>Ga0105240_10006373_pt1 | contig 17375 bp, 9 predicted proteins | sample KBSC54metaG_FD_80426 | JGI IMG/M metagenome (GOLD analysis project Ga0105240, IMG submission 80426) | Corn rhizosphere microbial communities from Kellogg Biological Station, Michigan, USA - KBS C5-4 metaG | ecosystem: Host-associated > Plants > Roots > Rhizosphere > Soil | place: Michigan, USA...
CGCGCACTAGCCATGAAAAGGACTCCACCCCCAGTCTACTCCCGCGTCGAATCGCACCCGCATCCACTCCTTCGGCAGTCGTCCATTTTCAATCGCTGTGCTATCCTGAAGCCGTTCTTAAAGAGTCTTAATGCGTCTTCGCTCGCTGCTTTGGCTGTTTTTGGGTGCAATCGCCGGATGGCGCGTGCTGTGGGCGCAAAAACCTTTCAAGGCCTACGTGGGCGCCGAGTATGAGAACTTCGTGCTCCCCCCGGACTGGCAGAAACCCGCTGAGTGGACCCGGGCGCGGCTGATTTACCCGTCCTTTTTTTCAGTTCACGGGATTCGCGACGGCTATCATCGCTGGACCATCGATTATCCCCGTTCGGACCGCCACTTGCTCCAAGGTATCCGCCGCCTGACGCGCATCGATACCCGCTCGGTCGAGCAGGTTGTCGATCTCGATGGCGAAGACGACGTCTATAACTGGCCGTCGCTCTATGCAGTTGAAGTGGGTTACTGGAATTTGACCGATCAGCAGGCTACCCAGTTACGCGAGTTTCTGCTGCGCGGCGGCTTTCTGATGGTGGACGACTTCCATGGCACTATCGAATGGAATAACTTCGTGGCCGGCATCAATAAAGTCTTTCCTGACAGAGAAATCGTAGATCTTGATAACAAAGATCCCATCTTCCACGTCATATATGATCTGGACGATCGTTTCCAGGTGCCGGGAATGCAGTATGTCTTCACCCGGTCTTTGTTTGAGTACGACGGGTTTCAGGCTAAGTGGCGCGGCATCTACGACGACAAAGGAAGGCTGATGGTGGTCATCTGTCATAATATGGATCTCGGTGACGCCTGGGAGAACTCGGACGACCCCAGGTATCCTGAAAAGTTTGCGTCGTTGGCCTACCGCATCGCCGTCAACTATTGGGCGTATGATTTGACGCATTAGGGATTCATGTTCGAACTGCTCTTCAAGTATCCGCAGGCGGTCTTCTCGCGCGGCACGTTCGTGCTGCTGGGGAATTGGCCGCTATGGGTGCTGGCGTTGGCGATCCTGGCGGCGGCAGGTGGCTTGGGCTTGTTGGTCTGGAAGCGCGCCAGTTCCGGTCGCATGGCCGGCGTAAGATCCGTGGCCGTGTGGCTGCTGCAAACGCTGCTGGCTTCAGTGCTGCTGCTGATGCTGTGGCACCCCGCGCTGAGCGTCGCCACGCTGCGTCCGCAGCAGAATATTGTCGCCGTGGTTGTGGACGATTCGGCCAGTATGGCGCAGCCGGATGAAGCTGGTGGGGTCACCCGCAGAGCGGCCGCGGTTAATGTGCTCAACTCCGGCCTGCTCAATGCTTTAAAGGATAAATTTCAGGTTCGACTTTATAAGCTGGGCGATCACCTGGATCGCTTCGACAAACTCGATCAGCTCACGTCGTCCATACCGGCTACCCACATTGGCGACGGGTTGAAGCAGGTGATTGCCGACGCCGCCAGCCTCCCCATTGGGGCGGTGGTGCTGGCGAGCGACGGCGCCGACAATTCCGGCGGGGTGGATCTTGAAACCATCTCGGAAATCCGCCGCCAGCGCATTCCGATCCACACCATCGGGTTCGGCCAGGAACATGCCGCTAAAGATGTCGAGATCAGTGACGTACAGGTGCCCGCGCGCGCGCTTCCCGATTCGCGCCTGTCGGCCATCGTGAGTTTCCATCAGAATGGCTATGCCGGCGACAAAGCCAAGCTTACCGTTAAGGAAGGCGGCAAAATTCTGGCGCAGCAAATGGTCACCTTAAAGAAGGATGGCCAGGAGCAGACCGAGACGCTGCTGTTCAATGCCGGCACCGCGGGCGTGAAGTCCGTCGAAACTTCGATCGAGCCGCTGGTGGGCGAGGAAAGCACCAAAAACAATTTGGTGACGCGCTTAGTGAACGTGGATGCGCGTAAGCCTCGCATTTTGTACCTCGAAGGCGAGCCGCGCTGGGAATTCAAGTTCCTGCGGCGCGCGGTCGAAGAAGATCGCACCATCGACCTGGTCAGCATCCTGCGTACTACGCAGAATAAGATTTACCGCCAGGGGATCGCGAATCCGGATGAATTAAAGGACGGCTTTCCCACCAAGGTGGAAGAATTGTTCGCCTTCGACGGGATCATCATCGGCAGCGTGGACGCTCCCTATCTGACGCCCGGCCAGCAAACGCTGCTCAAGGATTTCGTGGACCGGCGCGGCGGCGGCCTCCTGTTTTTGGGCGGCAAGGACGCCTTATCGGATGGCGGCTGGAAGCAATCCGCCGACGTCGAATTGCTGCCGACCATTCTTCCCGACCGCAAAAACACTTTCGTCCGCGTGGGCGCTACGGTGGAATTGACGGCGCCCGGCCGCGACAGTCTGATCACGCGCCTTGAAGAAGACCCGGCCAAGAACGTCGAGCGCTGGCTGAAGCTCCCATATGTGATGAATTTTCAGGATGCCGGACAGCCCAAGCCCGGCGCTGTGGTTTTAGTCGATGCCAAACCCACCACCGGCGGGCGCGTGCCGCTCTTGATCACGCAGAACTTTGGACGCGGCCGTACCGCCATTTTCGCCACCGGGGGAAGCTGGCGCTGGCAGATGCTGCAGCCCCTGGCGGACAAGAGCCATGAGATGTTTTACCAGCAGTTGCTGCGCTGGCTGGTGTCCGATACACCGCGCAAGGTAACCACTTCGACGCCCAAGCCGTTGATCTCCGACGATTCGCATGTCAGCCTGCGCGCGGAAGTGCGCGATCGCACGTACCTGCCGGCCTCCGATGCCAAGGCGGAAGCGCACATTCTGGGGCCCGATGGGATTGCGGAGTCAATCGAGATGCGGCCCGATCCGATTGAATCCGGCGTCTATACCGCCGATTGGACCACGCCTAAACCCGGATCGTATCTGGTCGAAGTGACGGCGTCACGCGGGACCGAAGAACTCGGCCGCGATACCATGACCTTCCGCCGGGAAGACGGCGTGGCGGAGAACTTCCGTATTCAGCAGGACCGCGAGCTGCTGGAAAAATTATCGTCGGAAACCGGGGGCCGCTACTATACCCCGCAAGATGCGCAAAAATTGGGTAAGGACATCAGTTACTCGGAAGCCGGTATCACGGTGCGTGAGACCCGGGACCTGTGGGACATGCCCATCATCTTCTTGGTGCTGCTGAGCCTGCGCGCGGGAGAATGGCTGCTGCGCAGAAAGTGGGGTGTGATTTGAAGAGGCTTTCTTACACGGCCGCGATCCTGCTCACTGCCGCGAGCGCCTTGCGGGCCGAAACGTTCTACCTCACCATCGCCGGACTCGGCGGCGAGCAGGAATACGAACAGCGCTTCGCCGGCTGGGCTTCCGATCTCGACAAAATATTTAAGAGCGAGCCCGGTGCGCAAGTGATTACCATGTCGGGACCCCAGGCGACGCGGACCAATATCCAAGCCAAGCTGGGCGATCTCGCAAAGCAGGCCAAAGCGGAGGATCATCTGGTGCTGCTGCTGATCGGTCACGGCAGCTTCGATGAGTCGGATTACAAGTTCAATATTCCCGGCCCTGACATCACCGCCACCGAACTGGCTTCGCTGCTGGATAAAATTCCCGCGCAGCAAACCGTCATTGACATGACCAGCGCGAGCGGCGGCGCCATCCCGATTTTGCAAAAGTCCAAGCGTGTCCTGATCACGGCGACCAAGGCCGGCACGGAGAAAAACGCGACCGTCTTTCCGCGCTACTTCATTGAGGGCTTGCGCGATCCGGCCGCCGACGCCGATAAGAACGAAGTCATCACCGCGCTCGAGGCCTTTCGCTACGCCGAAGCGAAAACCGCTAAATTCTATGAGGAACTCAAGCGGCTTTCGACGGAGCACCCTTTGCTTGAAGACATAGGCAAGGGCGAGGGCGTGAAAACGCCTTCGGTCGAAAACGGCGAAGGCCTGCTGGCCGGGCGGTTCGCGCTGCTGCACACGGGTTCGGCGGTAGCGATGGCGAAGGACCCCGCCAAGCAGAAGCTGCTCAAAGAGAAAGAAGACCTCGAAGAGAAGATCGACGAACTCAAATACCGCAAGGCATCTATGGCGGTGGCGGAATACCGCCAGGAATTAACCAAGTTGCTGGTGGACTTGGCCAAAACTCAGGAGGCGCTTGACAAATGACGCCCCGCAGCCTCAAACGCCTGCTGCCCCTGGTCTTGGTCCCGTTCTATTCAGTATTGGCCCAGGCTCCCGCTACGCCCGCGGACGCGCTCGCCTGTGAAGCCTTGCGTCACAAAGGCGATGCTAACGCCAGCGCCTGCTACCAGCGCCTCACGCGCGCGCTCGATCCCGCCGTGCAAGCGGAAGGCTTCTGGGGCCTGGGCGATTACCGGTCCGCGAATGACGCCTTCCGCGCCGCCGTCAAGCTGCGCGATAAGGACCCCGCGCCACGGGTTCGCTGGGGACGCATGTATCTGGATCACTGGCAGGCCTCCGAAGCGCAAGGGCTGTTCGAGGAAGCCGTCAAGCTCAAGGAAAATTACGCGCCCGCCTTGCTCGGGATGGCCCTGGTGTCGGGCGAACAGTTCGAAGGCCAGGCCATCAAGTTTGCCGAGAAAGCGCTCGCTGCAGATCCCAAGCTGTACCAAGCCGATGAAGTGATCGCCCGGGTGCATCTCGAAGACGGTAACCCTCCGAAAGCCGCCGAGGCGGCGCACCAAGCGCTGGAGATTTATCCGGAGGCTCTGGATGCCATGTCGGTGCTCGGCACCATCGACCTGTTGAACGACAAACCGACATCCACCTGGATGACGCGCGTCCTCGAAATCAATCCGCATTACGGCAATGCCTACGCCATCGCGGCCCACTTTTTCATCATCAACCGGCGCTACGACGAAGGCATCGCGCAATACCGGAAAGCGCTCGAACTCGACCCCACCCTGAACAGCGCCCGCTCCGATATGGGCGTAAATATGATGCGGCTGGGCCTGGATGAGGAAGCCCGCAAGCAACTCGAACAAGCTTATAACGCCGGCTACCAGAACCCGGAGACGGTGAATTCGCTGCGGCTGCTCGATAGCTATAAGAATTACGAAACCTTCCGTACGCCCACCACCATTCTGCGCCTGAACAAAAAAGAAGCGGCCTTGTTGCGCCCCTATTTTCAGGAAGAATTCGATCGCGCGCTGGCCACCTACGAAAAGAAGTACAAGTACAAGCTGACGCGCCCGGTGCAGCTCGAAGCTTATCCGGATCACGAAGACTTTGCCGTGCGCACGCTGGGCATGCCTGGACTTGGCGCCCTGGGCGTTACTTTCGGCTACGTAGTGGCGATGGATTCGCCCAGCGCGCGCCCGCCCGGCCAGTGGCATTGGGCCAGCACCATGTGGCACGAACTGAGCCACGTGTACGCGCTCGAGATGACCAACCACCGCGTTCCCCGCTGGTTCACCGAGGGCCTCGCGGTATACGAAGAAACCGCCGCGTCGCCGGATTGGGGCGACCGCCTGGACCCCGGCGCCATCAATGCGATCAAGGGAAAAAAGCTTTTGCCTGTCGCCGATCTCGATCGCGGCTTCATGCATCCCACCTATGGCGACCAGGTGACCGTGTCGTATTTCCAGGGCGGCAAGATCTGCAGCTATATCGCCGAGAAGTGGGGTTACGATAAGCTGATCGACATGCTCCACGCCTTCGGCAACAAGCTGACCACGCCCGAAGTGATCGAGAAAGAATTGCAGATGAAGCCCGAGGAATTCGACAAACAATTCCTGGCGTGGCTCGAGCCGCAGACTCAGAAGACGGTCGATAACTTCGACGACTGGCGCAAGCGCGTGCGCACGCTTTCCGGTCTGGTGAAGGAAAAGCAGTGGGACGAGGCCATTAAGGTAGGCGATGCCATCCGCGATATGTACGCCGAGTACGTCGAAAAAGGCAGCGTCTACGAATTCCTCTCGCAGGCATGGCTGGCCAAGGGCGATAAGGCCAAAGCCACGGCGCAGCTCGAGCGTTACTCCAAAATCGGCGGGCGCGATCCCGAAACGCTCAAACAGCTTTCCGAGCTCCTGCTGGAACAGGGCCGCAAGAAAGAAGCCGCCGCCGTGCTGGAACGCCTGAATCTGGTGTATCTCGAAGACGAAGACGCGCACAGCCGTCTGGGCGCGCTGAGTCTCGATCTTGGCAACCCGAAAATTGCCGTCCGTGAGTATCAGGCCGTCTTGGACCTGAAGCCGACCGATCCCGCCGCCGCGCATCTGGGACTGGCGGTGGCTTACAAAATGGAAAATCATTTGGACCAGGCGCGCGATGAAGTCATTTCCGCGCTCGAAGCCGCACCCGGCTATAAACCGGCGCAAAAACTTTTGTTAGAACTGAGTGGGAAAGAATAAAACTCAACATGTCCACACCCGCAGAAAACATGACTGACGCCGCCGGTTTGCAGGACCGCATCGCGCGTTTCCAGAAGGCCCAAGAGGCCATCGTTTCCCAGGTTCGCAGGGTAATCGTGGGACAGGAAGAGGTGATCGATCAAGTGATGGTCGCGCTGTTTGTCGGTGGCCACTGCCTGATCACGGGCTTGCCGGGCACCGCCAAAACGCTGCTCGTGCGGACGCTGGCGCAGGCGCTGGGCCTCGAATTCCGCCGCATCCAATTTACGCCCGACCTGATGCCTTCCGACATCACCGGCACCGACATCATTGAGGAAGATCCCACTACCGGACGCCGCACCTGGACCTTCGTGCCCGGGCCGATTTTCTCGAACGTGCTGCTGGCCGATGAAATCAACCGCACGCCTCCCAAGACCCAATCGGCGCTGCTCGAAGCCATGCAGGAGCGCTCCTGCACCGTGCGCGGCAATCAATACACCATCCGTCCGCCGTTCTTTGTGCTGGCGACGCAGAACCCTATCGAGCTCGAAGGCACCTACCCGCTGCCCGAAGCGCAACTCGATCGCTTCATCTTTAACGTGCTTCTCGATTACCTCTCGGCCGACCACGAAATCAAGGTGCTGGACCTCACCACCACCACCCACATCGCGCAGGCCGAGCCGGTCACTACCGCTGAAGAAATCCTGGACTTCCAGCAGGTGGTCCGCATGGTGCCGATTGCCGATTCGATCGCGCGCTATGCCGTGAACCTGGTGCGCGCCACGCGCGCCACCGATCCCTCGGCGCCGGACTTCGTCAAAAAGTATGTGAACTTCGGAGCCAGCGTCCGCGCAGCGCAATTTTTAGTACTGGCCGCCAAAGCCCGGGCCTTGATGAAGCGCCGCTATCACGTCACTTATGAGGATGTCACGCTCCTCATGAAGCCGATTCTGCGGCATCGTATTCTGCTGAACTTCCAGGCCGAATCGGACCATCTGACGCAGGACGACATTTTGAATAAGTTGCTGGAGGCCATGCCCGCGCCTAGAGAATAGGCGCGCGGTGTTTCCAGATGCTGCAGCGTTTCTTAGACCCCACCACTCTGGCCGGCATCTCCGGTCTGGACCTGGTGGCCCGTACCGTGGTTGACGGCTTCGTCGCCGGGTTGCACCGCTCGCCGGATTTTGGCTTCAGCCAGGAGTTTGCCGAATACCGCGCCTACACGCCGGGCGACGATTTGCGGCATGTCGATTGGAACGTCTTTGCGCGCACGGAGCGCGCGTATCTCAAGCGCTATCGCGGCGAGACCAATTGCCAGTTGACCATACTGCTCGATTGCAGCCGGTCGATGAAGTACACCTCGCATAAGATCGACAAGCTCGAATATGCGCGCTACCTGACCGCCTCGCTGGCCTATCTGGCAAAAATGCAGCGCGACGCGGCGGGTTTGATTGTATTCGACGACGAGGTGCGGAATTTCGTGCCGCCGTCGACGCGCCAGGGACAGCTTGCGCGCCTGCTGCACGCCGTCGAAAAGGCCGAGGTGGGCAATCGCACCGACTATCAAAAGCCCTTCTCGCACGTCCGCGAATTTCTCCATCGCCGCGGTCTCATCGCGGTGATTTCGGATTTTTGGGAGCCGCCCGAGCAAGTAGTCAATACCATCGCTCCGCTGCGCTTTCACGGCAATGAAGTGGTGTTGTTTCACCTGCTCGATCCGGAAGAAATCCGGCCGCAGTTCCGGGACCCGGCGCTGCTTGAAGACCTGGAATCCGGCGCCACCCTCGAAGTCTCTCCCGAATACGCGGCCAAGGAGTATCCCGCCAAAATGGACGCGCATCTGGAGGACATCCGTTCGAAAGCCAAAGGCGCGGGGCTGGATTATTTCCTGATTGATACCAGCCGGCCGCTGGATGCCGCTTTGCGAGAATATCTGGCGATTCGCAGAGGACGGATGTAAATGGGTTTTTTCACTCCCTGGTTTCTAGCGGGGGCTGTAGCCGTGGGGTTGCCGATCTGGCTGCATCTGCTCAAGCGCCATAAGACCGATCCCAAGCTGTTTCCTTCGCTGATGTTCTTTGAGTACCGCGAGACCAGCTCGGTCAAGCATCGGCGTCTGGATCATATCTTGTTGTTCGTACTGCGCACGCTGATGATTCTGCTGCTGGCACTGCTGTTCGCCAGTCCCTTTATCCGCCGCACCGCCGCGGCCGCCGACGGCAAGAAGCTGACGGTGGTCGCCATCGATCGTTCTTTCAGCATGCGCGACGGCGATCGTCTGGCGCGCGCCAAGAATCAGGCTCTGCAGGTGCTGGGCAATCTCAAGCCCGGCGATCCAGCACAAGTAATCGCTCTGGCCGGACAAGTCCAGGCGCTCACGCAAGTCACCAATGACCCAGGCGCTCTGCGCGCGGCCGTTGCAGCCGTTCAGCCCGGCGATAGCCGCGCCTCCTTCGGCGAATTGGCGCGCTACCTGCGCACGCTGAGCGAAGGCCAGAAGATGCCGCTCGAAGTCCACCTGGCGAGCGATCTGCAAAAATCCGGAATGCCTCCCGGCTTTGCCGACTTGCGGCTTGCACCGGGCACCACCTTGGTGTTTCATCCCGTGGGCGGCCCCGATAAAAACTGGACGGTCGAGAACGTGGTTGCACCGCGCCGGGTTTTTGATCCTAAACGGGTCAAGATTCAGGCTACTGTGGCCGGCTTTGGCACGCCTGCCGCGAAGCGCACCGTGACTTTGTTGCTCAACGGCCGCGAGTTGCAGAGCAAAAGCGTGGACGTCCCCGAGAACGGGCGCGCGCAGGTCGAATTCCTGGGTCTTGAAGCTCCCTATGGCTTCAGCAAAGGGGAAGTCCGCATCGATGCGGCCGATGCTTTGCCGGGCGACGATCACTATTTCTTTTCGACCGAGCGCACCGATCCGCGCAAGGTTCTGTTCATCGACGACGGCCGCCGCCCCCGCGCCGAGCTCTACTTTCGCACCGCGCTCGATTCCACTGGCGATGGCGGATTTCAGATGGACACCCAGCGTCCCGAAGCGGCCGCCGGCGCAAATCTTTCGAGCTTTGCCTTTGTGGTCCTGAACGATCTCGCAAGCGTTCCGCAGAATCTTGAAAGCTCGCTCGAACATTACGTGAATGCTGGCGGATCGGTGCTGGTCTCGTTGGGTCCCGGTTCCGCTGTGCTCCCGCGCGTGCCGGTGCTTGACGAAGCGATCCAGGCGTCAAGCTACGCCGGGCGCGACGGCGACTTGTTTCTGACGGTGACCGATATGGACTCGGGCCATCCCGCTCTGCGCAGCGTCGATCGCTTTAACGGCGTCAAGTTTTACCAGGCCATCCATGTGACCTCGGCGAAATCACGCGTGCTGGCCAAGCTGAACGATCAAACCCCGCTGGTGCTCGAACGCAGCATCGGCGAGGGCAAAGTGCTGGCCTTCACGTCTACCTTCGACAACGTGTTGAACGACCTGCCGATCCACGCCTCCTGGGTGCCGTTCGTGGCTCAAACCGCGCTCTATTTGGGCGGAGGCGGAGCCGAGCAGCCGGTAAATCTCGCGGTCGATTCCTACGTCGAATTGCGCACCGGGGATAGCAAGGGTGCCGCGGCCGAAGTGTCCGATCCCGACGGCAAGCGCGTTCTGTCGCTCGAAGAAGCTGTCAAGGCACGCAACTTCGCGCTCAACCGCGAAGGCTTTTACGAAATCAAGACCGCGGCGGGCCGTCGCAGCCTGGTGGCGGTGCATGCGGACCGCAGGGAGTCCGACCTGGCGCCGATTCCGGCTGAGACTTTGGACCTGTGGAAGGGAACCGGCAGCACCGATTCCACCCCCCTCGGTGGGGCCGCCGGGACGAGTGATGCGGCCGATAAACCCTGGGGTCTGTGGCCCTATATTTTATTGTTATTGTTAGGAGTAGCGGTAGCCGAATCAGTGGTCGCGGACGGGTTTCTGCGGTCTTCGGCCCCGCAACGGGACGAGATGAAGAGGGAGGCGGCATGAACACGCGCGACCAACTGAATCAATATCTGCAAGGTCTCGAAAAACGCATGCGCTGGCTGGCGGTGTCGAAAGGCGCGGCCGTGGCTGCCGGTGTGGCGCTGGGCGCTACTCTCGCGCTGGTGCTGATTACCAACGCGCTGGCCTTTTCCTCCACCAGCATGACGGTCGCGCGGGTAGTGCTATTCGTCGCGCTGGCCTCCGCCGTTGGCTTCGCGCTGGTGATTCCGCTGCTGCACCTGAACCGCCGTAAGGCCGCGGGCCGCGCGGAAACTTCGTTCCCCGAATTTCAAGAGCGCCTCCTCACCTATGTCGAACGCAGCGAGAAGCGCGATCCTATGCTGGAACTGCTGGCGATGGACACCATGTCGGTGGCGGCCAGAACCCAGCCCGAACGCGTCGCCCCGCGCAAGTCTATCTTTGCGCTGGCGACCTCAGCAGGCGCTGCCGGCGCGGTGCTGCTGTGGCTGATCCTGGCGGGTCCCGGGTTTCTCGGATACGGCGCCTCCCTATTGTGGGCCGGTGCCCCCCGAGCGGGCGCCGGCAAGTTTTACGACATCACAGTGCAACCCGGCAACAAGCTGGTTCGCCGCAGATCCGATCAGGTGGTCACGGCGCAGTTGACCTTCGAAGCCCCGCAAGTGCGCCTGTTCGCGAAATATGCCAGCACCGCCAAATGGGAAGAGGCGCAGATGGTCCCGCGCAACGGCACTTCCTATGAGTTTCTATTCGCCGGGCTGCCGGAGCCGGTGGAATATTATGTCGAAGCCTCGGGAGTCAAATCCAAGACCTACAAACTCGATGTGGTCGATCTGCCGGGCATCAAGCACATTAAAGTCACCTATCATTTCCCCAGTTGGCTGGGTGCGAAGGACACCGTTGAAGATCCCGGCGGGGACTTGCGCGCGGTCACCGGCACTACCGCTGAACTCACCGTCACTACCGATCGTCCGCTCCCTAACGGTCTGATTGAAGTCGACGACGGCTCGCACATCGCGCTCGAAGCGCGCGGCGACGGCACGCTCACTGCCAAGGTGCCCATTCAAAAGGATGGCGTGTTTCATTTTGCCGCCAAAGAACAAGGGGAAAGCGTTCGCTTGAGCGAGGATTATTTCATCGAATCGCGCACGGACAGCGCGCCCACCGTCAAGATCACGCATCCCGGTTCCGACGCCCGCGTCAGCCCCATTGAAGAGGTGGGCGTGACGGTAGAGGCCAGTGACGACTTCGCGCTCGAAGGTGTGGATTTACGCTACTCGGTAAACGGGGGAGCCGAAAAAGTGATCCCCATGCCCAACTCCAAGGGCGTGAAGAATGCCTCCGGCAAGACCCTCATCGCGCTCGAAGATTATAAGATGGAGCCGGGCGACGTCATTGCGATGTACGCGACCGCCAAGGACGCGCGCTCTACTTCGCGCACCGACATGCTGTTTGTCGAGGCCGAGCCTTTTGAGCGTAACTACACGCAATCCCAGCAGCAGGGTGGCGGCGGTGGCGGCGGAGGCGGCGACGATGGCAGCGAGATTTCGCAGAGGCAGAAGGAAATTATCGCGGCCACCTGGAACGAACTGCGTGGCAATGCCAAAGATAAAGCCTCCGAGAACGCACGCTTCCTGGCGGAAGTGCAGACCAAGTTGAAGGAACAGGCGCAGTCGCTCGCGCAGCGGTCGCGCAGCCGCCAGCTGGCGGGGGCCAATCAGGAATTCCAGAACTTCGTGAAGGATCTCGAGGCCGCCGCGGCCGAAATGGACCCGGCATCCCAGAAGCTTATGGGTCAGAACTGGAAAGATGCGCTCGGTCCCGAACAGCGGGCTTTGCAGCATCTGCTGCGCGCCGAAGCCACCTTCCGCGACATTCAGGTCGCCTTTGGCAGCGGGGGCGGCGGAGGCGGCGGGCAGAACGCCGGCCGCGATCTGTCGAGCATGTTCGACCTGGAACTCGATCGCGAAAAAAATCAGTATGAAACCGGGCAGAGCGGCGGCAACTCCGCCGAACAACGCCAGAAGGAAGCGGATGAAGCGCTGCAACGCTTGAGCGATCTGGCGCGCCGGCAGAAGGAATTGGCTCAGCAGCAGAACCAGAGCAAGCAGCAAAGTTTCGAGCAGCGCTGGCAGCAGGAGATGCTACGCCGCGAGGCCGAAGAGTTGCGTAAGCAGATGGAGCAGTTGCAGAAGCAAGGTCAGGGCCAGCAGGGGCAACAAGGCCAGCAAGGGCAGCAATCCCAGTCACAATCGGGCCAGTCCGGACAATCCGGGCAGTCAGGCGGCCAGCTCAGCCGTAATCAGCAGCGCCAGCAAAACCAGCAGAACCAGCAGCAGCTGCAGCAGGCTCTCGATCGCCTCAATCAGGCTTTAAACGATATGCGCTCGGCCCAGAATTCGGCGCAGCAGCCCGGCCAGCAGGGCTCCGCCGGCGCCCAGGCCGAAGCACGCCGCGCCGCCGAACGGCTGGCGGAGGCGCAGCGCATGATGAACGGTCTTCGCCAGCAGCAGTCTTCCTCGCAGGTGGACGAGCTGTCGCAACGCGCGGATAATCTGCGGGATCAGCAAAAGGATTTTGAGCAGCGCCTCAAGCAAGCCTTCGGCGAGGGCCAGCAGAGCGGCCGCAACGGATCTCAGAATGGCAACCAGCAGCGGCCCGGTCTCACTCAGCAGCGCCAGCTGGCCGAAGAAAAAGACAAGATGGCGCAGTCCGTCGATCAACTGGAGCGGGACATGCAGAAAGCCGCGCGCGATCTCGCCGGGACCCAGCCGGCCGCTTCCGCGCGCGTACGCGACGGCTTGAGCGATATCCAGCAAAATGAAACCAAGATGCGCATGCAGTATTCCGCGCGCTATATCCGCGACGGCCAAGGGCGGCTCATGGTGGACCGCGAAGCTCCTATCACGCAGTCTCTCGAACAGCTGAGCCGCGATCTTAAAGCCGCGCAGGCCGCGGTGAATCCCAACGCTCAGCCCGGCAACGACAAGAACGGCGCCATGCAGCAGGAACTGGCGCGCCTCGAGCGGCTTCGCAGCCAGATGCAGGAGATGCAGCAGCGCGCCCAGCAAAACGGCCAGGGAAAACAGGGCGGGCAAGGCCAACCAGGCGGACAACAAGCCGGCCAGGGCCAAGGCGGCGGTCAGCAGGGCGGCGGACAGCAAGGTGCGCGCAATGGCGGTGGACGCCTTGGCGGCGGGTTTGGCAATGGCTTTGGCCGCTTCCAGCCGGAAGGCATCTTCGAGCCCAACGGCGGCCCCGGTCCGGTGGAGCCCGGCAATCTCGTCCGCGACGCGCAAGCGCAGATGAACGACCTGCGCGACCGCGTGCAGGGCGATCCCGATCTTAGCCGCGATGTTCAAGATCTGAGCCGCGATCTCTCGCGTCTCAGTGTGGGCAACACCGCCTCCGACGAACTCGAAGCGCGCATCGCCCGCGAAATTCTGCCCAAGCTCGAGGCCCTCGAAGTTCAGCTGCGCCGATCCTCGGCCGATATGCAGTCCGGCCAAGTGCGCAGCGGCGGCGCCGAGCGCGTGCCTCCCGGCTATACCGACGCGGTGGCCGAATACTTCCGCAAGCTCAGCAAGGGAAGATAACCACCTGATAGCACACCTGCTATCCTGGGATTTCGCAGCAGATCCGAGAGGCAGGTGAATTACGATTGGCTGAAGTACACGTCCAGGACGGAGAAACCCTGGAGAGCGCGCTCCGCCGTTTTAAGCGCAAGGTGCAAACTGAAGACATCATCAAGGAAATCAAGCGGCATTCGTTCTACTTGAAACCGGGTGAAAAGAAGCGCACCAAGGAAGCGCTGGCGCGCAAACGCAACCGTAAAAAGCGGACTCGCGACACCGAGTAGTCCGCTCCTCCTAGTTCACTACCAAAAATAGTTCGCTACCAAAAAATAGCTCGCTACTAAAAAAACAGGGCAGGGCCGGATAACCGGACCTGCCCTTTGCTCTTTAATTCAAAGCTTTGATCACGGATCGATCGGCCCGGACACGGTCACTGTAGTTTGCGCCGAAGCGGTTTGCCCGTCAGCTGCCGTGGCCGTGCAGTTGTAAGTGGTGGTCTGAATCACATGCACCGATTCGACTGCCGTAGGTGTCGTGAATACGACCCCGTTGACGTTCACCGTCGCCGCGCCTTTGGTCTCGCATACCAGAATCGCGGGTCCCCCCGAGGTAGTGCTCGTGGGTGTCGCGGTAAACGAGAGGATCTGCACCGAAGTGACTACCGTCAGCGTAGTGTTTGCCGTAACGGTGCCGTTGGCGTTTGAAGCCGTGATGGTATAGCTGGTCGTCGCCGCCGGCGAAATCGTGTGTGAGCCGGTAAGCCCCACGGTGCCGATGGTGCTGACACTTACCGTGGTGGCGTTTTGCACCACCCAGGAAAGCACTGAGCTCTGGCCGAAATCGACCGTAGCCGGAGTTGGCGCGAAGCTGACAATCACCGGCAGGCCCCCGGTGGTCACCGAATTGACGGTGACGGTGGCAGTGGCGGTAGCGGTTTGTGTGCCGCGCGTGGCGGTCAGAGTATAGGTGGTAGTCGCAGGCGGCGTAACCGCTTGCGAGCCGGTCAGTGCCACCGTGCCCAGACTGGTGATGGTTACGGTATCGGCGTTCGATACCTGCCAGCTGAGGGTAGACGATTGCCCGGCATTTATAGTGGTTGGATTCGCGTTGAAGGCGGCAATCAGCGGCGGCCCAGAGACCGGAGTCCCCACCGTCACGCTAACTCGCGCGCTGCCTTGCGCGCCATACGGGTCCTTTACGGTCAGCCGGAAGCTGTAGACCTGCCCTGCGGCAGCAGCGAAGGTGGTGATCGCGCTGGTGGATGCTGAAAGCGCAACCCCGGGTCCGGATTCCTGCACCCACTGGAAGGTGATGGGATCGCCATCCGGATCGTAGGAAGCCGACCCGTTTAGCGTCACCTTGGCAGCCGCCGTCAAGGTCTGATTCGGTCCCGCATCGGCTACCGGAGCGGCGTTGCCCTTGCGCACCGTCCGCGTCAGCACTTCATAACGCAGGCGCGGGATCTGGACGGGAATCGGATGTTTGGCCTCCAGGAAGTCGGCCGGCCGCAGGTGATTGCCGAATTGCACGCCGGCGACTACGCGACCGTTGTTGCCAGGTCCCAGCAGGGTTTCATTCATGCCGCCTTCGAGCGTAAACGCGATCTTGTTGCTTACCGGGAAAATCAAGCGCATCGTACCGCCGATGCGGTCTCCCGCCGTGGTGCTGCGCAGATAACCCAGATTGCTTTCAAGGTAGTTCTTTCCAAATAGCGGAAGGGTGGCGCTCAAGCCGGCCTGATCCACCACGCGCAGGTATCGCTCGGTGAACAAGTTGTTCATAATGACGCCGGCTGGGGTGACCACATTGGCGCTGTTGACCAGCGCGTCGTCAAGGAACGCCTTGGTCCCGAAAGCGCCCACCTTGCCCCATTTGAAGAGGTATTCGAGTGTCACAGCACCTTCGCCAAGCGTGCCGCCGGTCTGATCGCCGGTCAGATTGATGTGCTTGAAACTCGAGAACAGCCCGGCCTGGAAGCGCCCGATGCGGTCGACGAGTCCCAGATCGAACTGGCCCTCGCGCTGCCCTTTGTTATAGAAATACTCGCCTTCAGACTGGAACGCATAGTTGTTTCCAAAGGGCGCGAAGTAACGGCCTTTGCCGGTAAAGGTCACATCGCCGTTATCGTTTGCCCCCAGGTTCATGCCCAGCATCTGAAACTTCGGCGGCTGCCGCTTGTCGAGCGCGTCGGTCACCGCTTTGGCCACTTCGTCGGTAGTCGGCGCCGCGGCGGGCGGCGGTGGAGGCGGCTGATTGACGCGGCCTGCCAGGGTATCCTGATTCTGGCGGAGCCGAGCCACTTCATCGGCGAGTTTCTTATTCTGATCCGCCAGGTCCATCAGCATGCGCTCTATGGCGTCCAGTTTGTCCAGGCGTTTCAGGACCTCGCTGCAGCAATCGGCGATTCCGGCCGTGGGAGCCGGCTGAATGGCGCGGATCGCATCGCCGGCGCCGCCCGCGCCCACCGTGCGGCCTTGTTCGTCGAGAACCGTCAAGGCCACGCGGCGGTTCATCCAGCGCGCTTCATCGGTGCGCTGGTAGGCGTCTTTTTGGCCGGTATACTTAGGATCGAGCTTACCGCGCGTGTTCACCTCGATCTGGCTGGCGCCCGCGCCATACTTCACCAGGAAGTCGCGCACCGCAGTGGCCCGCGCCAAGCCCAGCTTATTGTTATAGCTGCTGTCGCCAATGGTGTCGGTGTGCCCCTCCACCTTCACTTTGTATCCGGGATTCTTCTGCAGCAGCTCACTGAGCCGCAGCAAGCTGGGGAAACCATCTACCAGGACTGAAGAATTATAGTCAAAGTTAATCTCCTCCCAGTCGTCTTTGGTGGCTCGGGTATCAATCCCCTGAGCAACCAAGCTGGCTGCGAGTATCGGCACCGCTAAAAAAGCGGTCAAACGTTGAAGCATAGGTACCCCTCCTGTTACCTTCTCTAAACCAATCGCATGTGTTTTTAAAACCGCCCGGATGCGAACGATCCCGACGCGGCATCGACCTTCATCTGCATGTTCAGGCCGAACCTCCCGAGTATCGGGATAGTACTTTGCAGATGTTTCAGCCCATATACACGTTTCGTCACTCCATCACGATTCCCCTAGAGCCGGCGCGTGATTTACCAGGCCTACGCCTTGCCCATTTGCCGTCCTTACCCCCATAATGAATGCGGGCCTGCCGGACGGGCAGCCGCTGGCTCGTGCGGGGTAACCCAAACGGGCGGGAGGAAAGTCCGGTCTCCATAGGGCAACATGCCGGCTAACGGCCGGGGGGATTCGCTTAAAGCGAGTTTCACGGAAAGTGCCACAGAAAACAATACCGCCGGGCAGGTAACTGTCAGGTAAGGGTGAAAAGGTGCGGTAAGAGCGCACCGCGGCCGCAGTAATGCGTCTGGCAGGGCAAACCCCATGCGGAGCAAGACCAAATAGGGGAGCAGGAGCGGTCCGCTCCGTTAGGACTTCCGGGTAGGTCGCTGGAGCCGGGGAGAGATCCCCGGCCAAGAGGAATGGC
>Ga0105240_10006376_pt1 | contig 17365 bp, 14 predicted proteins | sample KBSC54metaG_FD_80426 | JGI IMG/M metagenome (GOLD analysis project Ga0105240, IMG submission 80426) | Corn rhizosphere microbial communities from Kellogg Biological Station, Michigan, USA - KBS C5-4 metaG | ecosystem: Host-associated > Plants > Roots > Rhizosphere > Soil | place: Michigan, USA...
TCCCGGATTCCAGCTGGTGACGATTCCATCCAGCGTCTCGCCCACGATCGCATCGCTCGAACAGGTGACGATCGCCGCCAGCCTGCGCGGTCTTTCTTCCGCCTGCCGCTGTTCTGTATCCGCGCGCCGCATGACGAGCGCTGTCCAGAGCGTCAGGCTGGCGAGGAGGGCTACCGCAGTAACGGTCATAATCGCCAGTCCCGTCCAGTCAGAGTAGAACCCGATTTGCTGCCCTTTCCATCGTAGCCACCCAATCCCGATCGGAATCAGGATCGTGCCCGGCAGCAGACGCCGGCATAACTGTCCGCCGGCGGTGGGGCTCACCAGCAATGCGCCCAACCCCCACTGGGTTCGCGCGCATAACACGGCGAGCGACAGCATAAACAGAATCAATGCCGTTAGCGGCGCAATGTGGGTGTGGGTCTTCTCCGGATCAAGAACAAAATCGAGAATCCCAAACATGGCGGCAACGCTCGCGATGGCGGCGAACAGGTTCTGCAACCCGTGGCACCAGCGTCCCCTGACATCGAGCAGGGTGATCATGATGCCCAGCAAAAAAAAGTCGGCAGCCGTGATGCCTGACATCAATCCCGGCCTCACGCTGCCGGGAATGTCTTCGGCCCCGGCGGTAAACAGCAGTTGGTCAATACCTAGATTCCAGCCATACCAAACCTCGAGAAACGACAGCAAACCTATGAGGCCTGCCGTGAGCGCCAGAAATCTCGATACTCCCCGCTGAAAACGTCCCCGTTCTTTTTCTTCTACCACCAGCCACAAGGCCAGTCCGATCAGAATGAAGCACGCCGCAGTGTTGGCTTTTATCGCAACTTGTCCGGCGATGATGACCTTTAACCTCGGTATATGAAAGGCCCATCCCGTCAGAACGACTCCCCCCAACACAGTCACTAGAACGGCACTGTACTTGGAAAAACGGGGCAACCATGCAAGCGCGCTTTCCCTCATGCGATCAGCCATGACGAATCTCTCAATCGCCAACAGCAATAGCGATTATGGCGAGCCCTGGAAGATAGGCATGTGACAGAACTCACGGAGACGTACACGACGGTACGTAGGGCGTTCCGATTTGGAACTCAGGCGCTTGCTACCACACTGGCACCCCGTTGTCGCTCCTCGGGCGTCAACCCGTGGAACTATGACGCACAATGGCCACCGCGTTCAGGTCGCACTCTGCTAATGCATGGTGCAGGACGACAGCAACGCTGCCAGACGCGGACTCCATCGAGATCCCGGGGCACAGTTCCCCGGTGACGAAGGGAAACGTGCGTCTTGCATACTCTTTTGGCGCCCGGGCGTAGGATCGCTATTTCGCTGGCGCCATAAGCAGAGAAAAGTGCACCGTCACCAATACTCAGTGGCCAGATCCAGCTTCCTTATGACGGCAGGTTCGGACCTCCCTCGGCCTGCGTGAGGGTGGCGCGAATTACGCTCAGTAACTCGGCGTTATCCGCCGGTTTCTGAAAGAACGCCGAAGCTCCCGAGTGCAACACCATCCGCTCAGTGTTCTGCGCATCGCGCGCCGTGAGCACGATTACAGGGATGGTCGACAGCTTGTCATCTTTTTGCAAACGGTCGAGTACGACAAACCCGTTGCCTGCCGGCAAACCGAGATCCAGAATGATCAGGTTAGGGTGCTCCTTATAAGCTTGCGCAATTGCCGAGTAGCCGTCCGAAGCACTGACTGTGTCGTAGTGATTGGCGCGCAAACGCAGTCGCAGCGCCTGGCGAAGATCCGGGTCGTCATCCACAATTAGAATTTTGCCGTTGCTCGTCATATGCTGAGTCTCCCTTTCATCTAGTTGAAAATTGCTGCTGCTCCATGCTTGATGCCCAAAGCGTCTTTTGCCACATCCGTTATGGTTTCTGACACAATCTGCACCTGTTGCTCCAAAGAAAAGCCTTCTAACATTTCAGGCAGAGGTATTCCCGCGGCTGAGAGTTCGAATTCCCCATTCGCTTTGAGCTCCTCCATTTTCTGCAGTTGTTCGCGAATGCGCCTCAGCATGACTGCCGAACGCTCCACATCGGTTGACGCCACCACAAAAAACGTTTGCTCCGGTCCGGGAGTTGCCATCGGCGGAAGAACCAGATCTTTGTCGAGGTACACGCAACGCTCGACCCGATCTCGCACCTTCCTGGTGACTTCTTTCCAGTTTCCCCGGGCCGGCCTTGTTCTCGGCCGCAGATCGACACGCACTAAGGCGAACGCCTTTCTCAGCTGCCCCTCGTGTGTAATCACCGGCAACAACAGCTTCGGCAAGCTATAGAGCGGCAAGGTAAATGAGAACGTACTGCCGCTGGCGCCATCGCTGGCTACCCATATCCGGCCGCCGTGCAGATTCACTAATTCCTTGGCGATGAACAATCCCAGTCCCAGCCCCTTACGGTTGTTGTCGACGGCATTCGGGTCCTGATACAGGCGCTCGAAGATGAGGGCACGAGCCTCGGGCTTGATGCCGCACCCGGTGTCAGCGACCGAAACGCAAATGAAATCCGGATCGCTGGTCATGCGGCTGGCCTGCAGCGTCACCGAGCCGTCTGCAGGCGTAAACTTTACGGCGTTGTCGATCAGGTTGATCAGGATCTCAAGTATGCGGTCGGGATCGGCATTCACAAACGGAATCGAACCCTCTACCGCGACTTCAATTCCTACCCCTTTTTGCGCAGCCGTGCCCCGCACCATGCTGACAGCCAAACGCATCACGTCTTCCATCGAAACACAATGCAAATTCAAGGTGATCTTGCCCGACTCGGCCCGCGCCGCCTGCAGCAAGTCGCGCACCATCGCGCCCAACTGGTTCACGCTCTTGAGTATGATCTTCAGATGATCGCCCTGTTCTGCTGATATCTCTCCCGCCAGCCCATCCAGCAGAATGGTGACGTATTGGTGAATGCAGGTGAGCGGCGTGCGCAGTTCGTGCGACACATGCGACAGAAACTGGTTCTTGAACTCCAGTTGCTGTTTGCGGCTCATTTCGAGCGACCGCCGCAGCGCCTGGCGTTCGATTGCATAGCGCATGGCCCGGTCCAGATCGCTGCTGGTGAACCCGCCTTTCACCAGGTAATCCTGCACGCCCTGGTGCAGGGCCTTGATCGCCAGCCCCTGATCGTCTTGCCCGGAAAGAATTACCACCGGAACTTCCGGAGCTTTCTCCAGCACTTTTCGGAACGTCTCCGCACCTTGGCTGTCGGGTAGATTCAAGTCCAGCAACACCAGTGACGGCGATTCCCGCTTCAGCGATTCCAAACCGTCCGCCAGCCGGTTCACACAGGCAACGTCTACCGCCGGATTGCTTTCCACCAATCTCAGACGTACCAGATCGGCGTCTCCCGGGTTATCTTCAATCAGCAGGACATGAGTAGAAGGCTGGGTCATGAGTTCTCCTATTGCGGCAGGGCCGCAAAACCAAGCCAGAAATCCGCCATCGATTGCACGACGGCGCGGTACTCTTCCAGATTTCCGGGCTTTCTCAGGTAACAGTTAGCCCCCAAAGCGTAGCTGCTAGTGATATCGGAATTTGCCTGGGAGGTCGTGAATACAACAATGGGTATCTTGCAGAACAGCGAATCTGACTTCAATTCTTTCAAAACCGTTCTGCCGTCTTTGCGCGGCAGGTTCAGGTCCAGGATTACCAGATCTGGCGTTGGAGCCTCGGAGTGCCTCCCTCGACGATGCAGAAACGAAATTGCTTCCTCCCCATCGCTAACCGAGCTGACGTGATAGCGGCGTTTGCAACTGCCCAGGATTTCGCACATCAGATCGATGTCGGCAGGATTGTCATCGACTAGCAATACTTCGGGTTGAGTTTTCGACGGACGAATCGTATGTACCTCATTTGCTGAAGTAAGGCCAGGTGAAGTGAAATGTAGATCCTTGGCCGGGCCGGGATTCCACCCAGATTTGGCCCTGGTTGTGTTCCACGATTTTCTTGCAGATGGCAAGGCCGATTCCGCTGCCCGGATACTCCTCGCGCGTGTGCAGGCGCTTGAAGATGACGAACACATCCTCGACATGCTGGGGCGCGATGCCGATTCCGTTGTCCGCGACCGAAAACATCCACTCTTTCTTTTCCTTCTTCGCTGTGATGCAAATCTCCGGCGGTTCAGCACTTCGGAACTTGATGGCGTTCCCGATGAGGTTCTGAAACAACTGCAGGAGTTCTGACGGGTACGCTACCAGGACCGGCAAAGCTTCGTAATTAATCCGCGCGCCGCTTTCCTGAATAAGCGATTGCAGGTTGGCAATTACGTTCCGCACCACCAGATTGCAATCCATGTCGCGCGCTGCCTCCTGCTTGCGCCCCACCCGGGAGAACGCCAGCAAGTCCTTCACCAGTGTTTGCATGCGCAACGCACCCTCTACCGCGTAATGGATATACTTGTCGGCATTCTCATCCAACTTTCCCTGGTATCGCTCGGCCAAAAGCTGGGTGTAGGTCGCAACCATGCGCAGCGGTTCCTGCAAATCGTGCGAGGCCACATAGGCGAACTGCTCGAGATCGCGATTCGATCGGGCCAGTTCTTCCTGCGTGCGTCGATTCTCATCCCGCAGGTCTTTCTCCTCAATCGCGCGCCGCACCGACTGGGGCAAGCGCGCCAGATGGTCCTTCAGCACGTAGTCAGCCGCTCCTTGCTTGATGCATTCGACTGCTTTCAGTTCCCCCAGGGCCCCTGACACCAGTACGACCGGAATGTCCAGATCCTCTTGACGAACCATCGTCACGGTCTCCATCCCGTTCCATCCCGGCAAGCGATAATCAGCGAGGATGATGTCGTACTTGTTTTTGCGGATTCTGTCGGAAAAGTCGTCAGCGGTCTGTACCACCTCGCACTCGCTCTCGTAGCCGATGTTTTTCAAGGCATGCAACATCAACTCGCTATCAGACGCATTGTCTTCCACCACGAGAACTCGAATCTTGCGTGCGCCCGTGGCACCAGACTCCGCCCGCTGGACTTGAGTCCACCCTGCGTGATTGATGCAGGCCTTGCTCGCGACTGAGCTCCGCGCTATCTCCGCAATCTGCATGGTTATTGGAGCCGACTTTGGGGTATAGGCTTCCTCTCTGAGCCATCGGTATTCACCTGAAAAGCTTGAGGAGGATCCCCTCGCCAGCCCGTCCAATAGTGCTGGTTGGCAATGAACGCTTTCCCAATCCGAGTTGGCCTGCGGGATTACATCAGTCTAACCATCCCGAGCTACAGACACTCAGGACAGCTTCGGCGCCGCGACCTCACTCAAGTCCAGCGCTGTATTGGTAGGAGGTGGGCAGTTTGTAGTTGGCCGATTGAATGCCCGTCGCCTGAACTGGAAGTACGGCGATTAGTCGTAACCGGTAAATGCTCCGTTGAAGGTGAAGTTGCCCTGGGTGTTTGCAAACCAATCCTGCGCCTTGGTATAGCGCATGAATTGAAAGCCCATCCCTGCAATCCTATATCCCCGCATACCAGGCGTAGCCATAGTCGGGATCCGAACCGCCCAAGCCTTTGCCGAAGGCTTTGAGGTTATCCGTCAGAGTGAGTTGGTTGAGGTACTTCACATTCTTGTAGCCGAGCTGACGCGGGAGTCGCAGGCGCATGGGGCCTCCGAAGGGTACCGGAAGCGCGTTGCCGTTCATGCGGTGAGCGAGCAGCGTTTGCGGGTGCAAGGCGTCAGCCATGTCGATGCTCTCCCACCAATCCGATTGGATGGAGCGGTACACCACGTAGCGCGCCTGCGGCAGAGCGCCAGCGCGATCCAAGATGTATGAGAGCGGCACGCCGGTCCATTCGGCGATGTACGTCCATCCTTCTTCGCAGCCAATCATGGTGACATGCGTACTGGTGGGGAAGCTGCGAATCTCTGCCAGCGAGAGCGTGGCTGGCCGCGCCACCATACCGTCCACCGTCAAGCGCCAATCGACAAAACCGGCTGCCTGGAGCCGGTTGAATTCATCGCCCAACGAATCCACTGGATTGGCGAATGGGTTCGTCGACACCTCGCTGCGGGGAAATTCACGGGCCATGGAATGGCGCGTCAACAATCGCTGCGCTGCGTAGGTCAGCGTTTCTCCTGGGCCGTAAAGCACTCCCGCATCGGGAGGGATGAGCCCATGATGCTGCGCGATTTTGGCAGCTGCGGCAATACCGGATGCGCCGGCCGCGACAGCCAGTCCGGTGGTGATGAATTTGCGCCGAGAGACATTGTTCATAGTTTCACTCCGCCGGTGGGATAGCGCGGCCGGTGATCATGGCGCGCATCCGGTTTCGAAATCCCGCAACGAACACCATCAGCACGTGAATCAACAGGAATAGCACCAGCAACATCGTGACCAGGAAGTGCAGGCTGCGCGCCGTCTGTTGGCCTCCAAGGAGCCGAACGCTCAGCGGGAAGGCCGAGGTGAAGCCCATCGACATCGCCAATCCGGTCCAGATCATCAGCGGGAACAGAACGAAAATTACCAGCAGGTACGATAGGCGCTGCAGGACGTTGTACGACCAAGCCTCTTCGTTGCCGGGCCGCTCAAAGCGCAGATGTCGAAGCAGCGTAGTTCCCAGCTCCTTGAGGGAAAGCTCAGAAGAGGTGGGAACGAGATGGCGCCGGAAATGCCCTGAGAACACGCCGAATAGCCCGTACAGCAAAGCCGTACCGACCGCAAGCCATGCCGCCTCGAAATGGAGATAGCGGCTCCAGCCGTTTTGATCAGGCAGGACGTACCCGTAGCCCGTGGGAACTGCCCTGCGGGAGGATGGCACGTGAAGATTGAGCCATGGGCGCATGTTCACATTTCCGGTTTCCCCCCAGTAAAAGCGCGGGTGCGAAAGCAAGATCTCTCCTCCGCTAAGCAGCAGGGCGAGAAAAGCAACCGCAGTTAGCCAGTGAGTCACGCGCACAAGCGCGGAGTGGCGCCGCCTGGCAGTCACGCTTGAAAAGGGTTTAGCCGAAGAGGAGTGGTCCGCAGGCCGAGCAGAGATCGGCAGAGTCGCATTCATAGGAGCCCCATTCCCAGAGACGACGATTCTACAGCTACGTCAAGCGCTGGAATACTGAATTGTGCTCCGGCTGGCACGTTGCTATGTGGAGCACCTGAAGCTGCCTTTTCCTGCAACAAAGATTGGCGGGTTGCGCGACTCCGGACGGGGCTACACGGGCATTATTAGGTGACAGCCGTCAGCTGCCTTCGCCTACTTTCAGGACGGCCAGGAAGGCTTCCTGCGGGATATCTACGCGCCCGATCCGCTTCATGCGCTTCTTTCCCTCTTTCTGTTTTTCCAGGAGCTTGCGCTTACGGCTGATGTCACCGCCATAGCATTTGGCCAGCACGTTCTTGCGCATGGCATGTACTGTCTCTCTGGCGACGATCTTGGCGCCGATCGACGCCTGGATGGGGACTTCAAACATCTGCCGGGGGATGAGTTCGCGCATCTTGGAAACCAGGGCCTTGCCACGTTCGTAGGCGAAATCGCGGTGCACGATGATGGACAACGCATCCACGGGCTCACCCGCTACCAGGATGTCCAGCTTCACCATGGGCGACTCCCAATACCCGGCGAGATGGTAGTCGAGCGATGCATACCCCCGGGTGACGGACTTGAGGCGGTCGTAGAAGTCGAGCACGATCTCGTTCAGCGGCAACTCATAATGCAGCATTACCCGGGTTGAGCCTACGTACTCGAATGTCTTCTGCTTGCCCCGCTTTTCTTCGACCAGGGCCAAAATTCCGCCCACATATTCTTCCCCGGAGAGGATGGTGGCGAGGATGACCGGCTCTTCCACCTTGGCGATCTCGCTGGGATTCAGCCAGCGCGAGGGATTGTCAATCTCGACTACCTCGCCGTCGGTCTTGGTGATCTTGTAGCGTACGCCCGGGGCGGTGGTGATCAGATCCAGGCCGAATTCGCGTTCCAGCCGCTCCTGGATGATCTCCATGTGCAGCAGGCCGAGAAAGCCGCAGCGAAATCCGAAACCCAGCGCTACGGAACTTTCCGGCTCGAAGAAAAACGACGAGTCATTGAGCCGCAGTTTCTCCAGCGCCTCGCGCAGTTGCGTGTGCTCGTGGGCGTCCACCGTATACAGCCCGGCGAAGACCATGGGCTTGATCTCTTCGAAGCCCGGCAGGGGCTCGATGGCCGGATTGGCGTCATGGGTGATGGTGTCGCCGATCTTGGTGTCGGCCACATTTTTAATGTTCGCAACCAGGAACCCCACTTCCCCAGCCTGCAACTGCTCGATCTCGACCGGCTTGGGAGTGAGGACCCCAAGGGTTTCCGCATCGAAAGTCGTGCCATTCCACATCAGGCGGATTCTCTGGCCCTTGCGGAGCGTTCCCTGAAAGACGCGCGTGAGAACGATCACGCCCCGGTAGGCGTCGAACCAGGAATCGAAAACCAGCGCCTGAAGCCGGTTTTCGGGATCGCCCTTGGGAGGCGGCACGCGCCGCACAATCGCTTCGAGCACGTCGGGAACACCTTGCCCGGTCTTGGCGCTGATGAGGACCGCGTCGGTCGCGTCCAGTCCCACCGCGCTTTCGATCATTTCTTTTGTGCGGGGAATGTCGGCGCTCTGCAGGTCGATCTTATTGATGACGGGAATGATTTCCAGCCCATGATTGATCGCCAGGTACGAGTTCGCCAGGGTTTGCGCTTCGACGCCCTGTGACGCATCGACCACCAGCAGCGCGCCTTCGCAGGAGGCCAGCGAGCGCGACACCTCGTAGGAGAAATCAACGTGTCCGGGAGTGTCGATCAAGTTGAGCTGGTAAGTCTCGCCGTCCTGGGCCGTGTACATCATCCGGACCGCATGGGCCTTGATGGTGATGCCCCGTTCGCGCTCCAGGTCCATGGAATCGAGGACCTGGGCCTGCATCTCGCGCGCGGTCAGCGATCCCGTAAGCTCCAGCAGGCGGTCCGCCAGCGTGGATTTACCGTGGTCGATGTGCGCGATGATGGCGAAATTGCGGATTTTAGCGGCGTCCATGAGTTGTGGGCAATACTGATTCTAACAGGCGGGAAGCGGTGCCGAGCGGTGCCGAGCTCTGCCGGCGGCCAGGTCGCGCGTCCAGTTTTGTGCTCGTGTTCGCGACATTCTTTTCGGCTGCTCTTGCTAGCGCGTCTCCACCTCATATACTTTCTTCCGGCGAGGTCGAACGGTGAAAGACAGCAGGTTTGCGGTAAACATCCTCCTGACCATCTTGGTCGGCGTGGCCCTCTGGATGACGCTACGAAAGTTCTTCGCGGGACCATGGAACCCGATGCAAATCCTCGGTGCCTGCCTTCTGGTTGTCGGGTTTGTGTTTTGGACACTAGCAAGATTTCAACTCGGAGCTTCCCTTACCGTCTCAGCGCGGGCGAAGAAATTAGTCACTCGTGGGCTGTATTCGAAGATTCGCAATCCAATCTATGTGTTCGGGTCATGCGTGATCGCGGGAATCATTCTGCTTTCGGCGCGACCGCTGTGGCTGCTCCTCTTTGTGCTGGTTATCCCGCTACAGATCTGGCGGGCGAAGAAGGAATCCTCGGTGCTGGAATCGGCCTTTGGGGACGAGTACCGTAGCTACCGCGCCAAGACCTGGTTCTGAAGGAAAAAGGCCCCTGGAGACCCTGGCTCAGGCTCACGGACGAAGGAGACTACATGCGAACACTTGTCACGATCTCACTGATGCTTGGCTGTGCAGCGGGACAAACGCTTTCCCCAGAAGTCCGGAACTTCGTGAAGACCGACGCGCCGGTCATCGCGCTGACTCACGTCAGGGTCATTGACGGAACGGGTTCGGCGCCGCGTGAAGATCAGACGGTTGTCCTCAGCAAGGGAAAAATTGAGTCGGTCAGCGACGCTTCGCCCGCAAATGTTCCCAAAGAGGCGCAGGTGCTCGACCTGCACGGCTACAGCGTGATCCCCGGGCTGGTCGGAATGCACGATCATCTCTTCTATCCCGTTGGACCGGCTTCCTTCGCCGATATGGCGTACAGCTTCCCACGGCTCTATCTCGCGGCGGGGGTGACCACCATTCGCACCACCGGTTCCATCGAGCCCTACACCGATCTGGAAATCAAGAAGGAAATCGACTCCGGAAAAATGCCCGGCCCGCACGTGCACGTCACCGGGCCGTATCTGGAAGGCGCGGGATCGTGGGCCGTGCAATTGCATCAATTGTCCGGTCCGGAAGACGCTACCCGGACGGTAAATTACTGGCTAGATGAGGGCGTCGATAACTTCAAAGCCTACATGTTCATCACTCACGATGAACTGGCTGCTGCCATTGCGGCGGCTCACAAGCGCGGCGCGAAAGTTACGGGGCATCTGTGCACGATCGGATTTCGCGAAGCGGCCGCGCTGGGCATTGACGACCTGGAGCACGGCTTGATGGTGGATTCCGAATTCCTTCCCGACAAGAAGCCCGGCGAATGCAAGGGGGAAGAAGATCCCGTGCTCATGAGCAAGCTCGACATGAACGCGGGGCCGGTGCACGAGATGATCCTCGATCTGGTGGGGCGGCACGTCGCCATGACTTCGACCCTGCCGGTATTTGAAATGGGCAGCTTCCCCGGGCGCCCTACTCTGCAGCCGCGGGTTCTGGATGTGCTCTCCCCGGACGCGCGCCTGCTTCTGCTGCAGCACCGGGTGCGCTCCAGCGATGCCGCTGCCATTCGCAGCCGCTATGGAACTGACGTCTCCCCCTGGCCGGCGGCTTTCCGGAAGGAAGAGGAATTTGAATTTGCCTTCGCCAAAGCTGGCGGATTATTGCTCGCCGGTTTGGATCCCACCGGCATGGGCGGCGTGATTGCGGGTTTTGGCGATCAACGCGAATTGGAGTTACTGGTCGAAGCGGGATTCACACCCGTACAGGCCATTCATATCGCGACCTACAACGGCGCACAGTATCTGGGAAAACTGGACCGCATTGGCACAATTGCCCCTGGCAAACAGGCTGACCTGGTGGTGATCAAAGGTGATCCGTCCAGGAAAATTGAAGACATCGAGAATGTCGAGACCGTGTTCAAGGACGGGATCGGCTACGATTCGGCGAAACTCATCGAATCGGCGCGGGGCCAGGTGGGATTGCGCTAGGGATCTGGCACGGACCGCTCGCTCCTATTTCTTACGGCGCTTTCCCCGGCGTGGCTTCGGCTCTTCTTCCAGAACTGCAAAGTTGATTTTCTTTTCTACGGGATCGATCCGGTCGACCAGAACTCGCAGGCGATCTCCGATGCGGTAAGTCTTGCGGGAGTGCTGGCCTATGATTTCGCGTGTGTTTTCGTGGTAGGTATAGCGGTCGTCGATCAGAGTATTGAGCGGGACCAGCCCTTCGACGAAAAGCTCGGTAAGCTCTACGAAGAATCCGAACTTGGTGACGCTGGTGATCAGGCCGTCGAATTCCTCGCCGACGCGGTCCTGCATAAACTTCACCTTTTTCCACTCCATCAGCTCGCGCTCGGCGTCATCCGCGCGGCGTTCCGACTGGCTGGATTCCTCGGCGATCTCATGCAGTTCCTCAATAGAAATGGGGCCGCCCAGCGGGGCCTGAGATTCGCGACGAGCGGCGTGGTCACGGCGCTTGGACCAGGGACTCGGGACATCCTCGCTTTGCGGCTGGAGTGGGCGAGGCGTCCCCTCCACAGTGCCTCTCTGCAGAACCTCTTTCAGGATGCGGTGCACGATTAAATCTGGATAGCGGCGAATGGGGCTGGTGAAATGGGTGTAGGTTGGCGCCGCCAGGGCAAAGTGGCCGAGGTTTTCTTCCGAGTACCGCGCCTGCTTCAGCGAGCGCAACATCAGATAGCTCAGAATTCGCTCTTCAGGTTTGCCGGCAATCTTTTCAGTCAACTTCTGGTACATCCTCGGGGTGATGTGGACTTCTTTGGGGATCTCAAGGTCCCGGACGCGCTTGCCGGTGCCATACGCTGCGCGGCGATCGGCCTTCATTTGCACGCGCTGGATCGGTAAAGCGCCTACTCCTAGCGAGTATCCGAAGGTAGCGGCGATGGTTTCGAAGTCGTACACGCGCTTGGCATCGGGCTTTTCGTGAATGCGGTACAGGCTGGCGATGCGATGAGACTCCAGGTGATGGGCGACAGTTTCGTTCGCCGAGAGCATGAACTCTTCAATCAGGCGGTGCGCGATGTTCCGTTCGGAGCGCGTGATGGACTTCATCAGTCCGAATTCATCGAACTCAATCACCGGCTCGGGGAGATCGAAGTCGATCGATCCGCGGCGCTCGCGCTTGCGGTTCAGGATTTGCGCCAAGTCGCGCATCAGTTCAAAAGTCGTGACCAGCGGAGCGTAGCGCTTGCGCAGCGGCTGGTCGCCTTCGAGGATGGCGTTCACATCGGTGTAGGTCATGCGCTCGGCGGAGCGGATTACGCCTTCGCACAGGTCGTATCCAACAATCTCGCCGCGGTGATCGATCTCCATAATGCAGGAGAGCACGAGTCGATCCACCCGCGGGCGTAGGCTGCAGATGTCGGTCGAGAGTTCCAGCGGCAGCATGGGAACGGCGCGATCTGGAAAGTAAACGCTGGTGCCGCGAAGGCGTGCCTCCTGATCTAACGCGCTGTCTCCCGTGACGTAATGCGCGACATCGGCGATGTGGACCTGCAGTTCGTAACTATGGTTTGGCAGCTGGCGGACTAAAACAGCGTCATCGAAATCACGGGCGGTCTCCCCGTCGATGGTGACGATGGGCAACTCGCGGAAGTCGCGCCGCCGGTGTAGTTCGCTGGACGGGATGATGGCGGGAACGCCCTGCGCTTCCTCCAGCACTGCCGGCGGAAAATGGTGCGGCAGATGGAATTTGCGGATGGTGATTTCTACGTCCACGCCGAAGTCATCTTCGCGGCCAAGAATTTCCGTGACTCGGCCTCGCGGGCTCTGAGTTGTGCTCGGCCAGTCGGTGATTTCTACGTCGACGACCACGCCTTCGAGGTCGGACCAGTCGGCGTGGCGGGCGGCTTCTTCCCCCAGAACGCGATCCACCGATTTCTTCTTCACCCGTGTCCTGTGCGTCCTTTGTGCTGAGCTTTCAGAATCATTCGCCCCAGAGGACGCAGGGGACACAAGGGATTCCTGCCCTTCGGGGATCACGATTTCTTGCGTAATCTTTGTGTCAATAGGCGTGACATAGTTTCTTCGCGAGCCGTAGTGGAAGATGCCGACGACGGTGGGATGGGCGCGGTTGACGGGACGGACGATACGACCTTCGGCCCGGCCGTCTGGTCGCACGTTTTGGATGTCTACCAGCACCAGGTCCCCGTGCATGGCATTGCCGATCTGGTGCGGGGGGATGAAGATGTCGCCGGCTAGTTTGGATTTCAGAGCAGGGGACAGCGATTTCGCATCGGGAATCACAAAGCCAAAGCCGTCGCGGTGCATGGTAAGTCGCCCGGCGACGAGGTTCTGGTCAGCAGCAGCCTGGGGTAGCGCGTATCTATCGGAGTCCACCGGGATGAGCGCGCCGCTTTTCACCAGCTTATGAAGATGATCGTTGAGCTCGCGGCGCTCGTCCCCATGCAGGCCCAGCTCGCGGACCAGTTGCTTATATCCAGCCTGGCGCTTGGATTGGCGGGCGATGTGTTTCAGGATGGCGCCGTCGGAGAGCATGAGGCAGCTATCAGCATAAACCACGGGTAGCTGAGGGATGGCCGAAGAGCACCAGGGACTCGCCGTCAGCACGCTCGCTTTGCTCGCGGGGCGGACGACGGCGTCCGCCCCTACACAGACTATTTGGCCGGGAAATACTTTTCTTCCAGGATGCGGCGGTGATGGAGTTCGTGGCCGGCGGTGAGATAGGCGAGGGCGCGGACGGTCACTTCCTTCTTGTTGGCGATGCCGCGGCGGGCCCAAGCCTGCTCGTCCAGGTTGCGCAGCAGGGTTAATGTGGCCCGGCGCACAGCGATATAGTCTTCAATCGTTTCGGCAAGCGGCACCCGGGGGCCGTTGCGGACATAGTCATCCTGCTCGAAGCCTTCGATGGGCGTGCGATCCCCCCGAGAGATGCGCAGGGCGCGATAGGCGAAGATGCGCTCGGTGTCGCAGACGTGCCCGAGCACTTCCTTTACCGACCACTTGTCCGGGGCATAGCGGAAATCCGCATCCGCCTCGTCGCAACCGGAGAGCAGCAGTAGCATCTGGCGGCGTTGAGATTCCAGCGTGCCCAAAATATCGGTCCCGTTGACCAGCGAGATGTAGCGCTCGTAGTAAGGATCGTATTCGCCAGCCTCGGGGCGGGCTACAGACACAAGAGAAATAACGGCGGAATCAGACATGAAAGTGCTCCTTTGAGCGGTGAGCGATGAGCCATGAGCAAGTCGCTGCAGGAGGCGGATCGCTCAGAACGCGGATCGCTCAGAACTAGGAGCCAGGAACGCGTGGTCAGCGCCGTGCGCCCTGCTCCCGGTCCCCTGCCCTTGCAGATTGCTCCCAGCTCATGGCTCACCGCTCAGCATAACGCCCGAACTGCCAAAAGGGTATGGAGCGGAAATTAATTTCGGGAATCGTTACACGCAACAGGGTACAAAAGAGCAGTTGAGCACTGGGAAGCGGCCACGGGCTGCAAACCTGTGGTACGTACCACGGTAGGACCTTTCGTTGGAAATAAAGGGATTTCCACAGTGCTCAAAATGAGACTCGGGAGTACAATTCGCTTTGGTCACGAAAGTGCGGCCAGAGAGCTCTAATCCCAACAAGGAAAGGAACCATAAGTCCCATGTGGAAGCCCACAAATCAGCCTCAGAGCCCTGCCCGGCCCGGCGAGCCGGAGCGCCCAACCACGTCTACCCCGAGTGCGCCCGCGATGACGGCCAGTGAGCCGGTCAGCGCCCCGCGTCCGGTCACCACGACCACTGCGGATCAGGCGACCATCGGTAAGTCGCTGGTGATCAAGGGTGAGGTGACAGGTTCCGAATCTCTGTACATTGATGGCCGCGTAGAAGGATCCATCAATCTCTCGGGTAACCGCGTGACCGTCGGTCGCAATGGGGTGGTGTCGGCTAACATCAACGCGCGAGAGATCGTGGTCCTGGGCAAGGTTCGCGGGAACCTGACCGCCAGCGACCGGGTGGATATTCGCAGCGACGGCTCGCTGACCGGAGACGTGATTGCGGCGCGCATCTCCATTGAAGATGGCGCGTTCTTCAAGGGTGGCATCGACATCCGCAAGGGCGGACAGCCGCAGCAACAACAGCAGAAGGCCAACGGCGAAGAGAAAGCCGTTGCGAGCGAGTCGACCGCAGCCGTGGGCGCGCGCGCGTAAGCTTTCGCTCTCAAACGGGCAAGGGCGGGCACCCCTACGGGTGCCCGTTTTTCTTTTCCAGGAAATGCCGCTGTGCGCGCGCAAACGCGGGAGTCCCTTCACAGAAATTTCGTAAGAAGATAATTGGGTACTGCGCAGGGCACCTCGCCGCGGTGCCCTTTTTGGCGGGAACTACTCAGGCATTGGGCCGAGTGGACTTCTTAATGGAAGGAGACAACTTATTGCGAACTGCGTCGCTCCGGAGTTCGGATTGTTCGAGTAACTGATTAAGCTGTGCGATGAGGATCGAAAACTGGTTGTGGTCCTGTTCTTTTGCAATGCGTTCGCAGAGTTCCTTGACGTGATGCTTCTCCTCTTCATCCAACATCCCCATGTTCTCCCTTCTTTGGAACTGGATTGAGGGAGTCGCGGTAGTCTTCCACTTGCTGTCGAAAGCAGACGAATGTGATCGTTTAGTGCATTCCGCAACTCACGCATAGTCGATGTAGCTCCTCGACAATATGAGTTGCCGCCACCTGCGAACAAAGTTGCTGAATGCGATCCTCTAGGTTCCTCGCCACGCTGCCGCAGTGTGGCAGATGGGAAAGCCTGTAGGACATACCGCAAACCACTGGTTTTCCAACTCAACGAGTACAGCGTCCGCTCACTCCAGGAACATACAATCCCCATAGGAGTAGAAACGGTAACGCGCTGCTACCGCGTGCTCGTAAGCTCGCGTCACGTTCTCTTTTCCACCAACGGCGCACACCAGCATCAGCAGCGTCGATTGCGGCAAGTGGAAATTCGTAAGTAGTCCCTGGACGACCTGAAATCTGAATCCTGGGTAAATGAAGAGATTGGCTTCTCCGCAGCCGGCGAGCACTTCCCCTGAGTTCTGCTGGGCGACGTATTCCAGGGTGCGAACGGTCGTAGTTCCAATTGCGATGATGCGGCGGAACTCGGCCCGTGCTTTTTGGATCGCGGCAGCGGCTTCTGGCGAGATGCAATATTTCTCCGAGTGCAGGTGATGCGCTTCGATCTCCTCTGTACGAATGGGTTGAAAGGTTCCCAATCCGACGTGGAGGGTGATTTCTGTTTGCTCAATCCCGCGCTGAGAGAGCTGAGCAAGGATCTCCGGAGTGAAGTGAAGGCCGGCGGTCGGAGCGGCCACTGAACCGCGTTCACGAGCGTACACGGTTTGATAGCGGTCGTGATCCGCTGCCGAATCCGGACGTCCAATGTAGGGCGGAAGCGGAATGTGCCCGATCTTCTCGACGATGGCGAAGAAATCAGGTGCCGGCGCGAAACGAATGCGACGCTCTCCGAACTCGCCGCGGGAAATTATCTCGGCCCGAAGCTCATCCTGCTCTCCGAAGAACAAACGCTCGCCGACCGCGATCTTGCGGCCGGGACGGACCAGGCATTCCCACTCATTCGGATCCTGCTGCAATTGGCGGGTGAGCAGGACTTCAACGCGGCCACGGAGGAACTCGCGCGAGGCCGGGTTGCGCGGGCTCAGGGCTTGAGACTTAAGACCCTGACGGCGAGCATACAGCCGCGCCGGAAAGACTTTGGTGTTGTTGAAGACGACCAGATCTCCCCGGTGCAACAGGCTGGGGAATTCACGGAACTGGCGATCCTCGCAGGATCCGTTTAACTTCGAAAGGTGCAACAGGCGCGAGGAGGCTCGATCCGGCAGGGGCTGCTGGGCGATCAATTCTTCCGGCAGTTCGTAATCAAAATCGGAAACCAGCACGCCCCTCGATTATAGGGAGGGAAGCCGGATTGGAGCGCACTTCCGAGTGGAATTGCGGGCAATTTTCGTTGAAAATGGATTGTGTGCGGTGCAGAGGGCTGATAGTATGCCGTTGCCGCCTGCGGTTCGCTTTTTGTCATCTCCCCCTTAAGGTAAGGAATGCCTACCGAACGAAAACACAGGGAAGAAATCGTCCGCTACGGGCGAACGCTGCACGAAAAGGGTTTCGTGGCGGCCATGGACGGTAATCTATCCGTACGGCTGAAGCAGGACCGAATCCTGGTCACGCCGACCGGCCTGAGCAAGGGATCGATGCGCCCGGCCGACCTCGTCATCGTAGATCTCGAAGGCAAACAGGTAGCGGGACGCCGCCATGTCACCAGCGAGA
>Ga0105240_10006379_pt1 | contig 17363 bp, 15 predicted proteins | sample KBSC54metaG_FD_80426 | JGI IMG/M metagenome (GOLD analysis project Ga0105240, IMG submission 80426) | Corn rhizosphere microbial communities from Kellogg Biological Station, Michigan, USA - KBS C5-4 metaG | ecosystem: Host-associated > Plants > Roots > Rhizosphere > Soil | place: Michigan, USA...
CTCGCGGTTTTGCGCAATGCGGTGAGCAACAGCGCTCGCATCGATGTCGTCAACATCATGACCTTCGACTACTACGACGGTCAGAGCCACGAAATGGCGAATGACACCGAGAGCGCGGCGCAGGGGTTGTACAACCAGCTCGCGAATCTCTACCCGTCGAAGACATCGGCGCAGCTCTGGAACATGATCGGCGTCACGGAGATGCCGGGTATCGACGACTACGGCGCAGCCGAGACGTTCACCACGGCCGACGCCCCGACCGTCGAGAACTGGGCCGTGCAAAAGGGAATCGCCGAGATCTCGTTCTGGGCGTTGCAGCGCGACAACGGTGGCTGCCCAGGGCAGGGCGGTTCCGACAGCTGCAGCGGCATCTCGCAATCGACGTGGTACTTCAGCCACACCTTCGAGCCGTTCACGAGCGGCGCTGGTGGCGGTGGCGGTAGTGGTTCGGGTTCACCGTCGCCGTCCCCGACGCCGACTCCGACGAGTTCGTGTACTGCGCCGGCGTATAACAACTCGACGGTTTACACCGGTGGTCAGGAGGTGTCGTACAACGGTCACACCTGGACGGCGAAGTGGTGGACCCAGGGCGAGGCGCCGAGCACCGGTGGCAGTGGGGTGTGGACGGACGACGGCCCGTGCGGTGGCGGCGGAGGCACCCCAACACCAACGCCAACGCCAACGCCAACGCCGACACCGACCCCGACGGCCACCGCGACTCCGACTCCAACGCCGACACCGACGCCGACGTCGTCCGGTGGTATTCAGCCGTGGGCGCCGAACGTGGCGTACACGGTTGGTGACGAGGTCACCTACAACGGCGTGACCTACAAGTGCCGGCAGTCGCACACCTCGCAGGTCGGCTGGGAGCCGCCGAACGTACCCGCGCTCTGGCTCGCCGAATGATTGCGGCAACGCGCTAGCCGCTCGCGCCACCTGTTGCCCGCGTCACCGGGCTGCAGGTCGGGGTAGGGCAGGTGGGCCACCAGCCCGCCTGCCCTACCCCTTTGTTCGGCCGGCGCCTGTTCGGTCGGCTGGTGTTCGATCGCGTGCAACTCGTCACGTCAGTGCAACCCGGGACGCGGGTTGCGCGTCGATGTGGACGAACGCGACCCGCCGGTGCGCGACCCGCCGGTGTTTGTGCTCTAGCCGGATCGGGCCGCGTCCGATGCCAGAATCAGGGGCTTGAGCGGCTCGAGCAGGTTATGACGGGACGGCACACGTGGGTGTGATGGCGCGAAGCGACGACGCCGTCGCCGTTCGCGCCCCGAGCGCGGCAGGCAAACCTGTCGAATCCCGCATGTCGGGGCTCGACGGCCTGCGCGCTGTTGCCGTTGGCGGCGTGCTGCTCTACCACGCCGGCGTGCGCTGGCTGCCCGGCGGCTTTCTCGGCGTCGACCTGTTCTTCGTGATCTCGGGCTTCCTCATCACCTCGCTGCTGATTTCCGAGCGGCAACGCACCGGCGCCATCTCGCTCTCCCGGTTCTACCTTCGGCGGGCCAGGCGGTTGCTGCCCGCCCTCGCGACGATGGTCGCGGCGACGGCCGGCTTCATGGCGGTGTTCTTTCGCGGCGACCTCGGCCAGGCGCGCGGCGACATCGGTGCGGCGGCCGGCTACTTTTCCAACTGGTGGTACGTGCTGCATCACCGCTCGTATTTCGTGGCGGCGGGCCGGCAGCCGCCGTTGCAGCACTTGTGGTCGCTCGCGATCGAAGAGCAGTTCTACCTGGTGTGGCCGTTGCTCGTGCTGCTCCTGCTGTTCGCGCGGGTGCGGCTGCGCTGGGTCTTCGCCGTCGCCACGATTGGCGCGCTTGCGTCGGCGTGGTGGATGCGGTTCCTCGCGATCCACGACAACGTGCCGTTCGACACCGATTCGTCCCGCCTGTACTTCGGCACCGACACGCACGCGAGTGCCCTGCTGCTCGGCGCTGCCGGCGCGGTCGTCATGGCTGGCTTGGCTCGCCGGCGCGCCCGGGCTGGCATCGAGGTCAGCCCGGCGACGACGCTGGTTGCCGACCTCGCCGGCCTGGCGGCGCTCGCCTGGGTCGGCTGGACCATGCACCACCAGCTCGAGGCGAGCCCGGTGCTGTATCGCTCGGGATTCTTCCTCTTCGCCGTTGTCGCCATGGTCGTCGTCGTCACGGTCTCCCTGCCCGGCAGCCTGCTCGGGGCTGCCCTCGACGTCCAGCCGCTTCGCTGGATCGGCACCCGCTCGTACGGCTTGTATCTGTGGCACTGGCCGGTTTTCGTCTACACCCGCCCCGGGCTCGACTGGCAGTTGAACGGTTGGACGTCGATCGCCGCCCGCCTGGCGATCACCGGAGTCTTGACCGAGCTGACCTTCCGGCTCATCGAGCGGCCGATCCGCGAGCGGGGTTTCCTGGCCTACGTGCGCGGTGACCGCACCGCCCGCTGGTCGCCCGCGTCGGTACCGCGTCCGCGCAGGCTGTCGGCCGGCTGGCGGGTCGCCGCCCCGGTGCTCGGCGCAGTGTGCGGGACGCTCATGGTCGTCGGTGCGACGACGTTCGTCGCGAACAGTGCCAGCCGCGCCTCACGCGGCGGCCATGAGCCGACGGGCGTTGCAGCGGCGCCGGTGCTGAGCCCAGTTGCCGATCCAACGTTTGCCCCGACCAGTTCAGCCGCGGTGCCTTCGAGCCCGCCGCCATCCGTCGTCGTCCACAGCCCTTCGGCTAGCACGAAGCCGACGCACAGTGCGCCGGCGCAGCACCACACGGCCAAGCCGACGACATCAGCGCCCGCCGCACCTCCGCCCGCAGGCACGGGAAGCGCCACGCCGCCACCTATTCCGGCCGGTCCGCCGCCGCCGGTGAGTGCGGTGGGCGACTCTGTGATGGTCGACGGCGAGGTCGCGCTGCAGCACGACTGCCCGGGCACCGAGGTCTACGCGGTAGTGGGCTGGCAGGCCAAAGCGGTCTTCGCCCAGATCGCGGCCCTGCGCGCGGCTGGCCACCTCGGCAGCGTCGTCGTCATCGGAACCGGTACCAACGGGTTGGTGAGCCCGTCCGAACTCGACGCCGTGCTCACGTCACTGGCAGATCGCGCCAAAGTGATTCTGGTCAACAACCACATGGACCGCGCCTGGGAGGCGCCGAACAACGCGCTCTTCCCGCAGGCGATCAAGTCGCACCCCAACGCCGTCTTGGTCGACTGGAACGCCGCCGCCACGGCGCACCCCGAGTGGCTGACCGGCGACGGCGTGCATCTCACCCCAGCCGGGCGGGCGCCCTACGCCGCGATGATCAAAGCAGCTGGAGCCTGCTGAGCGGAATACTTGAGCTCTCAACTACATTGTCTCTATCGTGGCGCCCGATTCGCCGCAACGATGACTGCCAGACAACGATGACTGCCAGACAACGATGGCCGTGAGACAACGTCCAGGAGGCACCCCGTGGGAATCCACCGGCTCAATCATGCGGTCTTGTACGTGCGCGATCTCGAGGAGAGCGTGCGGTTCTACACCGAGGTCCTCGGGTTCCGCCGGATCGCGATGACCCCCGACGGCTTCCGTGGCGCCGCCTTCCTGCAGGCGCCCGGGTCGACGAACGACCACGATCTCGGCCTCTTCGAAATCGGCCAGGCGGCCGGACCGTCCGCAGCCGGCCGGTCAACCGTCGGCCTCTACCACCTCGCGTGGGAGGTCGAAACGCTCGACGACCTCGAGCGGATCGCCGGCGAGCTCGCTAAAGCCGATGCATTGGTCGGCACGTCGGACCACGGCACCACGAAGAGCCTCTATGGCCGCGACCCCAACGGTCTGGAGTTCGAGATCGTCTGGCTGATCCCCGCCGATTTGCTGGACGACGACGCGCTGGCCGCGCGCAAGCGCATCGGCCCGCTCGACCTCGAGAAGGAGAAGGCGCGCTATGGCGCGACGACACAAAGCGGTGTCGGAATTTCCCGGGTGACGGCCTGATCCCGCGGAGCCGTCAGTTCCGGTCGCTCAGTGCGTGACGGCGACGGCGCTGCCGAGCGCCACCGCCATGGAGGCGGCGACGTACGACATCAGGTTGGCCGAGATGAGCCGCGAGCGTCGCCCACGTGACCGGTAGGCGCGGGCCGCCCGACGCGGAGCTGCCGACGGCCCGAAAGCGAGCAGCGCAAACGCGAGCACGACCGCTGTGGCCACGACGACGACGCGCGCGGCGAATCCGACGTCCATGAGACCTGTCCTGCCGATGTGGGCAGCCGGTGTGGGCAGCCCGGGTTTTGAGCATCTGCGTTGTGATCTCTTGGTGCTCTGTCGCCACGCCTTCCAAACCTCGCGGTAGGGCACGATGGTGCCCATGAGTGAGCAGCCGTTGCGCGTCGCAGTCATCGGGTACGGCATCGGGGGCGCTGTGTTTCACGCGCCGTTGGTGCAGGCCACGCCGGGAATGCAGGTCTCGTTCGTCGTCACGGGCAACGACGAGCGGGCGGCCGAGGTGAGAGCTCGCTACGAGGGCGCCACCGTGGTTACGACCGCCGACGACTTGTGGGGCCGGGCCGGCGAGATCGACCTCGTGGTTGTCTCGAGCCCTAACCGCGAGCACGCGCCGCACGCGTTGAAGGCCATCGCGGCGGGCATCCCCGTCGTCGTCGACAAGCCCTTCGCCATCGACGTCGAGCAGGCACAAGGCGTGATCGACGCAGCCGTTGCTGCGCGCGTCCCGCTGACGGTCTTTCAAAACCGTCGATGGGACGGCGACTTCCTCACGCTCCAGCGGCTGCTCCGCGAGGGCGTGCTCGGGAAGGTCACCCGCTTCGAGTCGCGGTTCGAGCGGTGGCGGCCGACACTCAAGGGCGGCTGGCGGGAGGTCGGTGGCGCCGGCGAAGCGGGCGGGTTGCTCTACGATCTCGGCGCGCACCTGATCGATCAGGCCTTGGTGTTGTTCGGTCCGGTCACGCACGTCTATGCGGAGGCCGACATTCGCCGGCCCGGTGCGTTGAACGACGACGACACGTTCGTTGCGCTCACCCATGCAAGTGGAGTGCGTAGCGAGCTGTGGGCGAGTGCGGTCGCGTCGAATCTCGGTCCGCGCCTGCGGGCGCTCGGTGACCGTGCTGCATATGTGAAGTACGGCCTCGACGTGCAGGAGGACGCGCTGCGCGAAGGACGTCGTCCGGACCTCGAAGACCGATGGGGAGCCGAGACCGAGGCGCAGTGGGGCGAGGTCGGAACACCTGGCGACTCGAGCCCCGTCGCCACCGAACCCGGTGCCTACCAGCATTTCTACGCCGCCGTCGGTGCGGCGCTGCGCGGTGAGGGTGATCTGCCGGTCGACCCTCGTGATTCCGTTGAGGGCTTGCGGATCATCGCCGCCGCGCAGCGCTCGCACCGAGAGCGTGGTGTCGTCGCCCTTTAGTCGGCCGGAACATTCCTGAGGGCCCTTACTTTCCAGCTCCGGTTGTCGGTGCAGCGGTGGCCCCACCGGCGCGCGCACCCCGGCCATTGCCGCTTCGGCCGCCGCCGAAGCCGCCGAAGCCGCCGGCCAGTGCGCTGCCCTGCGTCACGGATTGCGCCGCATACACGCCGTCAGCACTTTGCACGCCGCGGATGACGACGCTCTCACCAGGTGCCAGGTCTTTCACCGCAGCAGTAGCGGTTTTCGTGACGGTCGTGCCGTCGGACGTCGTCACCTTGACCGTGTCACCGTTCGCTTCGGTGACGTAGAGCGTGTCACCCTGGACGACGGCGATCGTGCCCACGATGTTGGCGGCGCCTGTCGTACTGGCGTTCCCGGTCGCCCCCGGCGACGGTGTTGCGCCAGCCGCCTTGCCCCCGCTATTGGCCGCGCTATTGCCCCCGCTGTTGGCCGCGTTGCCGAATCCCAGTGCCGCAAGGTTCGCGGCGGTACGCGACGTCGAGTTGGCCGTAGGCGTGACGTTCGCCTTCTCGACCCGAACTCCGGCGAAGAACCCGACGCCGGCCGCGGCGGCGAGGCTCAGCACAAGGGTTGCGATGGGCAGCTTGCGCCGTCGCGGCCGCAGTGGGGGAGGCGGCGGCTCCTCGGCTGGGGTCGGCAGGTGGCCGATCGTCTGAGTCGGCTGCGCGTCGTCGGCGACCGTGTGCTCGATGTCGTGGTGGGTCATGACGTTTCTCCGTAGCCGATGTCGTGGTAGCCGATTTCGCTGAAATCACTCATGGCGCAGCGCCTCGATGGGCAGTAGCCGCGCGGCTCGGCTCGCCGGATACAAGCCGAAGAACAACCCGGTGACGACCGCGACGCCGAACGCGAGAAATACTGAATAGCTCGCGACCTCGGGCTGGATGCCGACCACCTTGAACCGGCTGCCGCCAATACCTGCCGCCACCCCGGCCAATCCTCCGATGGCCGACAGCAAGACAGCTTCGACGATGAACTGGCCCATGATGTCGGAGCGCTTCGCACCGATCGCCTTGCGGATGCCGATCTCGCGGGTGCGCTCGGTAACCGTCACCAGCATGATGTTCATGACGCCGATACCGCCCACCAGCAGGCTGATGGCAGCAACTGCGCCGAGCAAGGTTGTGAAAACCTTGTTCGACGACTGCGACGTCTGTAGAAGGCTTGCCTGGTTGAGAATCCGGAAGTCGTCGGTGCCACCGGCCGCAATCTTGTGCGTTGTCTCGAGCGTGGCGGTCACTTCCGCTTCTGCGGCCGACTGCTTGGACGGCGAAGCGGCCTCGACCGAAATGTTCGAGTACGACCTGCTGTAACCGGTGATGGTGTCCTGGACCGCGGTGAGCGGCGCCAGCACCACGTCGTCCTGGTCTTGAATTCCGTTGGTGCCTTTGGTTTTCAGCAGGCCGACGATCTGGAAGTTGGAGCCGTTGAACTGCACGTTGTTACCGATCGGGTCGGCCGAGCCGAAAAGGTTGGTCGCCACCGTCTGGCCAATCACCGCCACCCGGTTGTGCTGGGTTTCGTCGGCGTCCGTGAAGAAGCTTCCCTCGGCGACCTGGTAGTCCTTGATCTGCTCATAGCTCGGCGTCGTGCCGACGAAAGACGCGGGCGTGTACGACGCCCCCTGGTAGACGGCGGTGACCGATGCGTTCGTCACTGGAGCGACCGCAACGATGTCGGGGTTTTGGGATTTGTCCTGCAGGGCTTTCACGTCGGCGGCCGTGAGGTTCGCGCCTCGCGACTTCGTGCCAAGGGTTGCGCGGCCGCCACCGCCACCACCGCCGAAGCCGCCACCGCCGCCGAAACTGTTCACCTGAATCAGGTTCGTGCCAAGGCCCTCGATGGTTTTCTGCACCGCGCGCGACGATCCGGTGCCGACCGCGACCAGCATGATGACCGAGCCGACGCCGATCAGCATGCCGAGCATGGTCAGCGCCGACCGAAGCCGGTTGTGCACGATGCCGGCGAGTGCGATGCGCAGACTTTCGAACCGGATCATCCGCTGACACCCGCCGGCGCGTACGGCTGGTGCGCGGGCATCGGCGGTGGCCCGTCGATCGCGGCCTGCCGCATGTCGTCGACGATCAAACCGTCTTTGACCCGGACGACGCGCTTCGCGTGCTGGGCGACCTCGTTCTCGTGGGTGATGAGGACGATCGTGCGGCCATCGCGGTTCAGCTGGGCGAAGATGCCGAGGACGTCGGCGGTGGCGACGGAGTCGAGGTTTCCGGTCGGCTCGTCGGCCAGGATGAGCGACGGGTTCACCGCGATCGCCCGCGCCACCGCGACGCGCTGCCGTTCGCCGCCCGACATCATCGCCGGCCGGTGCCCGGCGCGCTGCGAAAGGCCGACTGCGTCGAGCGCGTCCAGCGCACGGCGGCGCCGTTCACCGGAGCGAACTCCGGCGTAGGTCAACGGAAGCTCGACGTTTTGCAAGGCGGTCGAACTCGGCAGCAGGTTGAAGCTCTGGAAGACGAAGCCGATCTTGCGGTTGCGGATCTCGGCCAGTTCGTTCTCGTACAGCGTTTCGACGTCGACGCCGTCGAGCAGGTAGCGCCCAGATGTCTGGACGTCGAGGCAGCCGATGATGCTCATCAACGTGCTCTTGCCGGAGCCGGAGGCGCCCATGATGGCGACGTAATCGCCGGGATAGACCGACAGGCTTACGCCGCGCAGCGCATGCACGGCTGCCGCGCCCTCGCCGTAGGTCTTGACGAGTTGCCAGAGCCGGATGACCGGCTCCCGACCATGCTCGCTCATCCACGGCCGCCCGGGATGAAGACGCCACCGCCGCCGAACCCACCGCCGCCCAACCCGCCCCCGACTCGGTTGTTGTTGGTCGTGTTGGTCGTCGTTGTCGTGGACCGGTTCGGGGTCGACGCGGGCAGCGCCACGACATCGCCTGCCTTGACCGCACCCGAGATTTCCGTCGTGGTGTCGCCCTTCAGGCCGACGACGACGTCCACTCGCTTCTGCGTTCCGTCCGGCTGCATGACCATGACGTAGGAACTGCCGCCGCTCGTGCGCACCGCGCTCGACGTCACGTTCAAGACAGCGTCGGCCTTGGCCGTCGTCACGCTGACGTTCGCCGTCATGCCCGGCTTGATCGCCGGATCGGTATTGTCGAGGGAGAACGTGATCTGGTACTCGACGACGTTGCTCGACACGGTCGCGCTGTTCGCGACCTCGATCACGTGAGCCGCAAATTGCTTGCCGGTTATGGCATTCAACGTCACCGTGGCGGGCGCTCCAACCAGGATCTTCGAGGCGTCTGCCTCGTCGATGTCGGCGACGACCTGCAGGTTGGTGAGGTTGGTCAACGTGATGAAGCCGGACGACGTGCTGCTCGCCGCGTTGCCGTTACTCGAAGTGCTCGCGTTGCCGGTGCTGCCCGCGCTCACGGTTTGCCCGACTGCGGCGTTGACGGCTCCGATGGTTCCATCGGCCGGGGCGGTGAGCGACGTCGCGTCGAGAGTTTGCTGCGCCGTGTCGGCCTGCGCTTGCGCCTGCTCAACGGCCGCTTCAGCACTTTGGACGTCGGACGGCAGCGGCGCGGCCGTCTTTTGCGCGTTGCTGTTTTGCAATGACTGCAGGGAAAGCTGGGCGTTCGTCAGCTGTTGCTGGGAATTCTTGATGGCTTGGTTGTCCTTGGCGAGCACGGCATTTTGGCTGTTCTTCGCATTCGTGATCGCTGTGTTGTCCCTGTCGATCGTGGCTTGGTCCTTGGCGAGTGTCGTCGTCTCGTTGTTGATGGCGCTGATCGCGGCGGTGCTGTTCGCCGGCGTCCCGTTTCCGTCGGCAGCCATCTTTTGCAGGTCGCTCAACACCGCGACGCCGTCGCGGTCGCACTTCGCCTTCGCAGCGGGATAGGCCGGGTCGGTCGGGTCGGCCGGCACTGCGGCGCAGTCGATGGTCTGCTGGTCCTTGTCGGCGACTTCTTGCGCGGAGTCGATGCTGTATTGCTGACCGGCCTGGTTTTCGGCGGCTGTGATCGCGGCCCCGAGGGTGCTCTCGTCCTGTAGGTAGGCGTTCTGGTCGGTGGCCAGCTGTTGCTCCGCCTGAGTCACCGCGGCGGCCTGCTGCGTCTGGTCGAGCGCGAGGTTCTGGTTGGCGTTGTCGATCGCCGACTGCGCAGAAACCACCTGTTGCTGCGATTGAGCTTCTGAGATCTGTAGACCCTGCTTGACGAGTGCCGTCGCGCCCTGTTCCAGCTCCGACAGCTTCGCCTGGGCGGATGCGAGCTGCGCGTTCGCCGCATCAAGGCTCGCCTTGGCGGTGGTCGAGTCGACCCGGGCGAGCAACTGGCCCTGCTTCACCTGGTCGCCGGCCTTGACGTCGAGTTCGGTCAGTTTGCCGCTCGTAGCGAAGTTGATCGTGATGTTGTTCGGTGCGGTCACGTTGCCGCTCGAGCTCACGGTTGTCATCACTGTGCCGGTGCTAACGGTCGCGGTGCGCAGGGCCGACGCCGCCGTCGTCCGCACTGTTGGTGAACCGACCGATGCATAGGCGAGCCCACCGCCGGCCGCCGCGACGGCGACCAGAGCGATGTTCGCCACCTTGAGCTTCGTCAGCCGCATGATCGATCCCTGCTGTTGGGCGTGAAGGCGAGCGACCAAAGAGCAGCAGCGCAACCTTGGAGCGTGCTGGGAAAGCGCCGAGAGCGCCCTGGGATCTGTGCGGAGGCCTAGAATCTCAGCAAGCTCACAGATTCTTCTCAGCAAACGTGCAGGCCCGGCGCCAACAGTGGAGGGCGAGATCCCCTCGCGAAGGAGGCCCATTCGTGCCGGCCGCGACCCGCGTCCTCGTCGTCGACGACGAGGCCAACATCACCGACCTCGTGGCGACCGCGCTGCGTTACGAGGGCTTCCAGGTAGCCACCGCCAGCACAGGGGAGCAGGCCATCGAGGTGGCCATCTCGACCAAACCCGATCTCGTCGTTCTCGACGTGATGCTGCCGGACGTCGACGGGTTCGAGGTCGCCCGCAGGCTCGGTGCCCAGGGGAAGACCGTGCCCGTGCTGTTCCTGACCGCGCGCGACACCACGGACGACAAGGTGCGCGGCCTGACGATCGGGGGCGACGACTACGTCACCAAGCCCTTCTCGCTGGCCGAACTCGTGGCCCGCGTGCACGCGGTACTGCGACGCACCCGGGCGAATGGCCACGGCTCGTCGCGCCTCAGCTTCGCCGACCTCGAGATGGACGACGACACCCGGGAGGTCACCCGCGGCGACCGTTCAATCGAGCTGACAGCAACCGAGTACCGGTTGCTGCGCTACCTGCTGGCGAACGCGCGCAAGGTGCTCACGCGGGCCCAGTTGCTCGACCACGTCTGGGACTACGACTTCGGTGGCGACTCCGGAGTGCTCGAGACCTACATCAGCTATCTGCGCAAGAAGATCGATGCCGTCGACGCAGGGGCGCCGCCGCTGATTCACACGGTCCGCGGTGTCGGCTACACCTTGCGCTTGCCGAAGGAATGAACCCGCGCGCCATGACCGCAGCACCATGACGGCAGCAACACCGCGTCGACGGCTTGCACTGTCGCTTCGGGCCCGGTTGCTTGCCGCGCTCATCGCGCTCGCCGCGATCGGTCTGGTTGTCGCCGCGTTCGTGACTCACGCGTTGCTGGCCTCGTTTCTGCTCAAACGTTTCGACGACCAGCAGGCAAGTGCGAGCCGATTCGTCTATCCGGCGGTGATTCGCGGCGGCCGGTTCCTCGAGCCGGGCGGCCCGCTACAGGCCAACCGGCTGCTGCCGACCACCTCGTATGCGGCAGTGGTCGATTCGTCCGGCGCGATCGTCGGGGAGTGGACCTACAACGCCGACAGCAACGTGTGGCTAGCGCCGACCAAGCGTCAGGCGCCGCAGCTGCCGGGCGATACGTTCAGCCGCACGAAGCCGTTCACCGTCACGGATCGCGACGGTGAGCGCTTTCGGGTGATCGTCGATCACGACCCGAACGACGCGCTGACTGTGCGCAGCTCAGGCGCGTCGGCTGTGGCGGTCTTTGCGATGCCGCTGCGTGGGGTCGACCAGACGTTGGGCCGGCTCACCCGCGTCGAAGCGGGCGTCACCGCCGGAGTGCTTGTGGCGCTGGGAATTTCGGCGTGGTTCGCCGTCGGCGTGGGGCTGCGCCCGCTGCGCAAGATGGAGGCGAGCGCCGGCGCGATCGCGGCGGGCGACCTGTCGCGGCGCATCGAACATCCCGACGCGCGCACCGAGGTTGGCCGGCTCGGCCTCGCTCTGAATACCATGCTCGGTCGTATCGAAGAGGCGTTCTCCGCGCAGGCGGCGTCCGAAGAGCGGCTGCGCAGGTTCCTCGCCGATGCGTCGCACGAGCTGCGCACGCCATTGACTTCGATCCGCGGCTACGCCGAGCTGTTCAGGCGCGGCGCCGCTCGCCGTCCGGACGATCTGGAAAAGGCCATGCGCCGGATCGAGGACGAAGCGGCGCGGATGGGCCTGCTGGTCGACGAGTTGCTGTTGCTCGCGCGGCTTGACCAGGGTCGCCAGCCGGCCCGCGAACCGGTGCTGCTGGCCGAGCTCGCGGCCGATGCGTGCGACGACCTGCGCACCGCCGCGCCCGACCGTGTGGTGCGGCTCGACGCCGATCCCGATGCGGTCGTGAACGGCGATGAGATGCAGCTGCGGCAGGTCATCGGCAACCTGCTGACGAATGCGCGGGTCCACACACCCGCTGGCACGCCGGTCGACGTCTGCGTGGCGGTCGAAGGCGACAAGGCGGTCGTCGAGGTCACCGACTTCGGCCGCGGTCTGCCGCCACAGGACCTGCCGCACGTGTTCGACCGGTTCTACCGCGCGGACCAGTCGCGGGCCCGAGACCACGGCGGCGCCGGCCTCGGCCTATCGATCGTCGCGGCTGTCGTGCAGGCGCACGGCGGCCGGGTCGGGGTGCTCAACGCACCCAATGCCGGCGCGCGGTTCCGCGTCGAATTGCCGTTGCTGGGAGGCGAATCCGGCCCTCCCGAGCCTGAGCCACAGCCATCGGCGGCGGAGGCTGAACTCACCAACTCCGAACGCTGAGCTCGCTTTCCGCGTCCGATTCCCATCGGATTCCCAGCCGCACGTCAGATTCGCGCCAGCCGGCTTGCCGATACTTGTGTATCGAACCTGGGAGGCCCGATGGACGAGCAATTCAGCGACGAAATCGCGAACGAGCCGCAACTGCCACGCCGCCACCGCGCGGTCGCTTGGGCGACACTCGGCCTGCTCGGTGCCGCAGCCGTGGCCGGTGGCGTTTACGCAGCAACCAGCGGGTCGAGCAGCACGCCCGTGAGCGCCGCCGCTCAGCTCGCCGCCGCGACGAGCGCGCCGGCGACACCGAGCGCGTCGCCGTCCACACCGAAGAAAGACCAGCACGGACGCCGCGGGCCGGGCATGCTCGGTCCGATGGGCGGGCGGTTCGGTGGTCCCGGCTTCTTCGGCCCTGGCATCGGTGGGCGGGTGCTGCACGGAGAGTCCACAGTGCAGACCCAGGACGGCACGCAGATCGTTGACACGCAGGCCGGCACGATCAGCGCGGTCGACACCGCGAAGAAGACCATCACGGTCACGAGCACCGACAAGGTGGCTTTCACGTACGTGCTCGACTCGAACACGCGGGTGCTCGACTTCGCCACCTCGACCCCGGCCAAGGCGACCATCACAGACCTGAAGGTCGGCGACACGGTCGAGGTCGTCGCGATCCGCACCGGCGACACTCGCACCGCCAAGAGCGTCGTCGATGGTTTGCCCTCCAAGCTGCTGCCGCGAGGCCCCCACGTGAGGAACGGGCCCCAGGGGGTCAACCCGTCGCCGTCCGCTAGCACGTCAGGCGCGTCGGCGTAGCGCGAGCGCGGCCTCGCGGCGGCGCCGCGGAGTGTGGCTGCGGCGGCGCCGCGGAGTGTGGCTGCGGCGGCGCCGCGGCAGCGTGCTGGTCGCGGCTGTGGCAGGCTCGGTCCTGCTAACCCGCTGTCGACCCGAGCGCAGGAGGCGGCGTGCCCGTCGCGTTGGACCAGCAGTTGCCGCCGGTGCGAATCGGTGGCCACCCACTGCCGCTCGTCGGCAAGGCGCGCATCTACGTCTGTGGCGTGACGCCGTACGACGTCACCCACCTCGGCCATGCCGCCACCTACGTATGGGTGGACGTCGTGGGCCGGTTGCTGCGCTTCCTCGGCACGGACGTCGAAGTCTGCCGCAACGTCACGGACGTCGATGACGTGCTGCTCGCTGCCGCGCGTCGCGCCGGCGCTCCTTACGACGCCTTCGCTGCGGTGCAGCAGTTCCAATTCGAGCAGGACATGACTGCGCTCGGCGTCCGGCGTCCGGCCCACGAACCGCGCGCGCACAACTTCGTGCGGCCCGTCGTCTCGCTCGCCGCGGGTCTGGTCGACAGCGGGCATGCCTACGTTCGCGACGGCTCGGTGTACTTTCGCGGTTCGCAGCTGCCGGAGCGAGCGGGCCTATCGCGTGCCGAGGCGCTCGAGCTGGCGACGGAGTTCCACGACGAGCCCGACGATCCGGCCAAGGAAGACGCGTTCGACGTCGCAATCTGGCGCGCCACGCAGCCCGGTGCGCCCGCGTGGCCAAGTCCGTGGGGCCCGGGCCGGCCGGGCTGGCATGCCGAGTGCACCGCGATGGCGCTCTCGACGTACGGATCCTCACTCGATCTGCACGCCGGCGGCGCCGACCTGCGGTTCCCGCACCACGCCTACGAAGCGGCGCAGGCCGAAGCGTTCACCGGCGTCCGGCCGTTTTCGCGGGCGTGGATGCACGTCGGCATGGTCAAGATCGGCGACGCCAAGATGGCCAAATCCGCGCAGAATCTCGTGCTCGTGGCCGACCTGCTGCGCGACCATGCTCCGGCGGCGGTGCGGCTGCTGTTGCTGCGTCGGGCGTGGGGGAGCGCATGGAGTTTCGAGCGCTCCGAACTCGCCACGGCCGAGAGTGAGCTCGAGTCGCTGTTCAGCGCGTCGGCCCGACCCGACCGCGGAAGCTCGGCCGCGGCGACAGAGGAAGTGTTGTCGGCACTGCGCGCGGAACTGGATGTTCCGGCCGCGCTTCGCATCGCGATTGACGAAGGCGGATCAGCCGCCCGCACCCTCGTCGAGATCCTCGGCCTTCGCTAACGGTCGTTGGTTCGCCGGCTCCCGCCGACTGGGTGTAGGAGCGCGGCTAAGAACGCCGTTTTCTCCACCCAGTCCGGAACTGCGCCTATCGAGCCGGATGCAGGTAGCGCCCGAACCAGTCGAGCGTCTTCGACCACGCGTCGGTTGCTGACGCCTCGTGGTAGTTGCTCGGCCGGGCGTCGCAATGGAACGCGTGCCCCGCTTCGGGATAACGCACGATCGACGTCGGCACCGGAGCGTTCGTGACCACATCACGCAGCTGCTCGACGTCGTCGACCGGGATGCCTGGGTCGCGGTCGCCGAACAAGCCGAGCCAGGGCGAGGCCAGCCCGGCCGCGACGTCGAGCAGTGCCGGCATGCCGAACCGCGGCTGCGAGACACCGCCGCCGTAGAACGTCACCGCCGCGCCGAACGCACGCCCATCTTGAAAGGCCGGCGCGGACGCAGCCAGGAGCGCGACCGAGCCGCCCATGCAGAACCCGAGAATGCCGACGGACGGCGGCAGAAATCCCTGCGCCACCAGGTAGTCAAGGCTCGCGCCGACATCGGCGAGCAGGCCCTCAGAAGTCAGATTGTCGAGGTGCGGCTTCGCTGTTTCGAAGTCGTACGGCAGCGTGTTCACGCCGTCCCGGTGAAAAAGGTGCGGTGCCACGGTGTGATACCCGGCGGCGGCGAGCCGCCGGGCGACGTCCGCGATGTGGTCGTTCACGCCATACGCCTCTTGAATGAGGACGACGGCCGCGGTCGCGGCGTCGGGCTTGGCTTCGTAGAGCGGAACGCCTGCGCTGGTTACCGTCGTCGTCTGCATGCTCGCCACGCTAGACCGTGCCGGTCGAGGCGATCACGGCTGGTTGATCACTCGATGCCGTAGCTGTTGACCTTCTCCGGGTAGATGCGGATGAACGCCTCGCCGAACCCCGGCCCGAGGCCGGCACCTCCCGATGGCACCGCTTCGGCGCGCCCCCGGATCTCCAGCATCCGCGGCCGCCACGGATCGACGCTGACAAGGTCGTCGACAACGATCGAGGCAAACCCATTGGCCTGCACGTCGCGGTACTTCTTCGTCGTCGCGACGTGCATCCCGCCGACGTCGATCGTCTGCAGGTCGGCGTTGTAGCGAAAAGACGTCGGGACGACGTGGGGTTTGTGATCGGCGCCGGCGGTCGCGATCCGGCCGAGGCGTTGACTCGACAAATAGTCGATCTGCGCTGCGGTAAGGGTGGCCATGCGGTTGGCAACCCGTCGCGCGGCACCGCTATTTCGCGTGCGCTACACGATGGGCGCGGCGGTTTTCAGCTGCGGATCGTCGATGCGGAAGCTGCGCACCCTGCCGCGTGGAGTGTCTCGCGTTTCGAACCGCACCGTGACCCAACCCGAGCCCGCACCCTGCACCCAGCCGTGGCCGTGCAACTCGTGCTCGACATCGTGCCCTGCCGCGTAAGAGGCCGGGCGCGTCTGCTCAGCGTCGGTCCCGTAGATCGGCTGCCCGTCGTCGTCCGGGCTGGTGTCGGTGTTTGGGTTCAGGGCCTCGGCGTCTGTTCGAGCGGTGGCGAACAAATCGCCCTGGGTCCAGTCGGACAGGCCGCTGACCCCGACGCCGAGCAGCCGAACACCGCCGCTCACGTCGACGTCGCCGAGCAACTGGCGGGCGAGGCGGGTGACCGTGCGCGCGTCGTCGGTCGGCGCGGGGAGCGTGGCCGATCGGGTCAGCGTCGTGAAGTCGTGCAGGCGCACCTTGATCGAGATCGTGCGTCCCGAAAGCTGCGCTCGCCGCAGCCGGGAGACGACCCGGTTCGACATCGTGTCGACGATCCCGACCAGCCGAGTGACGTCGGCGATGTCGCGCTCGAAGGTGTCTTCGACGCTGATCGACTTCGATTCGCGTTCGGCGACGACCGCGCGATCGTCCTGCGCATGCGCGAGCAGCCACAAGCCGCGGCCGTGGGTTCGGCCGAGCGCGCCGACGACGTCGCCCTCCGGCAGATCGGCGAGGTCGGCGATGGTCGTCACGCCGATCGAGCGCAGCCGGGTCGCGGTCGCTGGGCCGACGCCGGGCAGGCGAGTAACGGGCAGCGGCCGCAGCAGGTCGGTCTCCTGACCGGCGCCGACGACGAGCAACCCGTCGGGCTTGTCGAGGTCGGAGGCGATCTTGGCGACCAGCTTCGACGTGCCCACGCCCACCGAAAGCGTGAGCTCGGTGCGGTCGTGCACTTTTTGCTTGAGAGCGAGGGCCAGCGCGCGCACCCCGTGGTCCGACAAATCGTCGTGGTTTCCGGCTTCGAGATCGACGAACGCCTCGTCGAGCGAGAGCGGTTCGACGAGTGGTGATAGCTCGCGCAGCAAGCCCATCACGACGTTGCTGGCCGCCTTGTACGCCTCGAAGCGCGGCGCGAGAAATGCCGCCTTCGGGCAGCGCGCGCGGGCTTCGACGGTCGACATCGCAGACCGGACGCCGTGGGCCCGTGCCTCGTAGCTCGCCGTCGCGACCACGCCGCGCCCTCCGACCCCGCCGACGATCACCGGCTTTCCGCGAAGCGACGGCTTGTCGCGCTGTTCGACCGATGCGTAGAAGGCGTCGAGGTCGGCGTGCAGGATCGTCGCACGGCTGCGCGGGTGTGGCACGCTCCCATCATCGCGGCTTAGTGTGGAAGGCAGCGGTCGACCGAACATTCGGTCGGTTGGCAGGGTCGATCGGAGAGGCAAGACACGATGGCGGACGACGACACGCAGGGCGGTCCCGAAGCGGCTGCCTTCGACGCCATGATCGCCGCCGACGACCGCATCGAGCCGCGCGACTGGATGCCCGACGCCTACCGCAAGTCGTTGATCCGGCAGATCGCACAGCACGC
>Ga0105240_10006380_pt1 | contig 17361 bp, 13 predicted proteins | sample KBSC54metaG_FD_80426 | JGI IMG/M metagenome (GOLD analysis project Ga0105240, IMG submission 80426) | Corn rhizosphere microbial communities from Kellogg Biological Station, Michigan, USA - KBS C5-4 metaG | ecosystem: Host-associated > Plants > Roots > Rhizosphere > Soil | place: Michigan, USA...
CTGCAACGCACCGTCACACCTTATTCCGATGCGGCAGCCATTATCGTAGGACCGCAGGCACGCTATTGGGTCTCGGCAGGAGTGGCCATAGCCGCCTTTGGCGCCTTGAATGGATGGACCCTCATGCAGGGGCAGATCGTTCGCAGTATCAGCAGGGACAAGCTATTTCCGCCTTTCTTCGAGAAAGAAAATAAGAAAGGCATGCCTGCCCGCGGGATCATCCTCTCCAGCGTGCTTGTTTCCGTGATCATGGTGATGAATTATACCAGGGGACTGGTAGAGCAATTTCAGTTCATGACATTGATGGCCACCATGACCTCCGTCCTCCCATTCCTCTTTGTCAGCGCAGGCTATGTCATCACCGCAATGGAAAAAAGACCTCCCACCAATACCCGTGACTGGCTTCGCATACTGATACCCGCTAGTCTGGCATTTACATTCTCTCTATTTGCCATTCTCGGCGCGGGAAAAGAGATCGTCTACTGGGGATTTGCATTGCTACTCATCGGCACACCCTTCTATATCTGGAATTATTGGCGGAGGAAAAGACCAGGGACACTACGTGAATTATGAGTGCTCAAACCGGGCTTCTTAATATATGGAAATTTCCCCATATAAAAAAGCCAAATTTAAGTGGACGAATTCGTAAATTTAGTTTAAGCAGGATTCCAATTTACATCAAGACCTAAAACGATTCACATGAGGTTATGGGTATACCTAACTTCGGCACTATTGCCGTTTACGGGAATCCCCTACCTGTCAGCACAACGAGTTATGTACTGTGAGCCAGTCAACGACCGGTGGACTATTCGTACCGAGCTGGTGGGTAAAGTAGGGGATTATTACTGGATGCAATCCACACACCGTCGAAGGACTACGGCCCGGACGGTGGACCCCCGTGAGACAGAGGGTCAGACCTTTGACATTTACGATTCCCGGATGAAGCCGGTGAACACCTTCCCTTCCATTAACATTACGGATGCGACGCAGAAAGAGTACCTGATACCAGGTGACAATGCATTCGACCAGCTGATAGTGTTGGGGGGGCAGCGAAAGACCAGCTTCTATGTGCGACGATTTGAGCCTGACGGCACGCCTGTAGGCCGGGGACGCATCCTGGACTCCCTTCCTTTCAACGAGTCCGGCAACAGCTGGCTACTGGTACGCAGTGAGGACAGACAGCTGATCCTGTTGGTCGGGTTCCAGTCCATCACATCCTATCCGCCCAAGCTCCATGCGCTGCTCTTCGACCAGGACTGGCATTTGCTGTCCCGGCGGACGTATGCCAGCCCCAATATTACCCAGCCTTTTATACAGGACGATTTTACCAACTACCCCCTGGAAAATTTTACCAATAGTCCCGTGAAACTGGCCAACAACGGGCAGTGGCTGATGATGTCGCCCTCCCGTACCGATGCCAATTTCTTCCTCCTGTTCCATTTCGACCCAACGGATACCACGATGACGATGAAACAGATAGGCCTGCCCCTGAATTCGGGTATGGAAGACGTCAACCTCGCCATCGACAACCAGCACGAAGAAGTCACCGCGGCCATATTATCTACCTTCCATTACGATGTCCTGAAGAATGTACATGTCGTGCACTATTCCATGAAGCAAAAAGCCTGCGATTTCGACAGCTCCTACCGGTTTAGCACGCTGGTACCCGGCAAGGTGCGGGACGAGAACCTGACAAAGGAGAGCTTTATTGCCGTCAACGGCAATGGGTTTATGCTGCTGAAAGAATATGGCCGGCCCTTTACGGAGTGGTATGACGAGGAAGGCACCATGGATCAGCAATGGGATCCTTCCGCGCTGATGATACCCACCAGTACGAACATACCCGAGAAGGCCGTCCGCTCACCCGCCTTGCACGACGGATACGCACGTTACCCCTCTCTTTGCGGGCTGGGTCTGGAGCATCTGCGGGGCGATCTGGGCCTGTTCTATTTCCCCTGCCGGCGGACCGACAGCTGTTGGAGCGCCATGCTTAGCAAGGAGCAGATCACCGAGCTGAACTCGCCCAACCTCTCGTATTTTGCTGTTCCCAGGGGTGACAGACTTTTCCTGCTATACAACAGCTTTTTCCGAAATGAGAATCCTTATGGCAGCACTACCGTGCTGGACCCGCGGGGAGATGTGCTCAACGACGCCATCAGCCCGATGTTCTGGAAGTTCAAGACCATCCTGCAGTTCCAGCAGGCGCGCCAGATCTCCGATGACGAAGTGGTCATACCGTATAACAACTATTTTGGACGGAGTGGTTTTGCAGTCGTAAAATTTAGCGTGAGTAGTGGGATCGGAGAACCTTAAATAATGCGCCAATGGTTGGCAGATCCTATTTGGGCTCGGTGAGCGCAAGTAGTTCCTTTAAATAATTTCCCCAAATCGCGGGATTGGAGTGTGTTCCATGTCCTGATGTCTGATCCGTAATGGGCAGCAGGATATATCTTCCTTTTGGCACTTCTTTTATCTTTTCATCCAGTATATGCAGCTCGGGAGGGTTTACCTCGTCGTCGGCTGAATTGACGGCAAAGAGAGGCGCTTTGATAGCCCTGAGGTGTGGCGAAGGATCATAGTTCCTCGAAGCATCGAGCTGATAGATGAGATCGTTGGCATCCAGAATGGCCAGTTGATTCTTTTCCAGTGTTGCCAGCTCAGCCTCCGCCTGCTCACGTGTGGGCGCGCGTTTCTGGGATTGCAGGGGACTGCTGCCCATAAAGATAAGGGAGGAAATGGCTCCCGTGAGGCCAACCTTAGGTTCTTCCGTATATTCGCCGTCCTTCCACGCCGGGTCCATCTCCACCATGTTAATTGCCATTTTGCGAAGCATACGGTTCCTACCGGCAATGGCTACGGGCAGACTGGCCAGCGGCATCAGTGCATCCATAAAGTCAGGGTAGGTATAACCCCAGACCCACGTATGCATGGCGCCCATCGAAGTTCCCATCACCAGCCGGAGATGATTGACGCCCAGGTGTTCCGTCACCAGCCTGTATTGCGCCAGCACCATATCGTCATAAGTGTATTTAGGGAATTTCATGTGCAACCCATCACTGGGTTTGGAGGACTTGCCATGACCAATGGCATCGGGCAAAATAATATAATACTTCGTCGCATCCAACAGCTGCCCCGGGCCATAAAGTCCCCCGGCAAACCGGGCGCTGAGGAACTGATGTCCGTTGCCCGTCGTACCATGCATAATGATCACCGCATTGACAACCCTGCCCTGTGCATCCTTGCGGGGCTGTCCGATAGTAGTATAATGCAGGCGAAGATCCGGCAGCGTGGTCTCGCCGCCTTGAAATGGAAAATTGTGGATGACATAATCACCTTCCACAGGGGTTGGATAGTTAGGAGTTTGTGCTATACCCAGGAGACAGTAAAAACATAGGTCAATCAGGAGTAGAAGGATTCTCATGTGTAATAGTTACCTATAAAGATAATATATATGCATGCACTACGTAAAAAATTAGCCTATCTTCAAATGCCAAAATTCCTCCCAACATGAGAAATAGCTGCATCCTCGTGGCTCTCATACTGAGCCATTTTTTTGTTTCAGCCCAACAAACACAAAAGCCACCTTTGCATGGCACGCACTGGATGGCCGTCACAGGTAAGCCCCTGGCCGCCGAGGCTGGCGCACAGATCTTTCAAAAAGGAGGCAATGCGGTGGATGCCGCCTGCGCCATGCTGGGCGCCGTATGCACCATGTGGGACGTCTTGTCGTGGGGCGGCGAGACCCAGGCTATCATCTACAACCCCAAAACAGGAAAGGTCCTTTCCATCAATGCCCTGGGTTACGCCCCTACAGGCGCCACACCCGCCTTCTTTAAAAGCAAAGGGTTCAACTTCCCCCCTGAATATGGTCCGCTGGCAGCGGTCACACCCGGTACCCCCGGCGGCTTATGCTATATGCTCGCAGAATATGGCACCATGAGCCTGAAAGAAGTGCTGGCCCCCGCCATGGAGATGGCAAAAGGATATGCCATCGAAGCACAGACCGCCAACAGCTTCGAGTCGCAGAAAAAAAGACTCAGGGAATGGCCTTACAGCAAAGCCCTCTTCCTTACCCATCCCGGAGAGAAAAGAGAAGCGCCGGAGGCCGGCGAGGTCTTTGTTCAAAATGATCTGTTGGAGACGCTGACAAAGATGGTCGAGACCGAACAGGACGCCTTAAAACATAAAAAGAGCCGCAAGGAAGCCATCTATGCCGCCTGTGAGCGATTTTATAAAGGGGACATTGCAAAAGAGTTTGTCCGCGGCTGCCAGGAACAGGGTGGCCTTATCACGCTCGACGACCTGGCAAAATGGAAGCCCGTCGAAGAAGAGCCCCTCCACACCAATTACAAAGGCATCGAGGTCTATAAGCTGCAACAATGGTCACAGGGACCTTCCCTATTACAAAGCCTGAATATCCTGGAGAACTTTGATCTCAAGTCCATGGGCTATAACAGCACCCGCTATATCCAGACCCTGTACCAGGCCATGAGCCTCAGCTTCGCCGACAGGGATTTTTACTATGGCGATCCGGCTTTTGCCGCCAGCCAGCAGCCGATGAAAGGATTGCTTAGCAAAGAATATGCAAAACAGCGTGCACAGCTTATAAACTCCGATCATAACGATCCTGCTATCGGTCCCGGCGACCCTTATCCCTTCGAAGCCAGGACAAACCCTTTCACAGACCTGTTGAAGCAGCGGAAGGCTTTTTCCACGGGAGGACAGGCCCCTGCAAATGCTCCCAGCACCAGCGGAGCGATGAATGGGACAGCCATGTTGAGCTCACCTGTAACTTTCGGAATGGCTGGTACGTCTGACGGAATAGATGACTCGTTATACCACGACCGCCTGTGGAGAGGGACCACCACCATCGAGGCTGCCGACCAGGCGGGCTGGGTCATATCCATAACACCCAGCGGTGGATGGAACCCCGCCTGTATCGCGGGTCATACGGGAGTGGGAATGAGCCAGCGGATGCAGAGCTTTGTGCTGGACAGCATCATCGACCCTTTCAATGTGGTGGAACCGCACAAACGGCCCAGGGTGACGCTGACGCCAAGCCTGGCCATGAAGGATGGCAAGCCCTTCCTTTGTTTTGGCGTGCAAGGCGGCGATACGCAGGATCAGAATTTATTACAATTCTTCCTCAATATCGTGGAGTTCGGCATGACCGTTCAGGAGGCCACCGAGGCGGCAAATATCAATACGGATCAGCTATGGCTGAGCCTTGGCGGCGAAAAGTTGGAGGACCGACGCCCCCGTCCCGGACATATCCTGCTGGGTAATACCACGCCACCCTGGGTCCGGAGCGATCTGAGGAAGATGGGTTATACGGCGACCTATGGAGACCGTACCAGCGGACCGATAAATGCCATTTGGTTTGACTGGAAACATGGGTCCTTATGGGGCGGCAGCAGCAACAATGGAGAAGATTATGGTATAGGATGGTAGGGTGCAACATCCGATGGAAAAAAGAGACCTTATAACGGGCCGGAGGCCCGCACATAAATATTATGATCAAAAATTATCTGAAAGTCGCCTTTCGAAATCTGTGGAAGAACAGAGGCTTTTCCCTTATTAACATCACCGGACTGGCAATCGGTATGGCCAGCGCCATGCTGATCCTGCTGTGGATACAGAGTGAAGTGAGCTATGAACAGTTCCATGAGAAAAGGGATCGTATTTATGAGGCCTGGAACAAGGCCGTCTTCAGCGGAGAAATGCACTGTTGGAACACCACCCCTAAGGTAATGGGCAGCGCCCTGCAGAGGGATATCCCTGAAGTGGAGCATGCCTGTCGCGTCAACTGGAGTCAAAATTATCTCTTCAGCATAGGCGACAAGCGGATCATGGCGCAAGGCAATGCGGTGGACAGCATTTTCCTCCAGGTCTTCACCTTCCCGCTGGTGAAGGGTGATGCCAACACCGCCCTGATGGATCCTAACTCTCTCGTGGTGACCGAGAGCCTTGCCAAAAGCCTTTTTGGGAACGACAATCCCCTGGGCAAGACCGTCAGGATAGATAACAAGGATTATTTCAAAGTGACGGGAGTGGCCAAAGACCCACCGGACAATAGCCGTTTCAAATTCAAATACCTCATACCCTGGAGCTATTTACGAAAGATAGGCGATGATGACCACGAATGGGGGAATAATTCCACCCGCACCTATGTGCTGTTGAAAGAACATACGACGCTTGCATCGGTGACGCCTAAGGTAAAGGGGATGAAGCTGCGTTATGACAGTAGTGAAAAGCACTGGGAGAACTTCCTTTATCCCATCAGCCGCTGGCGGCTTTATTCCAGCTTCAAAGGTGGAGTAGAGGAAGGCGGAAAGATAGAGTTTGTGCGTCTGTTTGGGATCATTGCTGCGTTTATTCTACTCATAGCCTGTATCAATTTTATGAACCTAAGCACTGCCCGCAGCGAGAAGAGGGCCAAGGAGGTAGGCATACGGAAAGTAGTAGGGGCGCAGCGGGGTTCTTTGATAAGTCAATTCATCGGGGAGTCCATTTTGCTGGCCTTGATTGCGGGCATCATTGCCATCGGCATCGTACAGCTGAGCCTCCCCGGGTTCAATCAGCTGACGGATAAGAAGCTGACCCTTCAATATGGCAGTCCCTGGTTCTGGATCACAGGACTGGCATTTGTCATCGTCACGGGATTATTGGCAGGCAGCTATCCAGCATTCTTCCTTTCGTCGTTCCAGCCAGTAAAAGTGCTGAAGGGTACGTTCCGGGCCGTCAATGCGCTGGTGACACCGCGAAAGGTATTGGTCGTATTGCAATTCAGCTTTGCCATCATACTGATCATCTGCACCATGATCGTCAAGCAGCAGATAGACCATGCCAGGGACAGAGAGGCAGGTTATAACAAGGCCAATCTGGTCTATCACTTCATTACAGGAGACATCGGAAAGAACTACGATCTCATCAAGCGGGAACTATTATCCTCCGGTGCGGCCGTGTCCGTGTGCAGGACCAGCAGTCCCATGACCGAGGGCTATAGTGACAGCTGGGGATTCCAATGGGATGGCAAGGCGCCGGATGACAAAACAGACTTTGACAGATTTTGCACCGACCAGGGTCTTGTTTCCACGACGGGTCTGAAACTGGCGGCGGGCCGGGATTTCAATCTGAAGGATTATCCTACGGACAGCACGGGCGTCCTTTTGAACGAGTCAGCTGCGAAGGCCATGGGCTTTTCAGATCCGCTGGGAAAGATCGTCAAGGACAACAACATCAGCTGGCATGTGGTGGGCGTTATCAAGGACTTTGTCCTCGAAAGCCCCTATCAACCCACTCACCCCATGGTCATAGAAGGGGCAAAGATGCAGTGGTTCAGCACCGTAACCATGCGTTTCAACGATGCAAATACTACTTCTCAGAATTTGAAGAAGGCCGAAGCTATCTTTAAGCGGTACAACCCCGAATTCCCCTTCGAATACAATTTCATCGATGATGAGTATGCGCGGAAGTTCGATGATGAAAAACGCACCGGCACGCTGGCCGCCCTCTTCGCGGGGCTTACCATTTTTATCTCCTGTCTGGGCCTTTTTGGCCTGGCAACCTATATGGCCGAGAACAGAGTAAAAGAAATAGGAGTGCGCAAGGTGCTCGGCGCATCCGTCACAGGCATCGTCGGCCTCCTGTCAAAGGATTTCCTCAGACTGGTGATCATTGCCTTCTTTATTGCCGCACCCATTTCCTGGTGGGCCATGTACAAATGGTTGCAGGGGTATCCTTACCGGGTGTCCATTCAATGGTGGGTATTTATGCTGGCGGCCGTCTTGTCGATGGGGATCGCGCTCGTGACAGTCAGCTACCAGGCCCTCCGGGCCGCCCTGTCAAATCCGGCGCGCAGCCTGCGTTCCGAATAGCGCCAGCAGCCAATGGCAGCCTGCATTTTGAAGAGATAGTTGTTAAAAATTGATTAATAGCAAGGCGTTCTATTTCAGGAACGCCTTTATTTATTTTATTTTGACTGCAATAACCTATTTATGAGAAAAATAGCCCTTGCCTTATGCTCCCTGCTGACATGTACCTTGGTGTTTGCGCAGAATGACAGCTCCCGGCTGGATGCCGGCAGCCTCGTCCTGAAAAGAAATTTCACCCAACATATTTCCATAAAAGGAGAAGACCTGGAGAAGATGCCCTTCTCCAACCTTGCCGATGCCATCAATGTCTGGATCAGTGGCTCCTACACCATCAGCCGCAATCTGATCTATGTCGTAGACGGGAATATCATCAGCGATGTCAGCGCCTATAGCATCCATGACATCGAAGAGGTAGTCTTTTTGCAAAACGCAAGTGTACTGACAGGTACCGCTGCCGGCCAGCAGGAGATGGTGCTGATCACCACCCGGAACTCCAGGAATAAAGGCATTGACCGGCCGGCCTTACGCGCAGCCAGCCAAACCTCTTTGTTGAACAGCCCCGGATCCAACCTCGAAAGCTATTATCATAACTATGCAGGACTTGATGCCACATTCAATAAGATCAGCGTGGGGGTGTCAGGAGATTATTTACAGGATGTGGCCCCTATGCCGCGGCGGACGGATTATGATGCGGTCTTGCCTTATACGATGGACAGATGGCGTCTGAATGGAAATTTCATCTGGCGGCCTGACACAAAGAATACTGTTGAGGTGCGTGTGGGGTATGCAGATCAGAAACTGGATTCGGCACAGAACTATATTCCTGCCGGTCATAATGTCCTGAATTATAACGAACGTAGCCACGAGGTCGACAAACAGCTCACCTCCTGGGCAAGATGGCGCGGCGAGTGGCTGCCCGGATTTAGGAATGACCTGCAGGTGGGTTATATCCGCCTGAGACAGCAGGGGAGTTATTCTTATCTCGGAAGCATTACGGATTCAGCCTCGTATGACAGCCGGCAGGCTGGCGGGGACTATCATATCCATCATATTTATGTACGGGACAGGCTGAGCTACACACTTCACGCTCGGGACTGGACTTTCGAGCCGGCTTTGAATGCATCGTATCAATACCTCAATCAGGCATATGCTCAGGCATTTATTGAGCAAACGGGGAGCCTTCCGGGCGGCGGGCCTGTCAACAGTATTGCAACACAGGGTCAGAGCTATAAACTATACGTGTTGACCCCTACACTGGATATCACCTATAAACAGCTTTTGAATATACAGGGCGGCATCGTCGCGAATGTCTCGCATAAGAGTTCTGCGGGAATCATGCTACCCCGTACATCTGCTTTTGGCAGCATAGCCATCGATGTGCTGCGTATCGATGGAGTAAAACGTGGCAACAGCCTGAAGCTGTTCGGGTCGTATGCGCAGCGGAGCGCTTATTATGTCACCGACTTTTCGTTGAATGATATTGGGGACGCCAACGCGCCCTTTAAATATCCGATAACCACTCAGACCGTGACAGGCAGTTATTACACCGGCGGCACCATCGTAGTGGGTCCGTTCTCTAACGTCAGCATTCCAAAATACTGGGTCTGGGAGACAGGCGCTCGTTGGGCTGTACTAAAGGGCAGGCTGCAGATAGATTATAATTTCGAGCGCCGGAATCTCTCTAACCTGGGCTATGTGATTACCCCAGGGGGGATCCTCACATATTATTTTATCGATTGGACATCCACTCAGCACAGGATAGGTGTCAGTGCCCGGTTGATCGACAAGGGAGATGTGACCTGGCAGACCGGATTGAACACCACAGTGCTGAGGATGAAGGTGGAACCCAACCAGCAAGCTTATTTGGATCCCAGCTTTACCGGCGACCATTATCCAGGTAATAACAAGCCCTCCTTTACGGGTGGATGGACCAACAGGATACAATGTCATCGCGTCAGCGCAGGAGTGGACCTGCTCTATCATTTCAGCGGAGAGAATATTGTTGCCAACCCCGTTAGTCGGATGACAACATATAGCAGGGACAATGCCTGGCTGGCCCAAAATATTTATGTAGGGTATAAGATTGCGCTCCCGGAAAAAATGGGGTTGGAACTGTATGTGGATAGCCGCGGTCTTGTGAGGGGCGGCAATACTTCTTATATGGCATCTCCCAGCAGGTATTATGGCGTTGGGGGAAAGTTCACGCTTTAATAACCTTTCTTATTTATAACCTTTGTATGAAAACATCAGCCCTTGTCTTATGCGCCTTACTGGCGTCCTTATCCCTGATTGCGCAGAATGACAGTTCCCGACTGGACGCGGGTGGTCTCATCCTGAAAAGAAATTTTACCCAGCATGTCTCCATCAGGGGCGAGGACCTGGAAAAAATGCCCTTCTCGGATCTTTCCGATGCCATCAATGTTTGGTTCAACGGAGGTTATACCGTCAACCGCAACCTGGTATATGTGGTGGATGGGAATATCGTCAATGATGTAAATGCATACAGTATCCATGACATCGAAGAGGTGATCCTGCTGCAAAACGCAGCTGCCTTGACAGGTACGGCCGACGGACAACAGCAGATGGTATTGATAACGACCCGGCGGGCCAGGAGCGCCGGGCTGCATATTCGCGGTGCGGCGCAGACCATGCTGGTGCATAGCCGTGATGCAACGACAAATTTGTACCACCAGTATTTTGCAGGGGTGGACAGGGGTTTTGATAAGTTCAGCGTAGGCATGTCGGTGAACTATCTGCGGGATGTATCGCCGATGGAGAAAAAGTATGTAGAGAAGCCAAACCCACTTCATATGGACAGATGGCGTCTGAATGGTAATTTTCGTTGGACGCCGGACACGAAAAATGTAATAGAGCTGCATGTGGGTTTCGCTCCGCAGACATTGGATTCGACATTGGATTACCACGCGCCTCAGGGCGCCGGCTCTATTTTTAAGGATTACTATTCACATTCGCACGAGAATGATCAGCAACTCAGCTCCTGGGCGAGATGGCATGGAGAATGGTTGCCCGGGTTAAGGAATGACCTGCAGGTAGGATATCTGCATTACTCCCAGAAAGAGAACAATTTCGGGTGGGTCTATTTTGAGCCCTCTAACGAAAGCTCCAATTCTTATCAGAGGGGCAATGAAAATTTTCATATTTATCAGTTCTATGTGCGGGATCGCCTGAGCTATACCGTCCATGCAGACAATTGGACCTTCGAGCCTGCCTTCAATGCGTCCTATCAGGATGCCGAGGAAGTGTATAATGAAGCGTACTATCGGGAGACTGGCCCCGACGCGGGGACACCGGCCGGTGCGATCACCGGCGAGCCCGGCAGCCTGATGCTTAACCCCGGTCACCTCAAGCTCTATGTGCTGACACCCACCATCGACATCAGCTATAAACAGGTGTTGAATATCCAGGCCGGGGTCATATCCAATGTTTCACACAGAGACCCAGTGTATGCGGCTATAATGCTGCCCAGGATATCCGCTTTTGGCAGTGTCGCCGTCGATTTGCTGAAGCTGGATGGAGTGAGCCGGAGCAACAGCCTTCAACTTTTTGCGTCGGCATCACGACGCAGTCTCTATTCTTTTAGCGACAATTCTCTAAATGACGTCGATGGCAGACATACGCCTTACCGGTATATTTATCCCGGAGGCGGGTTTCTTATGGTGGGAAACATCTTTCCGGAGAGATCCTATTATACGATGCCGTCAGTTGATGAAGTACCTAAATACTGGGCCTGGGAGACAGGGCTGTCCTGGCAAGCAATGCATGGACGGCTACAGGTCGATTATAATTTCGAGCGCCGGAATTTTTCGAGGGCGGTGGTTTCCAGCCTGGGTAATGGGAACTATAAGTATTTGTTGAACACAGTGAGTTCATCACAACATAGACTGGGAGTAAATTATCGTCTTATCGAACACAGCGAAGTCAGTTGGATGATGGGAGCGAATACCACCGTGCTCAGGGTCTATGACGTAGCCGAACCCAGTCCCTATATCATTGGCGACAACACACCCGGCAACAAAAGACCCAGCTTTACAGGAGGCTGGGTGAACAGGATACAATGGCATAGGTTCAGCCTGGGCCTGGATCTGCTCTATCATTTTAGCGCCGAGCTATATGATCCATTCTATTCCCCCCAATTGGCGGCAAGAAGAAATGGCTGGATCCTGCAAAATGTCTATGCAGGTTATAAGATCTCCACACACGGCAAAAGGAGCCTGGAAATTTATGCAGATTGCCGTGGGCTTTCGGGTGGTGGAACTTTGTCCGCTATGGAGGTGCCGGGTGCCAGAAAATATTACGGCGTCGGCGCCAATCTTAATCTCTAACGCGTACTCCAGCGGAACCATTTAATACCCAGGATGGTAAACACGAGGGTATAGCCCAGTGTGACCAGGAGGGCCATAGAGCTGTCTTTGTTCCAGGTGGCCGGAACCACGGCGGCAGATACGATGTTCTTGACTGTGCCATAGGGAGACCAATGTACACCCTGCTTCATGACATCGCCCAGCATCCCCAATTCGCCGAACATGCCTACCATGATAAAGATGAAGTATACCAGGCGGGTGACCACATTCACCGTCTCTACATTTTTTATCAGTCCCACGATGACCTGACCCAGGCTGAGATAGAGAGCTCCACACACAATAGATATTAACAGCCCGAATATATATCCCCTGGCATCGAGTTTAATGCCGTCGAAGTTATACCCTACGATAAACAGCACTGCTGTCGTTATAAGGATCAAGAATAATTGCACCGTCAGCCGGCTCGTCATGATCGTCCATTTTGGCGCGGGCGCCACACGCAGTCGTTGAAAAATGCCTTTGTCCCTGTCGCGGGCCAGCGTATTGGAATAACCCATCAACCCGATGGCCGTCAGACCTACTGTGACACAGTTGGCGATGACGAAGGGTCCTCCCTTCCATGCGACAATATTTTTCCAGGCGATAAGGATCACCGTAGGCACCAACACCACGAGAAGGGATGCCCGGCGATTGCGCCAAAGCGTCGTCATGTCGGCACGAAGCAATTTCATAAATACAGAGCCTGCGGATGGTATAGTAGTAGTCATGGTTGATGAGTTGTAATTGATTTATGAGCGGACTTCCGTTCCCGTGAGTCCAATGAATACGTCTTCCAGCGTGATCTTGCCTTTTCGGGAGGCCTGGATCACCGCCGGCAGGTCCCGGTGGCTGTCGATGATGGATTGAGGCGTATCCGTGGCGATGATCTTCCCGTGGTCGATAATGGCGATGCGGTCACACACCGACTCTGCCTCTTCCATGGAGTGCGTGGTCAGGAGGATACCGTGTCCTTTATCCCGCATGGCTTCTATTCTTACCCACAGCTGACGGCGGGATTGTGGGTCCAGACCCGTGGTGGGTTCGTCCAGCAGCACCAGCTGCGGATCGTGAATGGTGGCGATGACCAGCGATATACGCTGTTGCTGTCCACCGGACAGCTGTCCATATTTTTTATTTGCGGAGTCCTGCAATTTGATATTGGCCAGGATAGACGCCACTTGCTCCTTTGACAGGTCCACTCCGTAAATACCTGCATACAGCTGTATGATCTCCGTGATCGTCAGCTCCGGCTGAAAGCTCGTGGCCTGCAGCTGTACACCCATATTTGCCCGGGCATACAGAGGTTGCTCGCGGATGGAATAACCCGCTACATGTATATTGCCGGACTGCGGCTTTAGCAGACCTTCGACGGCACTGAGCGTGCTCGTCTTACCCGCCCCGTTAGGACCCAGAAGGCCAAAGATCTCTCCGGGCCTGACTTCGAAGCTGACATTTTTGACAGCCTGGAAACTGCCATAGTATACATTGAGGCTGTCGACCTGTAGCACCGGGGCGGTATGGTTAGTATGGTTGTCGTTGTTCATGGGTGTAAATATAGAGGGTCAGACAGCATGGGGCAACTGCCGGGCGGTGATTTTCGTCTAATTTCCGGCGAACGGCGGGGAGAGGGCGGTGAAACCGCTTAACAATTACATAATACTAAACCCTTTTCTTTGTGACTCCTTCTATAAATGAGCTATTTGTGTAATATATCCTTTCGGGGCCTTACCCTAGGGTTGCTACTTTTTCTGCCTTTTTCCGATGAAGCACGGGCACAGGAGAGCGACCGGACAAAACTTGCTTATACTCAGTCCCTTGTTAAAAAGGACCAGGACAACGCCCATAAGATAACTATGGTTACGACTACGGCGATCATCGTGGTTGTCGCATTGCTGGTGGTGCTGGCCGCAGTGGTAATCAGCCGTCAGCGTCTCAAGATCAGGAATGAACGTCTCACGGGTGAGCGGGACAGACAGATATACCAAGCGCAGCGGGAGCTGATGCAGGCCGAACTGCAAAACCGGCAGCTGCAGGAAGAAAGGCTGATACGGGAGCTGGAAGTCAAGCGGAAAGGACTTACCAGCAGCACCCTCCATGTCATCCAAAAGAACCAGCTGCTGGAGAATCTGCGGGATCGTCTTGATCTGATGGTAAAGGAAGACAAACACGACCAGAAAAAGCAGCTACAACAGTTGATCCAGCTGATAAACCTACATTTCAACCAAGACCAGTACTGGAACGAGTTTCGGGAGACATTTGGCCAGGTACACCAGCAATTCTTCGATCATTTGAAGGCACATTGCGAAGAGCTTACGGGCAATGACCTCCGTCTGCTGTCCCTTATCAAATTAAATCTCGCTTCCGGGGACATTGCCACGCTTCTTGGAATATCCCAGGACAGCTTACGGGTATCGAGGTATCGTCTTAAGAAGAAATTGTCTCTCAACAATGGTGAGAGCCTGACGGCTTTCGTCCAATCCCTATAGTCTCAACCATCGGACAAATCATGCATAAAATCACCTGTTTATTGATCTGCCTCCTCGCGCAAACAGCTCTCTTTGCCCAGACATTTCTGGGCACCAAGACCCCCTATACCCCACCACATACGAGTTACACATCTCCCCCGGCCGGCTATCAGCCCGTATTTATAAATTATGTTGGCCGGCATGGGGCGAGATTTTTGACCAAGGCAGGTGCAGATCAGAAGGTATTGGAAACACTACAGACGGCCGGGAAAAGCAATGCGCTCACTGCTACGGGCAAAAAGATAGAAGAGATAGCGCAACGCCTGCAAGCAGCGGGGAAGGGCAATTATGAGAATATCACGTTGCTGGGACAGGAGGAGCAGGAGGCCATTGGAGAAAGGATGCGGTACATGTATCCGGGCGTATTCCCGGGAAGAGGTGTAAGGGTTGTGACTACCTGGAAGGTGCGTACGCAGCAGAGCGCCGAAGCCTTCCTCAAAGGACTTGCCGACTACAAAGGGGCAAGGAGAAATGAGCGCGCTCCCGATTCGACGGATACTATGTTACGTTTTTATGATCTTTCGCCTGCCTATTCGCATTACAAAAAAGGCGGTCTTATCAAAAGGTGCATGGACAGCCTGGACAGGGACAGCAGGACACTGGCAACGGCCCGGCGTATATGCGGGCGGATATTTACGTCAAACTATGTGAAAGAATTGATGCGAACAGGCCCGGGCAATACCGGGCTGCCCAGTGGGCTAACCTTTGCCGACGACCTCTACGACCTCTATTCCATCGCGTGGTCTATGAGCGGGGAGGTCCGCAACGCCGGGCACCCGGAGGACAGTCAGGGCCTGGGTATCGCATTTGACCAGGAAGATCTGGAATGGATGGAGTTCAGGAATGGGGCTGCCGACTTTTTAGAAAAGGGACCCGGTTTTGACAGCGTAGGTATACAGGTAAAAGTGGCCGCGCCCCTGCTGGCGGATCTTATCAATAGCTGTGACAGCGCCGTTAGGCACCGCGACGCATGTGATGCCGTGCTGCGGTTCACCCATGCCGAGGCCATCGCCCCTTTGGCGGCGCTCATGGGTATACAAGAGGCAAGTGCTCCTGTGACTTCCATCTATGACTATCATAAGCATTGGAACGCCGGGAATGTTATTCCCCTCAGCGCCAATATACAATGGGTGCTGTATGCCGGGACGGGAGGTCATCTGGTAAAAGTGCTCCTCAATGAGCGGGAGGCTGTGTTGCCCGTGGCTACTACACAATGGCCGTACTACCGGTGGGAGGATATCCGCACCTATTATGTACGGAAGCTGGGAACCGTTGGTGCGGGATTGCAGCAGGACATGATGGGGTACTTGCGGGGATTGGAATAGAAACCTTATTTTTAGGGTAATAACATTTCATATGCGAAAGACACTATTCTTATCCATTGCCTTATCATTAGCCGGCGCGATCAGTCTCCATGCCCAGTCGATAAAGGGCACTAATTGGAAATTGTACATTGATGAATTGCACGATACATTAACCCTTCATATTAAGGGAGATTCCTCCTTTGTTACGGATGGATCAGGGGAAGTGGTGGTGCGTAGCCTCTGTAAGGTCAGTAAGGATACTATCACGCTAAAGGACATCGACGGGAAATATGTTTGTCCTGACCAGGCGGGTGTATATACTTTTGCTTTTATTGCGGATACGCTGACCATGACACTGGTGAACGACCCTTGTGACAATCGGAGCACTAGTATCAACGGGGCGCGCTGGATAAGATCAAAAGATTAATCCTGCAGGCCATCCAGTTCCTCCTGGAAGGCATCGTTGAGGTCCATGTCCCCTTCATTTCTGTCAAGGTGCTCGCCTTCACGGCTGGAAGCTACCACGCAGAGATAATAGTATATTTCTTCCTGGAATTTCCGGGTCAGTTGGGACTGCCATTGAGAGAGGCTTGGTTTTATATTGCCATCCTCGAAGAGTATGGTGCTGATCACCGGGTTCTCCAGGTTGAAAGCCTTATTCTCCAGCAGGAAGTCTGCAATATCCAGTTTCAGGTCCATGGGACCGGCGCCTAATGCATCCTTGGCATCATAGACGAGACAGTATTTAGCCATGCCGTAAAAATACAAAAACCCCGCATATGCAGGGTTTTCGCTTTCGGAAGGATTATTTTACAATTTGGTAACAACTGTATTTTCAGTGATCGTGCGGGTAACGGCGAACTGACGTACGATCTCGTTATTGTCGTTGCGAATGATAAAGGTCGGACGGATGTCGGACAGTTCATTCTCAAAATATACGTTCTTGGAAAAGTGAGTTCCGGTGAACTGTTTGCGATAGACTACATCGCCACCGTCGTTACGGATGATCAACCAGAATTTCTCTCCTGTAGGGTTTTCGAAATCCACGTGGAATACTACATGGTCTTCGCTGACGCCTACGTACTGAACGGTGACCTGCTCGTCGTTGAGCTTGGCTTTTTCGTTCTTACCGCCATTAGCCAGGCTGGCGATGGGGTTGGAGATAATGATCATGAGGGCTGCTGCAGAGATTGCTTTCAAAATGTTTTTCATAACTGATTTTTTTTGTCTGTGATTTAAATGGTAGGCTAGAATCGGAAGACGCAGACAATCGAGAGGATTTTCAATGCTGGAGAAG
>Ga0105240_10006382_pt1 | contig 17359 bp, 12 predicted proteins | sample KBSC54metaG_FD_80426 | JGI IMG/M metagenome (GOLD analysis project Ga0105240, IMG submission 80426) | Corn rhizosphere microbial communities from Kellogg Biological Station, Michigan, USA - KBS C5-4 metaG | ecosystem: Host-associated > Plants > Roots > Rhizosphere > Soil | place: Michigan, USA...
GACCTGCGCGCCGCGCTCAGCAAATATGTCCAGGATCCGGTGGTCACCGTTCTGGTGCGTACCGTCGCCGCGCCCGGCAGTTCTGCCTCGATCCGGGTGATCGGCGCCGCCGCCACCCCGAAAACCGTGCCCTATCGCGCCGGCCTTACCGTGCTGGACGTGATGATCGATGTGGGTGGACTGAACACTTATGCGGCGGGCAACGATGCTCAGATCATCCGCACCCAGAATGGCGTCAGCCGCGGCATTCCGGTTCACCTGGCCGACCTGATGAAGTCGGGCGACCTGAAAGCCAATGTCCAGCTCATGCCGGGCGATGTCGTCCGCATTCCGGAGCGCTGGTTCTGATGAAATTGTCCGGCCTCGCCCTGTCGCGGCGGGGCCGGACGCACTTGGCCGTACGCAGCCCAGCCGTCCGATGGGCGTCTTCAAACTGAACGAACAGGAACATGGTCGGTACCGTACTCAGTCTCCTCTATGACGAAATGGTTCGCATCTGGTGCTATCGCTGGACGGCCATCACCACCGCGATCGTTCTGTTCGTCGCCGGCGCCGCCTTCATCGTGGGCATGCCCGACAATTACGACGCCTGGGCGCAGATCTATGTTCCCCGGCAGACGTCACTCTCCGCCGCCGCGGCCAATGTCTCGCTGGGCGCCGAATATGGCAGCACCTATGTGGTGCAGAAGACACTGCTCAACGATCAGAATCTGGGCAAGGTCGCCGAGCAACTGAATCCGGCGCTTTCCCGGCTCGATCCGGCCAAACGCCAGGCCGCGGTCCTCGCCCTGCGCAACAAGATCACCATCGTCCCCGATGGCGGCGACGGCTTCACCGAATTTCATTACACCGCCAGCAGCCCGGCAAAGGCTTATAACGTGGTCCGGTTGCTCCTGGCCCAATTCGTGTCGAGCACCCAGGATCGCGCCCAGCATGATTTCAGCCAGGCGGATGTCTTTCTGGATTCCCAGATCGCGATCTATCAGCGCAAGCTGAATGAATCGCAGCAGAAGCTGATCGCTTTCCATCAGCGCTATGGCGACACAACCGCCGTCACCACCGACACGTCGGAAGAGGCCGATGCGGCCAGCGATGTCGAAAATGCACGGGCTGCCTATACCGCCGCCTTGGCGCGCGACGGCGCCGGCACGCCGGCCCAGGCGCAGATCGCGGCCCTGGAAGACCGTATCGCGGCCCTGCGCCTGCAATATACCGACCAGTATCCCGACGTGATCGCGGCGCGCCAGCAGCTGGCGCAGCTGCAGCAGCGCACCGCCCAGGCCGGCAGGAATGGGGACAGCGCCGCCGTCGCCGCTGCCCGCGGACAATTGGCCGCCGCCCAGGCGCGGCTGCGCCGGGCGCGATTCCGCCCCACCCTGCCGCCGCAGATCGCGGCGCAGGAAGCCGATCTTCGCCGTACCGACGATATGCTGCGCAACGCCTATCAGGAGCTCCTGGCCCGGCGCGAGGCCGCGCAGATGTCCCTGGCGGTCTATGGCGCGAACAATTCGTCGAAATTCCAGGTCACCAACCAGCCGACCCTTCCGGCGGCGCCTTCGGGTCCCAATCGCCCGTTGCTGCTGGGTCTAGCGGTGCTGGCCGCCATCGCAGGCGGCATCGGCGCAGCCTATCTGCGCGGCGCCATCACCGGCGTCTTCGTGGCCCCCCGGGAATTGGAAGAAGCCTTCCAGCTGCCGGTCATAGGAACGATTTCCTGGGAGCAGACCTGGCATACGGGCGAGGTTGTCCAGGGTTCGCGGAACGTTGCGATCTATGTGACGTTCGGCGTTATCCTTTTGGTTGCCACGGTACTGGTATCGGTTTCCACATCGCCATGGCTTCAGGCAATTTTCCATCAATATTCGACAACCTTGTTTCAGGGTTTTGTGAAATAACAGGCGGCAATTGGCGATGGGTCAGATGAGCAAAGTTCCCTTTACGGGCAAGGTTTTTCCCGCCGGTATCTCGGTGGATGACGACACCGTGTTGGTGCCGGCCAACACCGTCTCGAGCCTGGAAAAGGTCGAGGAGCGCGGCGGGGTTGTGAAGCGGGTCGGTTCGGTCGTCACCCCGCATTTCGACGAATCCCGCACGCGCGAGGATTTCCGCGTCGTCAAGCGCCACATCCTGTCGCGCATCGACAACGCGCACGCCGACAAGGCCAAGGATCCGCGCACCATCCTGATCACCAGCGCCAGCCCCCGGGAAGGCAAGACCACCGTCACCCTGGGCCTGGCGATGAGCTTCATCTTCGAGCGGGATTACAGCGTGATCCTGATCGATGCCGACATGCGCTCGCCGGAATTGTCCCGCCGCATGGGCCTTTCGGGCGAATTGGGCCTTCTGGACTTCCTCGAGAATGACGAGATCGGGATCGAGGACATCGTCTATCCCACCAGCGTCAAGGGCGTTTACGCCGTGCCGGCGGGACTGCCGCGGATCACCGCGCCCGAACTGATCACCAGCGAGCGCATGACCCTGCTGCTCAAGACCTTCCATGACGGCTCGCAGAAGCGGATCGTGATCATCGATTCCGGCTCGGTCCTGGCCTGCAGCGAGACCATCTCGCTGGCCGGCTATGCCGGCCAGATCATGTTTGTGGCCGCCAAGGGACAGACCCGCCGCAAAGACATCGACGAAGGCTTGGGTATCCTCCACCGCCAGGCCGGACCGATTGACGAATCCCGGGTTGCTATGGTCTTCAATAAGACTGATCATTCCAGGTCGCCGGTCCGATATTCCAGGAATTCGTGAATCGGCGTCACTTTTGGTGGCGAGGGGATATGCAGTCTTTGGGTTTTCGGGCCAGCCGCGCTGGTAGAGTCGCGGGTGGCTCCATCTTTCTGCTTGCCATCGCCTCGACCGGCGCCTTCGCGCAGAGTGTCTTTTCGGGCATTTTGGAGCGGCCGCCGGTGTTCGGGCCGACCGGGCCGGGAACCACCGCCGAAACGCCTGCGCCGCTGATCGACACCCGCGATTTCTCGATCTCACCTCTGGTGGGCCTGCAGGAAACTGTCACGGACAATGCGCTTCTGACCCCGACCGACAAGAAGTTCGATCTCATCACCCGCCCGATGCTGGGCGCGGAAGTGAATGTCCATGGACCTTTCACGGCCAGCCTGATCGGTCACGCTTATTACGATGCCTATGCCAGCCAGAGCCAGCTCAGCGGCTTGTCGGGCGATGCGATCGCCAACGCCAACTACAGCATCGTTCCCGAATTCCTGGCGATCGATGCGGACGCGCTGCTGATGAATGGCAGCATCTCGACCTTCGGCACGCCGGCCGTCAACCGAGTCGGTCCCGCCAACCAGATCACCATCGCCACCTACAATATCGGCCCGCACCTGACGACCACCATCGACGATTTCGCCGATGTCGATGTGGTGGGCCGGTTTGCGCAGGTCTATTTCGACGATCCCCACGCCAGCACCGTCGCCCTGCCGAACAATTCTTCCATTCTGGCGGGCGCGGCGGCGATCGATACCAAAGACCGTTTTCTCGGCTATGAGCTGGTCACCAACGCCCAGGTCGAGCAGGACAATCACGATTTTGAAGCCTACAACGCCCAGCAGACCGCCTTTGTCCGCATTTTCCCGGAAGTCCGCCTGATCGGCCGCGGCGGTTACGACTATGTGGTGCAGCCGGGCATCGTGGATATCCGCAAGACGATGTGGAGCGGCGGCGTCGAATATATTTTCGACGTCAATCCCGACGGTCAGAATTCCACCGTTTCCGTCGAATATGGCGAGCGGTTCGGCCATTCCGCCTGGAGGGGCGAATTGCACCTGCAGCTCGGCCAGCAGCTCTTTGCCGAAGGCCGTTATTTCGAATCCATTCAGCCGAACCAGCTTCAGCTCAACACGGCATTCTACAATTCCTCCATCGCCTCGGCAACGCTGCCGGCCATTCTCGGCACTAGCCAGTTCCAGGTGAACGGCAATATCGACAACCAGACGTCGCTGAACAAACAGGGCGAACTGGCGCTGGTCTATACCTGGGAAACCCAGAGTGTCGGCCTTCGGGCAACCTGGAACGATCGCATGTTCCTGCCCTCGAATCTCCACGACCGTTCGCTGGTTTCCAGTGTCGATTATCAGCGTCGGATCGCGCCCGATCTCGCCTTCGCCGCGACCGTGGATTACTACCACACCTTCGCCAACCCCTTCTTCGGCCCCAGCGAAACCTATGGCGGCAGGGCCGGTCTCATGTACGACATCAATTCCACGATGCGGGCGGCGGGCGGCTATGCCTACCAACGCCAGGTGCAGCTTTTCACCAACGGCGAGAGCATCACGGAAAACGTCCTCTATGCGGCGATTTCCAAGCGATTCTGACAAGCGGCGATCATGGGGCAGGGACCGGAAACATCTTCCATCGTGAACGGCCTGTCCGTGGATGTGGAAGACTATTATCAGGTCCAGGCCCTGGAGAAGGCCTATACGCGCCCCAATTGGGAGAGCTATCCCTCGCGCGTGGATCGTAACACGCGCGCCATTCTCGATATCTTCGCCGCCTCAAAGGTGAAAGGCACTTTCTTCACCCTGGGCTGGATCGCCGAACGCAATCCCGCCACCATCCGGGCGATCGTGGATGGCGGCCATGAACTGGCCAGCCATGGCTATTGCCATCTCCGTGTCGATTCCCAGACGCCGGAGGAATTCCGCGCCGACATCCGCCGCACCAAAGCGATCCTGGAAGATATCGGCGGGGTGGAAGTGCGTGGTTATCGCGCCGCGACGTTCAGCGTGGGCGCGGCCACGCCTTGGGCCTGGCCGGTGCTGGAAGAGGAAGGCTATCGCTATTCCTCCAGCATCTATCCGGTGGCGCGGGACAATTATTCCAATCCGGACGCGCCGCGCTCGGTCTATAAGCCCGCCGGGACCAAAAGCCTGATCGAAGTGCCGATCGCCACGCTCAGGATCGGTTCCAAAAATTATCCGGCGGGCGGCGGCGGCTATTTCCGTCTTCTGCCCTATGCGATGTCGCGTGCGGCGCTCAAGCGCATCAATCTCCGCGATCATCTGCCGGCGGTTTTCTATATTCATCCCTGGGAAGTGGATCCCGATCAACCGCGTCCCAGCGGCGTGTCGGTGAAATCGCGCTTCCGCCATTACACCAACCTGGCCAAAACCGGCGAACGGCTTGGCCGGCTGACCCGCGATTTCCGGTGGGATCGGATGGATTCCATTTTCCTGAACGGATCCTCGGAGCGGGCGCCGACCCAGACCCGTAATGCAGCTGCCTGATACCAACGCGGCTTCGGCCGAATGGGATGCTTTTGTCGCCTCCCGCCCGGATTCCACATTTTTCCAGCTTTCGGGCTGGCGTGAGGTGGTCAAGCGCAGCTTCGGGCACGCCTGTCCCTATCTGATCTCGCGCGATAGCAGCGGCGCCATCGATGCGGTTCTGCCGCTGACGGAAATCAACAGCCGGATGTTCGGTCATTTCCTGATCGGCAACGGCTTTACCGTGGGCGGCGGGCCGCTGTCGGCAAGTCCGGCAGGATTGACGGCCGTGTTGGACGAAGCCGCGGAGCTCGGCCGCGCCCGCAAGGTCGGGTATGTCGAACTGCGCGATTGCCCGGCGGCAGGCCCCGGCTGGCATGCCAAAAGCGACCTTTACGCCGGCTTCGAAGGGCCGATCGCCGTAACGGAAGCCGACAACCTCAAGCAAATCCCCCGAAAGCAGCGCGCCGTGGTCCGAAAAGCCCTGGAGCAGGGCTTCACCATCTCCATCGAGCGCAGCATCCAGCCATTTTTCGATCTCTATGCCCGCACCTTGCGCGATCACGGCACGCCCATTCTGCCCCGGCGCTTTTATGAAAATCTTCTGACGGTGTTCGGCGAGGCCTGCGAGATTCTTACCGTCCGCAAGGACGGCGTGCCCACCGCCAGCGTGATGAGCTTCTATTATCAAAACAAAGTGCTGCCCTATTATACCGGCAGCCTGGTGGAAGCGCGCCGCAGCGGCGCCAACGACATGATGTATTGGGCGCTGATGCGCCGGGCGGTCGAGCGGGGCGCCACCATTTTCGATTTCGGCCGCAGCAAGGTCGGCACCGGCCCCTACAGCTTCAAGAGCAATTGGGGTTTCGTACCCCACCCGATCACGCACCAATATCTGCTCCTGGGCCGCGATAGTTTGCCCAATCTCAATCCCACCAATCCGCGTTATGCCAAGATCATCGCAGCCTGGCAGCGCCTGCCGATCCCGGTCGCCAACGCGATCTCGCCTTTCATCAGCCGCAGCTTGGGTTAAGCGGACGCAACGACGATGCCGGACATTCTTTTCCTCACCCAGCGCATCCCCTATCCGCCGATGAAGGGCGAAAAAATCCGTCCGCTACAGATTCTGCGGCACTTGCGCAAAACCTATAACGTCCATCTGGGCTGTCTGGTCGACGATCCCTTGGACGTGCAATATATCGACACGGTGCGCGCCCTTTGCGCCAGTTCGCACTTTGCCCAGATCGACCGGCGGCAGAAGAAGATCGCCTGCCTGTCAGGTCTTCTGACCGGTGATCCGCTCAGCGTCACCTTTTATCAGGATCGGGGCCTGGCAGATTGGATCAAGCGCACCATCGCCGATGTAAGGCCGGAGGCGATTTTCGTCTGCTCCTCCAATATGGCGCCCTATGTGCTGGACCTGAAAGGCGACACGCTTTGCCTGACCGATCTGGCGGATGTCGATTCCGAGAAATGGCGCGCTTATGCGCAAACCGCGTCCTTTCCCATGAATTGGGTCTATCGCCGGGAATGGGCGCGCGTGGCGGCGCTGGAAGAACGCATCGTCCGCGAATGCGCCTGGAGCGTTTTTGTGTCGGAGCCGGAGGCGGAGCTTTTCCGCAAACAGCATCCGCAATTTCGCGCCAAGATCGCCGCGGTGAGCAATGGCGTGGATCTGGACTATTTCGATCCCGCCCGGATTTTTGCCGCGCCCTATGATGCGACCAAACCGAATTTCACTTTCACCGGCACCATGGATTATCCGCCCAATGCCGACGCGGTGATCTGGTTTGCGCAAGAGATACTGCCCCTGATCCGGCGGACCTTGCCCGACGCCCAGTTCCATATTGTCGGTTCCAGCCCCGCACCCCAGGTGAAAGCGCTGGAAGCGGTGCCCGGCATTTTTGTTACCGGCCGGATTGCCGATGTCAGGCCCCATGTCGCCCATGGCGTGGCCGTGGCGCCCATGCGGATTGCCCGGGGCATCCAGAACAAGGTGCTGGAAGCGATGGCCATGGGCCGCCCCACCGTGGTGACCTCCGACGCGCTAGAAGGGATTGCCGCCCAGCCGGGCCGCGACCTTTTCCTGGCCGACGGCGCGGAGGGCTTCGCCGCCGCATGCCTGGAAGCGGCCGGCCCCAAAGGTCCCGAGATGGGCGCGGCTGCCCGTGCCCGGGTCCTGGCCGATTATGCCTGGCCCAGCCTGCTGACCCGATTTGACGGCCTTCTTAACGAAGGCGGAAAAGCCGGGATGCTATGACAGCGGTCGGGCGGCCGGGCGGATAGGCGATGCGCATTCTCTTTCATCACCGGATCGGCTCGCGCGATGGCCAATCGGTCCATCTGGAGGAACTGATGGCCGCGCTGAAAGCGCTGGGCCATGAAGTGGTCCTGGTGGGGCCGGCGGCCTTCGCCGAAACCAGTTTCGGCGGATCGAATGGATTGGTGGACCGGATCAAGGCTCTGATCCCCGCCTGGCTCTATGAGCCCTTGGAGATCGCCTATAATGTGAAGGCCTTCTTCCGCCTGCGGGCGGCGATCCGGCAGCACAAGCCCGACATCATCTACGAACGCTTCAGCCTTTATCTTTTCGCGGGCGTTTGGCTGCGCCGGCTCACCGGATTGCCGCTGGTGCTGGAAGTCAATTCGCCTTTGTTCGAGGAACGGGCCAAGAATGACGGGCTGAAGCTGCACCGGATCGGCCACTGGGCCCAAGGATATATCTGGCGAAACGTCGATCATCTTTTTCCCGTGACCGCCGTACTGGCCAAGACCATCACCGATTATGGCGTGCCGGGATCGCGCGTCACCGTTATTTCCAATGGCGTCGATCCCGCCCGCTTTCCGCGCCCGCCGGAAAAAACGCGCAGGCGCGATGAGGGGCAAAAGCCACGCATCGTCTTGGGCTTCACCGGCTTCATCCGGGGATGGAATGCGGTGGACCGGTTGATCGATTTCGCGGCCCGCCATCGCGATCTTTATGACATCCATGTCCTGGTGGTGGGCGACGGGCCCGCCCGCGCAGAGCTGGAAGCACGCGCCCAAGATCTGGACATGGCCGACAATCTCACCATCACCGGCATTGTGGGCCGCGATGCGGTGACAAAATATGTTTCCGGCTTCGACATCGCGGTTTTGCCCGATGTCACCCCTTATTCCTCGCCCCTGAAACTGTTCGAATATCTGCAGCTGGGCGCAGCTATTGTAGGACCGGATCTGGCCAATATCCGCGAGATCCTCACCGACGGGGAGAACGCGCTGCTCTTTTCCCGCGAGGGTGCGAACACGCTGGAAGCGGCGCTCTTGAAGCTTTGCGCCGACCCAGATCTGCGCGCGCGGCTGGGCCGGGCTGCGCACAGCACCATTGCCGCCAAGTCGCTCACCTGGAAGGATTGCGCCCAGCGCGTGATTGCCGTGGCGGACGGCCTTCCGCGCCGGGCGGGCACGGGCTCTGCCGCAGGGGGGACTGTCTGAACCATGTGCGGCCTGACGGGACTGTTCGACAGCCGGGCGGCGCGGCCCTTCGATCCCGCCCTGATCCAGGCCATGACGGATGCGGTGGCCCATCGCGGTCCGGATGGAGAAGGCGTTTTCATCGAGCCTGGCGTGGCGCTGGGTCACCGGCGGCTCGCCTTCATCGATCTGGCGGGCGGCATCCAGCCCATGCAGACCGTGGATGGGGCGCTCACCATCGTCTTCAATGGCGAGATCTATAATTTTCCCGACCTGATGGCGGAGCTGAAAGCGCTAGGCGCCCAGTTCCAGACCCGCAGCGACACCGAGGTGTTGCTGCATGGCTGGCGGCATTGGGGCACCGGGCTGTTCGCGCGGCTGCGCGGCATGTTCGCGTTCGCGCTTTGGGACGCCCCGCAGCAGACTTTGGTGCTGGTGCGTGACCGCTTCGGCAAGAAGCCGATGCATTATGCGGAGTTTGCGGACGGCAAGCTGGTGTTCGGCTCGGAGATCAAATCCCTGCTCAAGGCGCAGGGGTTGGACCGGAGCCTCGATCCCATCGCGGTGGAGGATTTCTTCACCTACGGCTATGTGCCCGATCCCAAGACCATCTATGCCGCGATTCGTAAATTGCCGGCGGCACATGCCTTGATCGTGCGCCGCGGCCAGGCGCCGGAACTGATGCGATATTGGAACCTTCTGGATCAGCTGCATCCCAGGATCACGCCGGAGCATCCCAGAAAGGCGATGGTCGACGTCCTGCGCCATGCTGTGAAGCTGCGCCTGATTTCCGATGTGGAAGTGGGCGCACTGCTTTCGGGCGGGGTGGATTCCAGCGCCGTGGTGTCGCTGATGGCCGGGCTTCAGGAGGCGCCGGTCAGCACCTTTTCGATCGGATTCGAAGAGCGCGATTACGATGAAAGCGCCTATGCCAAGGCGGTGTCAGACCGCTATGGCACCAGTCATCATACCCGCATCGTCGATCCAGGCGATTTCAGCCTGTTGCTGCGCCTGCCGGGCATTTATGACGAGCCGTTCGGCGATATCTCGGCGCTGCCCACTTTTGCGGTCTGCAAGCTGGCGCGCCAGACGGTGAAGGCGGCGCTGACCGGCGATGGTGGTGACGAAATCCTGGGTGGCTATCGCCGCTATGCCTTTTTCGCCGCCCAGATGCGGGCGCGTGGCTGGATTCCGGGCAGCGTGCGCGGGCCGCTCTTCTCCGTCCTGGCCGACATCTATCCGCACGGCGCGCGCCTGCCACGCATGCTGCGCGCCAAGACAACGTTCCGGGAATTGTCGCTTGAGCCGGCGGACGCCTATCTGCGCATGGTGTCGGCTTTGCCGCCGGAAATCCGGGCGCAATTTCTGTCGCGCGATTTCCGCAAGAGCCTTGGCGGCTATGATTCCGGCGATGTGATGCGCCGGCATTTCAATGTCGATGCGCCGCTCGATATGCTGCAACGGGCGCAATATACCGACATCATGACCTATCTGCCGGGTGACATCCTGACCAAGGTGGATCGCGCCAGCATGGCCAACTCGCTGGAATTGCGCGCCCCGTTCCTGGACCAGGAATTGTCGGATTGGGCTTTCTCGCTGCCCGACGGCCTCAAGCTACGGCGCGGGCCGGGCGGCAAGGCGATCCTGAAGCAGGCGATGGAGGATTTCCTGCCGCATGATCTTCTGTACCGCTCCAAGAAGGGCTTCACCGTGCCGGTGGCGGAATGGTTTCGCGGGCCGCTGAGCGGGCAGGTGCGCGCCCTGGCGACGAACGCACGGCTCGAGAACAGCGGCTACTTCGATACAAAAGCAATTGCAGCGATGGCCGATGCGCATATCGCGGGCAGCCGCGATTTTTCCAAGCCGCTCTGGCTGTTATGGGTGTTCGCCAGTTTCCTGGACCATGCGGCGGAGGCGCGTTAGAGCGGTTCCAGAAAAGTGTGCCGCGTTGCCTTACGCTGGCGCTAGGCGACTTCGTCGGAACCGCGACAGAATAAAGAGCGCGGAGAATGCAAATTCAAATCAGCTGAAGGGCGGCGTGGAAGGCACTCCAGCCCGCGACGGCCAGCACGGTCCAGATCATCATGCAATAGCCGATCGGCAATCTGCGGCTCTGGTCCAGCGGCTCGTCTTCGATCATGCGCTTGGAGCCGGCAGACCGCGCTGCCGGGAATCGGACGATTTTGCTTTCAGCCGCGCCCTGTCGCACGTGACGTCTGCCTCTGTCCTGACGACCTGAGATTCAGGTTCCGTCAGTATGGTGTAGCGGGTGCTTGGTTAACAAACGATTATGGCGTCAATGCGGGCGTGAATTCGCGTTTGGCGAGAACATCGTAAGCTGCTGTCACGATCGCGGGATTGAAACGATCTTCATATCCGTATCGCGCCGCAGCAAGAAACAATGCTTTGTTCGCGCGCGCAGTATCGTCCCAGCTGAATTGTTCCGCATAGGCCCGCACCGCGGCGCGATCTGGCGCTTTTTCGCGCAAGGCGCGGATGGCGCGCGCCAGGGCGGGGGCGGAACGTTCCTCCACCAAAGCGCCCAGGCGGGGATCGGTGATGACTTCGGGCGTGCCATTCACATTTGTTGCCACCACCGGCGTACCCGAGGCCATGGCTTCCAGAAGCACATTCGCCCAGCCTTCGCGTGACGAGGCCAGCACGAAAATATCGGCGGCGCGATAGGCATCCACCAGCGCGTCATGGGCGATCTCGCCCAGGAAGCGGACGCGCGGCGCGACGCCTTTTTCCACGGCTATGCGCTCCAGTTCGGCGCGCATGGGACCGGAGCCGGCGATCATCAACGTCATGTCCGGTAATTCGCCGAGCGCCGCGATGATCAGCTCATGGCCCTTGCGCGGGATCAGGCTGCCCACCGACAGCAAAGTGAAGCCGTCGATGCCCAGCTTCGCGCGCGCCGCTTCGCGGTCGCCGGGCGAAAAGCGTTTCAGGTCCACGCCATTGCGCAACGTCACAACCCGCGATGCCGGTTCGCCCAGGCCCACCAGCTTTTGCCGAAGATCCTCGCAGACCGTGATCATGCCGCTGGCCTGACGGCTGGCCCATTGGATCTTTGCCCGCTCCGGCGCCGATTGCGGAATGAGCGTGAGGTCCGTGCCCCGTCCGGTAATCAGAAGAGGAATATTCAAATCCCTGGCAAGCCGCGCCGCCGCCACGCCGTCGGGATAAAAATAATGGGCGTCGATCAGGTCGAATTTCGGGATGCCTTGGCCTGCCAGCTCATCCAGGGCGCGCCGCGCCGCCCGGTAGAGGAAGCCGGGGGTGAGCCGGCTGCCGATCTTGGGGATGACCGGGTAGCGGGGGTGGTAGACCGTCAGCCCGTGCCGGGTCTCCTGCCGGGGGACCGCCGCGTATTGGGCATAACGCCCGAAAGCAGGATGACGCGACGGAAACCAGGGGACCGGCGCCAGGACCGTGGCCTCGATGCCCCCCTGTGCCAAAGTGTGACGCAGGCGGTTTTCCACGAAAACGCCATGGTTGGGCTGCGCCTGGTTGGGGTAGAGGGTCGAAAAGACCAGGACGCGCAGCAAATTTCTCTCCCTGTGGCGGGCAGCAGTTTGGCAGGTGAATTGCTAAGGGCTCCTGAAGCCCGGCGGGGAACCATTTCCCCCTGAAAAAGCTTCTGGAGTTTATGCCAGGACAACTATTTTTTCTTCAAAATCGGTGGTTAATGTCCCGAAACGACGCGTATTCGGGCGCCGCAGCCCTGGCATATGAGTTGCAGCGTTCTTCGCGAGATTGACCGGCCTTGGGGCCGGAAAATTCGTGAAACATGAAACGCATGGGTTTGGGGTCCGGTGAGGCTTTTTGGTCATTATGTAGCGGCGCCTTCCGTGGTGCTGGCCGGCCTTGACGGGGGCCTGTTCCTGGCCGGCCTGAGGTTTCTCAGCCTCGAGCAGCATTGCTCCATCTGCTATTTCAACAGCCTGGTCTCGCTGAACCTGGCCAAGGCGGCGACCTTGGCCTGCATCTTCGTCCTCTTGTGCGCCTCGATGGGCATCTACAATGCCGATGCGCTGCGCAGCTTTCGTACTTTCCTGAAGCGCTTCGCCATCGCCTGGCAGGTGATCTTCATTCTCGCGGTGGGTTTCTTCGCCATCAGCAAGATCGCACTGGGCGTGCCGTTCGGCTGGTTCGTGGGCATCCTGTCCCTCGCTATCAGCCTGTTCATGGCGCTGCTCTTGTGCCTGCGCTTCGTCTTCCATCTCTATTATCGCAGCTCGTTCCTCAAGAAGCGGGTGCTGGTGCTGGGCCGGGGCGCGACTGCCGATGCCGTGATCGCCTATATGGACGGCCCGGGCCGCAACCATCTCAAGCATGTCCGCACCATCGACACTTGCCGCGCCGCCGAGAACCGTGTCTGGACCACCGAAGGCAATCTGGCGATGGGCGAGCCTTCGGCGCATGCGGCCACGCCGCTTTTGCAGATCGCCCAGCAGATGCGGGTCGATGAAATCATCGTCGCCGTGGACGACAAGCGCGGCCTGGCGGTTTGGGATCTTCTGGAATGCCGCCTGAACGGCATCGACGTGATCGAATATCTGAATTTCTGGGAACGGGAATTCGCCCAGATCGATGTTTCCAATGTCGGTCCGGGCACGCTTGCCTTCACCAGCGGCTTCCAGCTCAATCGCCGCCGCCGCGTCTTGAAGCGGGTGGGCGATTTCACCGTCAGCCTGGCCTTCCTGGCGGCCGTGCTGCCGATCACGCTTCTGGTCGCCATCGCGATCAAGCTGGAGAGCAAGGGACCGGTCTTCTACCGCCAGGAGCGGGTGGGGTTGAACGGGCGGATCTTCCGTGTCTGGAAATTCCGCAGCATGCGCCAGGATGCCGAAAAGGATGGCGTGCCGCGCTGGGCGACCGCCAAGGACAATCGCGTCACCAAGGTTGGCCGCTTCATCCGCGCCACCCGGATCGATGAAATCCCCCAGATCATCAATGTACTCCAGGGGGATATGAGCTTCATCGGACCCAGGCCCGAACGCCCCTACTTCGTCCAGCAGCTGCGCCGCGAAGTGCCCTATTATGATCTTCGCCACCGCGTCAAACCGGGCATCACGGGTTGGGCGCAGGTGAATTACCGCTATGGCGAGTCGATCGAGGATGCGCGCCAGAAGCTGGCCTTCGATCTCTATTATGTGAAGAACAACGATTTTTTCCTCGATCTGACGATCCTCGTTCAGACTGTGCGGGTGGTTTTGTTCGCCCACGGCGCGCAATAATGTACCCATAATTCTGGGCCATCCGGCGCCAGACAGGGACCGGACGGAACGTGACGCGCGCGCTCAACATTCTTCATGTCTTCCCATCCTTCAAGATCGGAGGCGCGCAAGTCCGCTTCACGCAGCTTGCGAGGGGATTCGGTCCCGAATTTTCGCACACAGTGATCGCGCTGGACGGCGCCTATACCGCCGCCCAGCTGCTGCCTCCGGGGGTGCGCGTCACTTTGGGCGGCCAACCTTCTGCCAGAGGATCGCTACGGCAGCGCCTTTCCCGCTATCGCCATGAGATTGCCAGGCACGTGCCGGATCTGCTGATGACTTACAATTGGGGTTCGATCGAATGGACGATGGCCAATGCCATCGGCGGAGTGCCCCATATCCATATGGAAGACGGTTTCGGCCCGGAAGAAGCGCAGCGTCAGTTCCGGCGCCGCGTCTGGACCCGCCGGCTGATGCTCAGGCACAGCCAGTTGATCGTGCCATCGCTGGCGCTTCAGGATCTGGCACTCCATGTGTGGCGGCTGAGCCATGCCCGCGTGCATTATATCCCCAACGGCTTAACGCCCCTGGACCGCTATTCGACCCGGATCGAAGAGCTGGGCCTCAATCTGCCCCAGGGCGTGCCGCGCATCGCCTGGGCGGGCGCGGTCAGGCGGGAAAAGAATGTGATCCGGCTGCTTCGGGCTTTCGCGCCGCTGAAAAGCGAGGCCGTCCTGCTGGTGATCGGAGATGGGCCGGAACTGGATGCGGTGCTACGCGAAGCCGGGGCGCTTTCCCTTGGCCCGTCGATCCGCTTCCTGGGCCGGCGCGAGGATGTACGCGATATCCTGATGCAATGCGATCTGATGGCGCTTTCCAGTGACACCGAGCAGATGCCGCTGGCGGTGCTGGAAGCCATGGATGCCGGACTTCCGGTTGCGTCCACCGATGTGGGGGATGTCCGCCAGATGGTGTCGGGGCCCAACCAGCCCTATGTGGTCAACCTGTCGGACCGGGAATTGGGCGCCGCCATGCGGGCGCTGGTGATCGGAGCGGCGGCCCGCAAATCGGTAGGTGCGGCCAACAAAGTGCGACTGCGCCAGAATTATCTGGCTGACGATATGGTCGCGGCGCACAAGAAGCTGATGCTGGAAACGGCGGGCGGATAGATAGAACCGTCCAGCGATCCGCCTGGCGCCGGGACTCAGTCGGCCGTTGCGAAATACGCCATCTGCTCAGCATACGCGTTCCCGAAGAATGGACGGGCCGAACGGATTATTCGAAAGCGCCGGCTGGCTGCGGAGCCGTGCCTCTCATCGACCGGATAGCCGAGACCAGCGATTCGTACAGAATCCAAACGACGACGCCGCCGATCAAACCGATGATGACGCCAAATGGCCCGCCATGGACTAGGGGCTCACCATTTATATGGAACCATTTGGACGCAGCCACATCGAACGGCCAATGAAACAGGTAGATGAAGATCGCGGCCTTGGCGATCGTGACGATGGGCGCGGCGATCAGGCGCGGCAGGGACACGGGCGGCATCCACATCAGCAACACGCTGCCGATGAGCAGCCAATAGGGGCCATGGAAGTCCAACAGATATTCCCCCGTCTTGCCTCGAATAGTGAACAATGCACCCATGCAGGCCAGGAGCATCAGCATCGTGACTCCGCGCTGAATGTGCCCCTTGGATGAGAAGAGCAGCCAACCCAGTGCGAATTGCCACAGGAAATATTGCGGTAAATGGTCGGAGCTCAGAATGCGCGCGTGAACTGCGCTGGCGATCACGTAATGCAACAGAAAACCGCCGACGGTCAGAATGATCCCGAATGCATAGCGATGCTTGTTGCCGAACTGAGCGACCCCCGGAATGCTAACCAGAATTCCCATGAAAAGAAGTATCTGAAATAGAACTTGCACGAACCAGGTGCCTTCCCCGCTCCACTCGGGTGCAACGGTTCCTAGGAGATTGTCATCAAAGAAGATCGTGCTCCAATGAATGATCCCGTCGCCGAGGAACAGCACGAGAAGCAGGAGCATGGTCGGCCCCACTATCCTCGTCATCGTCCCGATGATGCTGCGGCGAACACTAGATGGGTCGCTGCTCCAGGCAAAACGGGCGAAGCTGAATCCCGACAAAGCAAACAAAAGATTTGGCCCGCCCGCCAGGTTGGAATAGCGGTTGTGGAAGCTCACCACGCCGACGATCGCTGCGGTGCGCACCAGCACGTCCGCCGAGATGGTAATGCTGCTGGAGGAAGATCTGGGGATCTGCTCTAGATCGCGGATCGACATATTCTCCCAATTGTCCGGCACATGGCCGATGAAATCTTCCAGGGCGGTGGAAACATCGACATAAGAGAGAGAGTCGCCGCCTAAGGACGAGAAGGATTTCTGGTCATCGACTGTCTTGAGATTAAAAGCGGACGCGAAAATCTCGGCGACGCTGGTAGAGGCCCGGCGGCGCATCCCCAGGAATTCCAGCGCCCGGGTCACCAGATCAGGCTTTTTGGGGCTGGACAGGTCCAGCGTGGTGCGGGGGCGTTCCAGGACGGTGTCGTGCAGCTGCTCCCCATATTCCGAAACCAGGCGCCGCCGGTCGATCTTGGAATTGGTGTTGAGGGGAAGAGCGTCGCGATGAATGATCTGATAGGGCAGCATGTAGCCGGGCAGATCCCGGCGGCAATGGGTCAGCAATCCGTCTCGGTCCAGGCTCTCATTGCCTCTTGTAGTGACAAAGGCGACCACGACCTGGCCTAGATCGCTGTGCTTGACACCCACCACGGCCGCTGTTTCCACCAACCCGCTGGCATAAAGAACGTCTTCGATCTCAGTGGGACTGACACGATAGCCGCTGGTTTTGATCAGATCGTCCTGGCGGCCGACATAATAAAGCCGACCGTCCTCGTCATAGGTGACGATGTCGCCAGACCAGACACCGATCGCCGGCTGTGACCCGGGGGCGGTCTCCGTGGGCGCGGGTCGGAATATCTGGGCCGTGCGGCCAGTGTCGTTCCAGTAGCCCAGGGCCACGGTATCGCCGGTCTGCACCAGCTCACCCGGTTCGTTCGGACCGCAAAGGGTTCCGTCCGCCCGCACCACATGGATCTTTGCGACCGATATAGCCCGACCCATGGAATTGGGATGGTAGTCCACTTCGCCGGGAGGAAGGAATGTCGAGCGCAGCGTCTCGGTCTGACCGTACATCAGGAAAATGCGCGCTTCCGGCGCCAGGCAGCGCAGGGAGCGGGTGGCGCTTTCCGGCATGCGGCCGCCCGCCGCCGCGATGTAGCGCAAATGCTCGCGGATCTGGAGCGGCCAGTCCAGCGCGGTCAGCGCTACCAGGGCGGTCGGCACGCCGGCAAGCCCGGTTATCCGGTCTTCCAGCATCAATTTCATCAAAGCCTGTGGCGTCACGTAATGGTGAAGGACACCGGCGGAGCCGGCATA
>Ga0105240_10006383_pt1 | contig 17357 bp, 17 predicted proteins | sample KBSC54metaG_FD_80426 | JGI IMG/M metagenome (GOLD analysis project Ga0105240, IMG submission 80426) | Corn rhizosphere microbial communities from Kellogg Biological Station, Michigan, USA - KBS C5-4 metaG | ecosystem: Host-associated > Plants > Roots > Rhizosphere > Soil | place: Michigan, USA...
ATACCCTCCGACTTTTTAGACCGTAGCTTTGCCGGTGGAGGCGTTCGCAATCAAGGTTCCTCCTTCGGAGATAGAAGCGCGTTTGATCGTATGCATGGCGGTAGTTTTGGTAACACCGCATCACAGGCAGAAAGAAAATATGGACCTCCTCCAACAAAGAAGGAGACCAAACCAGCCTATGTTCCTCCCAAACCATTTGTAAAGACCATTGAACACAACCCTAGCCCTGACTTTGTCGCCAGCGACACTTCTGCATTACAGGTTGGACAAAAAGTAGAACATCAGAAGTTCGGATTCGGAGAAGTTGTCGGCATGGAAGGCTCTGCACACAATCCCATTGCAACCGTTAAGTTTGAGCACAACGGAGAGAAGAAGATCATGCTCAACTATGCGAAGCTGCGGATCGTGGAGTAAAGTACGGAAATTGGTCTTTAAGAAAAGATAGCCCAATTTCCGCATATCGTTAATGTTTGTCCTGTCGGACGAACCGCCCAGGCGGTTCCTGGTATGTCCTTGAACACGCCAGAGGCGCGTTCGCTGTATCGTTGATCTATCCTGCATTTAGACCTCTCACGTCGGGAATTCATCCCTTGTTGGGAATAATTCTCGCGCATTGATCACAGAAGGAAAATATATCCTTGTTAATAACCACTGTAGGGGGCATTAATTATTCATTTTAACAAAAGTTTACTACCTTTTACGCATGACCGAAATGTACAAGATACAGCCTGAGGGATTGTATTTTGTAACCCTAACCGTAGTTGGCGGGATTGATGTTTTTACCCGTCACGAATACTGCGATCTGCTGGTGGACAACCTGAACTACTGCATTGAGCACAAACGGCTGCGGGTATACGAATATGCAATCCTACCCAGTCGCCTGTATATGATCGCAGGCGTGGAGCAGGGAAAGTCTAACCTACCCAAAGTACTCAGAGATCTGAAAAGCGCTTCGGCCAAACAAATACTCCGCGCAATAGCCGAGCATCCCAATGAAGCACGCAAGGAATGGCTTTTGCGTTTATTCCAGTTTTTTGCCAACAGGTATCAGAACGATGCCGAGCATCATTTCTGGCAGTTCGGCAATCAACCCGTAGACCTTGAAAAGTTTGTTAAAAAAGAACAGGCCATACCTTCACCCATCGGGAGCCTGCTAAAAGAAAAAATAATAGAAGACCCCAAGCACTATATTTATTGCAGCTCTTATCCCGGACAAAAGGTGAAGCTGGCCATAAATTAATAGTATCATAATCATCCCCGGCCCTGGTTAAATTTTAATCCCCCAATTATGCCATTTAAGGCGCGGATTTTGTAACTTTAAGACATTCGCCCCTTCCCGCACCTGTCGAGTCACCCCGTATCCTACGCTTAGAACGAATCTGGTATTAGCATCTTTCACTAAAATGAGCACCTATGCTGGCAAACGACAAGCCTATCGGATCCGGGGAAGCCTGTTATTTTCTTACGCTGAATGTGGTAGACCGCATCGATGTATTCACCCGCCCGGCTTATAAACAGGTTGTAGCAGATGCATTAAATCATTTTGTGGACCTGGGTCAGATAACGATCTACGCCTGGTGTCTGATGACACATCATCTGCATCTGCTGGTCCGGACGCCGGAAGGCTATGGCCCCGCCTACTTTGAAAGGGATTTTAAGAAATATACCACCCCGGAAATATTGAAAGCCATCGACGTCGAGATGGATCTCCGGAAGGAATGGATGATCCAGCGCTTCGAGGACTATGGCAAGACCCTTAAGCGCATCGAGAAGCTCCACCTCTGGCAGAATTGCAGCAGCCCGCTTCACATCGACAGCAGCCAGCCCGACCTGCTGGTCAGCCGGATCGAACACATCAATGAGAATCCCGTACGGGAGAGGATCGTGGATCTTCCCGAAGCCTATCTGTACAGTTCGGCCCGTGACTATATCGGGGGCAAAGGCCTGGTAAAGGTGAAAGTGGTCCAGGCCCAGGGACTATCCAAGATGAAGCTGATGTCGGCCAACTAAAGGACGGTTCCCGGCTCGTCCAAGGTCCCCGGTCCGCCACAGGTCTCCGACCGCCCAGGGTCTCTGACCCGGCGCCGCCCAAGGTCTCCGACCGCCAAGGTCCCCTACCCGCCAAAGGCCCTAACCCGGCAGCCCGGCTCACCGTACGGCCCCCTTCAGAGCTTCTACCGTCTTTTTCTCGCTCCCGACAAATATCTTCCCGCCGATGAATACCACCGGTCGCTTGAGAAAGGTATATTCATCCAGTATCAGCCGGCGGTAGTCTTTTTCTGTCAACTGTTTGTCCTTGAGCCCCAGCTCTTTATACTTGAGCGCCCGCCGGCTGAATAAGGCCTCATAGCTACCCGCCTTATCCTTCATTTCATCCAACTGGGCAGGAGTGATCTTTTCCGTCTTGATATCCTGCAGGGTAAATCCCTTCAGAACGAGCCGGAGGCTCGTGTCCGAAGGACAGACATTAGCCATTTCCGGAAAACAGGCTATATTTCCCTGGGGGTCTGTTTTCCGGACAGTTTCAGCCGAGATCTCGTCCAGGATGCGGCTGCAGGTGCTACAGGTGGAAAGACAATATATCTTTTTACTCACGCTCATGAAGTCTTTTTTTAATGTGGCAATGTTTCACATTTCATGCCGGCAAAGGTAATTTTTTCCCCGGCCCGGCGACAAACAAGGACAGGGTGTTGCGCCCAGCGCCCGAACGGCCACGAGTACCTGTAAGGTGCTCGTCCAGAACCGTAGGTTCCGACCGAGGAGGAGCGTGACGAAGCAGCTCCGACGAAGGCCTACAGACATCAGACCTATGACTCAATTGGACTAAATTTTAAAAGTCCAATTGAGGTCATTATTATTGTAAAAACTACTTTTTCTGACAGACCGCCTCACACAGGAACAGTCACATCGCCCCACACAGGAGCAATTTGTGAAGCTGGTGCAGGAGCACCGCTCTTTGCTGTATAAAGTGTGCAGGATCTACTGCTTTACAGAAGCCGACAGACAGGACCTTTTCCAGGAGATGGTCATACAGCTGTGGAGATCCTATCCAACGTTCCGCGGCGAGTCAAAATTCAGCACCTGGCTCTACCGTATCGCGCTCAATACCGCCATCTCCGACCTGCGCAGACAAAACAGACGCCCCTCAACCACCAGCACCGATGATATCCCCCCTCCCCCCTCCCTTCCTGATATGACCTGGCCGGGAGAAGAGCAAGAACAGCTGCAACAGCTCTACACCGCGATCAATAAATTGTCGGACGTCGAAAAGGCCCTGGTCATGCTCTACCTGGAAGACAAGTCCTATGAAGAAATGGAGGAGATAATGGGCATCAATCAAAACAATCTGCGGGTAAAAATGAACCGTATCCGTGAAAAATTACGCAAAATGACAAAGGAGGCTACATATGGAATTAGATAGCTTGAAATACGCATGGCGCACCCTGGAAGCCCCACCTGCTTCCGACCGGAGCCCGGACGAGATCCACGCGCTCTTGCAACGGCGTTCCGGCGGCATCGTGACCCGTATGCGACGCAATCTCACCGGAGAGCTCATCCTCATCGCGGCCACCTACACGCCCGCCATCCTTTTTTATTTCCTGGATTTCGAAGGAAAGCTGTCAGGCATCGCCTGGCTCTTTATCCTGCTGCTGGTCGTCCTCGCCGTCTATTTCTACCGTAAGAACCAGCTCCTAAGAGCCATGCAATGCACAGGATGCTCTCTTTACAGCAATCTGACACAACAGATAAACACCCTAAAAAAATATATCAAATTTTATGTCTGGACAGGCACCCTCATGATCCCCGTCATGTTCATTCTTTCCTGGCTGATCATACGCCAGAAATTCCCGGCAACGCCAGGGGCAGACCTTTTCTATGAGCTCAGCGGCACCCCCTGGTGGCAGCATCCCCTGGTATGGGCCGTCTTTCTCATTCCCGTCACCGTGGGTATTTATTTCGCCAATCAATGGTACGTCCATCGGCTTTATGGCCGGCACATCCGGAAGTTGCAGGACCTGTTGCGGGAAATGGACGAGGAGTAGTAACTTACTCCAAAAAAACACCCATGGGAAAGATCTTCTTAGCCACCCTGCTGCTTTTTGCCCATCCTTCCTTTACCCGCACCTGCGTTGCCCAATCCGGTACCCCCCAGTCCGGTGACGAAGCTGCCATCCGCCAGATACTGGCCGAACAGACAGCCGCCTGGAACAAGGGTGATCTGGACAATTTCATGAAAGGGTACTGGCACAACGACTCCCTGGTCTTCATCGGACAGTCCGGCGTTACCTATGGTTATACCAATGCGCTCAATAACTATAAAAAGAACTACAATACATCCGACAAAATGGGGCAGCTCTTCTTTACCCTTCTCAAAGTGCAGCGGGTGTCAGCCGATCATTATTTCGTCATCGGCAAATGGTTCCTGAAAAGAAAGGCTGGTGATGTGGGGGGAGTATATACTTTATTGTTCCGGAAGATCGGCGGACATTGGTGGATCATTGCCGACCACAGCAGCTAATTCGCCGGGCCTACCGTCGGCTCGGGAGATGTGATCAATAGTTTCTTGAACTCCGTCGAATCCCCGTTGAATACGTCAAAATCCACCCTCGTGAATATACCGTTGACACGCCCCATTTCACTGTGCTGCCAGAAGGTCCAGTCGCGGTACGTATGTGGCCGCTCCTTTTGCAGATAGTGAGCCACCCACAGCGGGAAGCTGTCAAAGTCGTCCCTCAGATATTGCCGGTAAAAATCCACGTTGGTATAGACGATAGGAGTGACATGATAATAATCCTGCACCGTCTGCAGAAAATCTTTGGCCCGCTCGCGCAGCTTCTCTGATGACACCCCATAGGTTTGTTCGATATCCAGCACAGGAGGCAGGTCCCCCGGTTCCAGCTCGACGGAATTGATAAAGTTCTCGGCCTGCGCCTTTCCGCTCTTGGTGGCGAGAAAGAAATGGTAGGCTCCCCGCACCAGACCCGCGTTCTTCGATTTTTTCCAGTTGCGTTGAAAAAAGGCGTCCTCATTACCCAACCCTTCCGTAGCCTTTATAAAAGTAAAACCCAGCTGCACACGACCCACCCGCATGTCCCTGACCGACCCCCAGTCGATGACATCCTGGTACTTGGACACATCGATGCCGTGGATGGTATAATTGACAGGCATGTCGATGCCAAACTCAGGGTAGCGCACAAAATGAGCCCTTCTTTCCGTCCACCAGTCATATCCCACAAACAACAGCATGATGATCATTGCGCCGAAGAGAGAGAATAATAGGAGTTTCCAGGTCGAGTATTTCCTTAATTTAATTGCCATATCTACGGTTGCAAACCTACAGGAAAAAGCCAGAATCTGCAATCAATCTACCAGACCATATTTGCTGCTGATAAACTTCCTCCTGTCGTGTTAGGTTCATCATGACCATTGAGAAGACTTTAATCCCATGATAAACCTACATTAAAACGATGACCATTGACTGTAAATTGCCTAATTTTACTTCTTCATGCCCGCATTCAATCGTAACGATACCATCAACCTATTATCCAAGCTCACGGCTCGTCGTCTATGGAATGGCATGAAGGTCCTCAGCAGCTATTATCTGAGCAAATTCACAGGAAAAGCCATCCAATGGGGCTATCCGGTGAGCATTTCTTTCGAACCCACCACTTCCTGTAACCTTCGCTGTCCCGAATGCCCCAGCGGGCTACGGGCCTTTACCCGGCCCACGGGTATGCTGAAGAACGATTTTTTCAGGGATACGATCGACCAGATGTCCAAAGACCTGCTCTACCTGATCTTTTATTTCCAGGGCGAGCCGTATTTGAACCCTGCATTCCTGGACATGGTATCCTATGCGTCGAAAAAAGGCATCTATACCGCCACCTCCACCAACGCCCATTATCTCAATGACGCCAACGCAAGGCGTACGATAGAGAGCGGGCTCGACAGATTGATCATTTCCATCGATGGAGCTACGCAGGACGTATACGAGCAATACCGTGTCGGAGGCAGGCTGGAAAAAGTGCTGGAAGGGGCCCGCAACATCGTCAAATGGAAAAAGGAATTGAAGAGCAGGACCCCCTTTGTCTTTTTTCAGTTCCTTGTCGTAAAGCCCAACGAGCACCAGCTCGAGGACATCCGGCGCCTGGCAGCGGAAGTAGGAGTGGATGAAGTGCGATTCAAGACGGCCCAGATCTATGACTACGAAAATGATCCCAACGGCCTGATCCCCACAAACGAAAAATACAGCCGGTACAAAAAGAACAGCGAAGGCTCCCATACCTTCAAAGGCACACTGGACAATCATTGCTGGCGCCTCTGGCACGCCACAGTGATCACTTGGGACGGACTGGTGGTCCCCTGCTGCTTTGACAAGGATGCACAACACCAGCTGGGCGATCTGAAAGGAATGCCGTTCAGGGACATCTGGCATAACCCCGGCTATGTCAACTTCCGCCGGCAGATATTACAGAGCCGAAAGAACATCGATATCTGCGCCAATTGTAGTGAAGGAACAAAAGTCTGGTCCGAATGATATCACTCAGCCCATCCATATTGACCCGCCTGCAGCACCAGTATGAAGCCCTGCCCGAGCTCACCGCCGGCCTGACGGAGCAGCAGCTAAAACAACGGATCAACCCCGATAAATGGAGCGCCTTTGAGAACATTGCCCACCTGGCAGCCTATCAACCGATGTCCCTCGCCCGGCTGGAAAGAATTGCCGCGGAAGACTCGCCGTCTTTCGAGAGATACGTCGCGGAAAAAGACCCTCTATTCCCACAGTACCTCGATCATTCCCTTGAAACATTGATGAACCTCATCCCAGCACGGGCTCAGACCATCACCGCGCATATCACCGCGCTCGATGGCGCTGACCTGCTCCGCACCGGCCTCCATCCCAGGTACGGCAAGCTCACCGTCCTGCAATGGACACAGTTCTATCTGCTGCACGAAGCCCATCATCTGTTCACGATTTTTATGTTGACACAGGATCTGCGTGCAGCGGGCGTATAAAATATTTATATTATTTTTACAAATCAGGCCCTGACAAACCGGAGGTTTGTCGGCCGAAGGCCAGACATAAGATCTTCGACACAATTGGAATAAATTTTTTAAAATTCCAATTGTGGCTAACCAAACCACCAGCGTTGCCACATGGCGCTCGAAAATGAAATAAACCAGCGAAAATTTCGCAACGAATATCAAAAATCCGCGATCAATCTTGTCTACACGTATAATTGGGTCACGGAGAGGATCACGAGGATATTTGATGAATGGGATATCACCGCCCAGCAATTCAATATCCTGCGGATACTTCGGGGCGCCGGCCAGCCGCTGTCCACCCTGCAGATACGCCAAAGAATGCTGGACAAGATGAGCGACACCAGCCGGATCGTAGATCGCCTCGTAAAAAAAGGACTTGTTAAAAAAAGTACGTGTAAGATGGATCGACGCCTGGTCGACGTTACTATAACAGACAAGGGTAAAAAGCTCCTGGAAAAGATCGACCAGTACAGCGAACAGATGGACGGCATCATGAAAAACCTCACAGAGGACGACGCCAGGACCCTGAACGAATTGTTGGATAAGATAAGAAATGCAAAGGATGAATAGATTGTACCGAGTATTGCTTGCAGCCAGCCTGCTGGCCATTTCCGCTCCCTTATTTAGTCAGGTGACACCCGCCGCCCCGGCGACACCTCCATTAATTTCCCCCGCCTCTGGTCCGACTCCCGCACCAAAATATGAATTTAGAGCCGCCTGGGTAGCTTCCGTAGAGAACATCGACTGGCCCTCGAAAAAGGGGCTGCCCACCGACAGTCAGAAGCTGGAATTTATCCGGCTGCTGGATATGCAGCAACGGGTTGGGATGAACGCTTTGGTGGTCCAGATCCGTCCCGCCGCGGATGCCTTTTATCCCTCCCCCTACGAACCCTGGAGCGAATGGCTCACAGGCGTACAGGGACAGGCTCCCTCCCCTTATTACGACCCCCTTCAGTTCATGATAGAAGAGACCCACAAGCGCGGTATGGAATTCCATGCCTGGTGCAACCCCTACAGAGCAGTCTATGCCATAGGCAAATCATCCATTTCCCCCACGCATATCACCCGCTTGCATCCTGAATGGTTCCTGAATTACGGAGGGACCCTTTATTTCGACCCGGGGAATAAAGATGTGCAGGATTATGTGGTCCGGGTGATACGTGACGTCGTACGCAGATATGACGTGGATGCCCTGCATTTCGATGACTATTTTTATCCGTACCGCATCCCCGGCAAGGAATTTCCCGATGACTCCAGCTATGCTAAGTACGGCAGTGGAATGGATCGTGCCGACTGGCGGAGAAGCAATGTTGACTCCGTTATCCTTCATCTCAGCACCATGATAAAGGAGGAGAAAAAACATTGCAAGTTTGGCATCAGCCCTTTTTGCGTATGGCGGAATATCAGTAAGGACCCCGAAGGCAGCGAGACGCAGGCAGGCCAGACAAATTACGACGACCTGTATGCCAATATCCTGTTGTGGTTACGACGTGGATGGATCGACTACGTGGTGCCGCAGCTTTATCTCGAGATAGGGTATAAGCACGCGGACTATTCCGTGCTCCTGCCCTGGTGGAACGATCATTCTTTCGGCCGTCAGTGTTATATTGGCTTGGCCATCTATCGGGCAAACTCCAACGCCGCCTGGCGGGACAAGACCCAGCTGACACGTCAGCTACAGGCCTTGAGGAACTCACCCAATATACAGGGCGCGGTTTATTTCAGCAGCAAGTCCTTTGAGAAGAACCCCAACGGATGGTGCGATAGCCTGCAGCTTAATTATTACAATTATCCGGCGCTGATCCCGCCCATGCCCTGGATCGACTCCGTGCGACCTCATGTACCGCTTGTGCACAATGAATACAACAAGAAAGAGTCCGTCCAGACAGCCTGGATGTCCAGGGGCGCCGACGGAGATAGTTTGAGAGGATATGCGCTCTACCGATCTGAGACACCCCAGTGTAATATCGACTCCATGCAGGCCTTCCAGTTTATCCCCTATGATCCTGTGGCCGGCTTTCATATCCGGGAAAATTCAGGAGGGATCAAGAAGTATTATTATTTCGCCACCGCCATCAGCAGGACCAATATGGAAAGTCCACCGATAGCGATACAGGGCCCCGCCTCCGACAGTGAAGCCTCCATCCGGAGCGCCGGCCCGGACGCCCGGCTCTCGAACCAGGGTTCCGGCACCCGGACCTCCCCCAAAGCCGTCATGCCGCCCAGCAGGTCCAATTAAAAATCTCTACCTTTGAATAAGTCTATCAATTCATAAAATCCACACATATGCCTGGTTTTGAACTATTTGGTCCTGAAGAACGCAAAGAGGTCAACGATGTCCTGGAGACGGGTATCTACATGCGCTATGGTTTTGACGGTCCCCGTAAAGGGATCTGGAAATCCAAAGAATTGGAAGCCGCCCTCTGCGAGCGGTTGGGCGCAAAATACGCGCAGCTCACTTCCAGCGGCACATCCGCCCTGTCGACCGCCCTGGCCATCCTGGGTATAGGCTCCGGCGATGAGGTCATTATGCCCACTTTTACGTTCGTGGCCAGCTTCGAAGCCGTGCTCAGCGTAGGCGCCGTACCCGTACTGGTGGATGTGGACAGTACCCTGACCCTTGACCCCGCCGCCGTGAGGCAGGCCATTACCCCACGTACCAAATGCATCATGCCCGTGCATATGTGCGGCGCCATGGCCGACCTGGACCCCCTCCTGGCTATTTGCAAGGAACATAATATCGTCCTGCTGGAAGACGCCTGCCAAAGCACCGGCGCCCAATACAAGGGCCGGCATCTGGGAACCATCGGGCAGGCCGGCACTCTATCCTTCGACTTTGTAAAGACCGTCACCTGCGCGGAAGGCGGAGCCGTATTGACCAATAGCCAAGAACTCTATACCAGGGCGGATGGATATACCGACCACGGCCATGACCATAAAGGCGTCGATCGCGGAGCCGACCTTCACCCCTTTATCGGCTACAACTACCGGATCTCCGAGCTGCATGCCGCCGTTGGGCTGGCCCAGATCCGCAAGCTGGACAAATTCCTCGCCATCCAGAAAAAGAACCACGGACAGCTTAAATCTATTCTTTCCACGATACCCGAAATTACCTTCCGTCAAATACCCGACCCATCAGGAGACTCCTGTACCTTCCTTAGCTGGTTCCTCCCCACAGAGGCGCTTACCCGTAACCTGGTAGCCGAACTAAAGGAGCAGGGTATCCTTGCCGGTAATTTCTATTGGTTTGACAACAACTGGCATTACTATCGCAAATGGACGCACCTTCATCAGGCAGACAGCCTGAACAGACTACCCGAGGCGCAGCAGACAGCCCTTAAGAAGCTGACACCCGATGCCTTCCCCGCCAGCGACAGGATTATGGGACGTTGTATATCCACCGCGATCAGCCTGGCCTGGACGGAGGAGCAGACAAAAGACAAGGGAGAAAAGATCGCAGCGGCAGTGAAAAAGGTGCTTAGCCGGGAAAAGGCGACAGCGTAGCACGGGAAAGGTTTATTTCCCCTCCAGCTTATTACAGTATTCCAAAGACCCCAGCCGGAATCGCAGGGGCAGGTGAATAGTTTTTTCCAGCTCCAGCTCTCTTTTGCAAAAAAATCCAAACTGGGTGACAACTCTATCCGCAGGAACAGGGCTGGCCCCACCCGGAACAGTTCGACCAGCTGCATGCATCCACGCGCGGGCTGGGGAGACAGCAGGGCTTATCAAAGGGCCCGCATCCGGCGAAAACATGCCCCTCAGGGATGATTCTCGTAACGACCCGTGAGGGAAAATATCCCATCCTGAGAGGCCAGAAAAAGCGACTGCCGGCCGCGTCAATTCCAGTCGTACAGGGATTCGTTTAGCCTCAATGTGCAAAAAATTCTGCCCCCGGACAGCTCCGGCCAGAAGGGTTGAAATACATACAACAACAAACATTTTTTTTCGTTGCATGGTCCTTATCCGCTTTTTATGTAGATTTACGGCCTGATTTTTGTGGTTCCCGCCGCCCCGATTCCAAAAAAGGGACAGGGGCGGCAGAGCAAAACCCCTGAATACATGTCGTTAAGTCAATCTTTACAACAAAAGTTACTACAAAAACTGTCGCCACAGCAAATTCAGTTGATGAAATTGCTACAGGTGCCAACGGCTAATCTTGAGGAAAGGATCAAGGAGGAGCTGGAGGAGAACCCTGCCCTGGAAGTGACGGAGGATGACCACGATGATGGAGAGGAAATAAAGGATGAATTCGAGAACAATGACGAATACGAAGAGAAGGACGGCAGCGAGGACGATTACGAGAACATCGATATCAGCGAGTATGTCAACGAATACGACGACGATGTAGCGGATTATAAATTGAGGGATGACAATTACCCTGATGCCGATGAGGAAAGGACTATGCCGCATAGGGTAGAAACTTCTTTTCACGAGCTGCTCCTGGACCAGCTGGGTATGCTCGTAGTGGATGACAGGACCCGCAAGATCGCGGAGCAGATCGTAGGCAGCATTGACGACGACGGCTACCTGCGTAGAGAGACCGCATCCATCGCCGATGACCTGGCCTTCCGGCAGAATATCGAGACCTCGGAGCAGGAGATCGAATCCCTGATCAAGAAGATCCAACAGTTCGATCCCCCCGGAGTAGCCGCCCGGGATTTACAGGAATGCCTTCTTAATCAGCTGCACCGCAAGAAAGGCGAAGGCAAGGCCGTAGAGATGGCCATCGATGTACTCACCTATTATTTCGACGAGTTTACCAAGAAGCATTACGACAAGATACAGCGGGGGTTGAACCTTACCGACGACCAGCTGAAGGACGTGATAAACCAGATCGTCAAGCTCAACCCCAAGCCGGGTGGCGATATCAGCGAGGTCAACAAGGCAGAGAGCTATGTGATCCCCGACTTCTTTATTACCAACACCGGCGGTAAGCTCGAATTGTCGCTGAACTCGAAAAACGCACCCGACCTTCGTATCAGCGAAGGGTATAAAGAGATGCTTAAGGAGTACGATCGGGGTAGTAAAAAGGACAAGCGCCAGAAAGAGGCCGTCCTGTTCATCAAGCAAAAGATCGACGCCGCCAAATGGTTCATCGACGCCATTAAGCAACGGCAGCAGACACTCTACAATACCATGCACACCATCATGGATTACCAGCACCAGTTCTTCCTCACTGGGGATGAGACATCGCTGCGACCCATGATCCTGAAGGACATTGCCGAAAGGACAGCCCTGGATATTTCCACCGTCAGCCGGGTAGCCAACAGCAAGTTCGTACAGACGGAATTTGGCACCTACCGGTTAAAGTTTTTCTTTAGTGAATCGCTCAGCACGGAGAGTGGCGAAGAGGTCTCCACACGGGAAGTAAAAAAGATCCTCAGCGACCTCATAGAAGGGGAGAGCAAGAAAAAGCCCCTCAGCGATGAGAAGCTGACAGAGCTCCTGCAGGAGAAGGGCTATAACATCGCCCGGCGTACCGTGGCCAAATACCGCGAGCAATTGAACATCCCCGTCGCCCGTCTGCGGAAAGAGCTGTAACTTGCCAGCATCATGACAAGTAATGCTCCGACATATACTGCCAGCCATCCCGAAGTAAAGGATCCTGCTATACGGGCCTTCGCGCAGGTAATATCCTATCTCCTCCATCCCCTGTTTATCACCAGCTATGTGATGGGTTTTCTCATCTTTCTGCATCCCTATGCCTTTACGGGATTCGACCAAAAGGTGAAGGTCTTCCGGTTCCTCAACATATTTCTCTGCAATGCGTTCTTCCCCACTTTCGCCGTATTCCTCCTGTGGCGGCTGGGCTTTATAAAATCCATGCACCTCCGCACCGAAAAAGAAAGGATCATACCCTATATCATCGCCATGATATTTTACTGGTGGACCTGGAATGTATTTAAGAATCTGTCCGACAGTCCGCCCATCTCCATCCATTTCCTGCTGGGGGCTTTCCTGGCCTTGTGTGGTGGCTGGTTATGCAACATCTATTTCAAGGTCAGCATGCACGGTATCGCCATGGGCGGCGCGCTGATGTTCTTTATACTCTTTTCTTTCCATGATGCCTATGCTTCCGGGCTGTACCTTGCGCTGGCGACGCTGGCCACCGGTCTGGTAGCCACTTCCCGCCTGATCACAGGCGATCACAATGCCTTTGAGGTCTATTCGGCGATATTTATTGGGATGCTGGGCCAGTGGGTAGGGTGGCAGTTTTAACGCCGTTATCTGACGCCCTCGCAAAGGGCTCGGTTGCCGATGGGCGGCCAGGGCGGCCCCTGCCGGAATTGCGCCTCTCCGCCGTCCCTGCCCGAAGACAAAAAGAAAAGCCCAAACATAGGGTACGAACCTAGATTGAGCTTTTTCACCTTCAAACCATCTGAAGTGCGTCCATGCTAGTCATTAAGTATCTTCGATCGGCTGATATATTTCTTAGTTGGATGGTATATGAATAAACAAGTTCCGTCTTTTATAAGGTCGATAACTTCTTCCGTTTCGTCGGCAGGGATCGCAGGACAGCCATAGCTCCTTCCGCTGATCCCATTCATCTGCATAAAGTCCGGTCCCACATATTCCGACCCGTGCATCACTATGTTCCGGCCACATGCCTTGTCATTAAATCCTCTTTCCATACCCTTTATCTTCAGGGACAATCCATTCGATCCGGTATAGGTATCCTGTGTCACATAAAAACCCAGACTGGTCTTGTGAGAAGACGGGTTGTTGGAAAAACTCCGTGCATATTCCATCCCCGAATTCCGCCCATGCGCCACATATGTATTTACCAGCACCGTTTTCTGGTCCAGGTCCAGCACATACAAGCGCTTGTTCCGGGAAGATTGGCTAAGATCACAGATGGAAAGGATATTCTCTTTGCTCAGCCAATGGTGATCCATCATATAATGATATCCGCGTAGGGCATATTCAAATGCCTTCTTTGACAAACCGATTTCTTTAAGATTGATCTGGTCGTATAATGCAGCCGCCTCCGCTGCAAAAGCCGCAGCCTTGGCCGAGATCCGGGAGACATGGGAATTGACGATATGCTTGCGCACTTTAGCTCCGCCTCTGGCGCCTCCATCAGCTCTCACGACATTCACCGGCGCCACCGCAGCGAGCACCACTAACCATACCGGTATGAAAAGAATACGACGCATAATTGTTGTTCCAAAGGTTTTTATATATGCCCTCCTAGGGGCCGTTCCCGGACTTATCCTAAACGGAGGGAAAACTAAAATATTATCTTATTCTTGATTGTGCAAGAGCCTTTTAGAGAAAGTTTTTATTGTGCGGACCCCTCCTTTTTTGGTCTTATAAAGAAAAACCCCCTACGATTTGTAAGGGGCTGATTTTCAGTAAATTCACTAAAAGCCTGGACAGACCTATATTTTGACCTTTTTCCAGGCCCCTTTTCGGAACAACAGGTAGCTGGATGCCAGCACCGCCACCTCGGTAATAGGAATGGCCATGAACACACCAAGAGGACCCAAACCGAGCGCCACGGAAAGCACATAGGCCAGGGGTATCTGGAAAGCCCAAAAGCAAAAGAGGTTGATATAGGTGGGAGTACGCGTATCTCCGGCGCCATTAAAAGCATTGGTAAGAACCATCCCCACTCCATATATAATATAACCCAGGCTGATGACCCGCAACATCTGCACGGCGACCTTCCCTACGTCCGGATCTTTGTTCATAAAGGCGACAATAACATCCGAGCCAAAGAGGAACAACACTGTCACCACCATCATAAAGATGGCATTGTACCGGGCCGCCGTCCATACCGATTGCTCTGCTCTGTCTGGCCGTTTCGCCCCCAGATTTTGACCTACCAGCGTCGCTCCGGCGTTGCTCATGCCCCAGGCCGGTAGCAGGAAGAAAAGGAAGATACGAAGAGCCACCTGGTAGCCCGCGATCGCCGCATCCCCAAACTGCGCAATGATCCTCACCATGACGATCAGGCTGGCAGATCCGATAAGGAACTGTGTAGTGCCCGTCCATGCGATCTTCGTCAGGGATTTAAGCAGCGGCACATCCGGCGTAAAGGATTTTCTCGTTATGCGGATAGTACCCTTCTTCCCTCTGAAAAGATGATAAAGCTGATAGATCACGCCGATACCTCTGCCGATAGTGGTAGCGATAGCCGCGCCCTTCAATCCAAAAAAATGGATAAGCAGGGGACAGAGAAGAATATTACAGCCATTGGCGATCCATAAAGACCACATCGCCATGGAGGCATTGCCCGCTCCACGGAAGATACCATTGATAAGATACAGCAACATGATCACTATACTGCCGCCAAAGACGATACGGGTGTAAATAGCACCCGTTGCCACCGTAGCAGGTGAGCCACCCATCACCCGCAAAATATCCGGAGCAAGAAGAACACCCGCCAGGCTGACGACCACCGTGACGCCTAACGCAAGATTGACGGCCTGTGCTGCCGAATGCGCCGCCCCTTCGGGATCCTTCTCACCCGTTCGACGGGCTACCAGGGCCGTGGCAGCCATGCTAAGACCCATGGCCAGGGAATACACCAGGAACAGGACCGACTCGGTCAGCCCCACCGTGGCCACCGCTTCCTTCCCGATATGGCCGACAAAGAAAATATCCACCACCGCGAACACCGACTCCATACACATTTCCAGGATCATAGGTATCGACAGGAAAATGACGGCCCTGCGGATGCTGCCCGTGGTATAATCGCGATGCTCGCCTGAAAGCGCTTGCTTTATAATGGAATAGACAGAATTATTATTAGTCCCTGTCTTCGAAGACGTAGTTTGATCATTAGACATGATGATCCGAGTTTAATAGTAGTGAAATAAAAACCAGCTGTAGAAAATGGAAGACGCCAAGTCTGTCCTCCCGGCCAGGGCGTTGAGTGGCGGGCTTAGATCACCTGCCGTCGAAAGTAAGAGTTAGAACCGCATAGGCTTGTCATTGAGATGACGAAGTTGCCGATTTTTTTCAAGAGCCAAAAATCTTTTCCATCAAATAGGCGCCCGGTTAGACAAGTTGTCCCAAATACCCCGCACCGTTGTCTCGCCTTCCCATGACGGCCCGCCTCCGGCACAATGTATTGAAGATCATGGTTAATGGTTGATCACGTCTATCGTCCCCCGGATATACGCATTCATAAGATTAAATTTTGTCCCACCGCGACGCAATCGGACATTTATTAATACCAAACTTTTATAATATTAGTATTTTTGTACCTAAATATATACTCTTAGCCGTACAAAAGCGCGCTTCGTGGTTCGCTGACCGTGCACAACCGTGTTTTTATGAGACGACCTTTCACCCGGATGCTCTTTAAGACCCTAAAGATCGCCGGTGTCGCTACAGGTGCTATCATCCTGTTGCTATTTTTACTGCCTTATCTTTTTCCCGGCTTCGTGTCTACCAAGATCCGTCAGTGGGCAAAAAGCAGTGTAAATAGTGAACTGAGCTTCTCATCCGCCCGCTTATCTTTCTTCCGCCATTTTCCCGCATTGACCTTAACACTCTACGACTTCAAACTGAAAGGTTCGGCTCCTTTCGAAAAAGAAACACTCCTCGAAGCAGATGAAGTTGCCCTGGGGGTTGACCTGACCAGCATATTCTCCGAACTGAAGATCGACAAAATATTTCTCACAAAGGCCTTTATCAATATCCAGGTAGATACAGCAGGCAAGGCAAATTATAACGTATACGTCTCAAAGAATAAGAGTACCGCTCAAGAACCCACCGACACATCCGGCGCCTCACTCAAGATCAAAAAGATCATCATCGAGAATAGTAAGATGGTTTACAACGATCGCACCTTACCCATTCTTATCAATATGCGGGACATCGACTATACGGGCAGTGGCGATCTGAGCGAGGCCATCTTCGATCTGCAAACGCATATGCAGGTGGCATCGATGGACTTATACTACAATCATCAAGCCTATTTTGTCTCCAAAAAGATAAATGCAGACCTCATCACAAAGATCAATACGAACTCACTGGCCCTGTTCTTCGAAAAGAACGAGCTGACCATCAACCAGCTCCCCGTGGATTTTGTCGGGAGATTTGAATTCCTGAAGGAAGGGTATGATATGGACTTCAAGCTCAAGTCGGAGAATTCCCAGCTGCACGATATCCTTACCGCCTTGCCTCCAACCATGTTGGAATGGACCAGCAAAATGGATGTAAAGGGGAGAGGCGATATCTATGCGGAGCTGAAGGGAAAATACACCAGCTCGCCCAGCGTCATGCCTGACCTCATCCTGAATATGATGGTGCGGGATGGGTATGTAAGCAACTCCCAGACGCCTGCCCCTATACAA
>Ga0105240_10006384_pt1 | contig 17353 bp, 28 predicted proteins | sample KBSC54metaG_FD_80426 | JGI IMG/M metagenome (GOLD analysis project Ga0105240, IMG submission 80426) | Corn rhizosphere microbial communities from Kellogg Biological Station, Michigan, USA - KBS C5-4 metaG | ecosystem: Host-associated > Plants > Roots > Rhizosphere > Soil | place: Michigan, USA...
AGCGCGGCCCGTACCCGGACGTGTGCCGAGTCGTCCTTGAGGCAGACGCACAGGACGTCTACGGCCTCCCGCGCGGCGGATCCCAGCGCGGCGGCGGCCTCGGCGCGCATCGCCTGCCGGTTGGCGGCTACCTGGGCTTTGAAGTCGGGTTCTTCGCGCCAGCGGCGGACGGTGCGCCCGGACGCGCCGACAGCTTCGCCGGTGGCGTCGGTGGATAGGCCGCGGGCCAGGCACACGGCAGCTTGTTCGCGTCTTTCCAGGTCATCCGCGGCCATTGTTGGTCACCTTCATGTGTTTCCGCAGGTCAGGGCGGGTGTGTAGGGTTGCCGCGCGTTTCCGCAGGTCAGAGGGGGTGTGCAGGGTTGTGCAGGGTTTCCCGAAACTCCCTCGCGTGCGCACATGGAAGATAACCGGGAAACCCTGCACAACCCTGCACTGTCCCAGGTCGGGGCTCTGTTGGCTCAACGTGAGAACCCTGTCAAAGGCCATCGTTGGAGCCTTTGGGTTCGTCGCCGTCTTCGGCGAGCAGCATGAGCCCGCGGTAGACCATGCCGGCGGCGGCCTTCTTCTTCTCGAACCCGCGCGCCAGCATTGACTCGGCGAACTTCACCTCGCTGCCGATGGCCTCCGCGGGTTCCTTGTTCTCGCGGCACCAGTCCGACCAGGCGGTGAACAGCTCGCGCGCCTTGACGAATCCGTGACCGGACATGGTCCGCTCGGCGAGGAACCGGGCCAGGACGTCGCTGTCCTGCTGGTACTTCAGCGTGCGGGCCCGGACGGCGTCGGGCGGGTTGAGGCCCTGCTTCTGGTAGTCAATCCACCCCTGGTAGACCCAGGTCATGACGGCCGCAGGCGACTGCTTGAGGCGGTCGGGCAGCTCGGGGTCCCGCTCGTCCTCGGGGATCACCACATCGAACGGGACGACCGTGATTCGTCGCCACACCGCCGGGTCATCGCCGGACACCACCGGAAGGTGGTTCGTCATCATGATCAGCAGGTGCGACGGGTCGAAGGTGATCGGGTTCTTGTGCATCAGGTTCGCTTCGATCGGGTCGCCGCCGACGAGCCGCTTCATGGTTGCCTCGGCGAACCGCCGGCCCTTCTCCGTCTCGGAGCAGAACACCAGCCGCGCGCCGCGCAGGCGCATCTTGAACGCGCCGTGCCGATCGTGCTTGGACTCCATGAGGAGCGCCGGATCGACCTCAATGGCGTAGTCCCCGAAGGCGGCCATGAGTGCGTCGCGGAGCGTGCCCTTACCGTTGGCGCCGGTCCCGGTGAAGATCGGCATGATGTGCTCGGTGACCTTCCCGAGCATCGCGTAGCCGATGAGCCGTTGAACGTAGGAACGCACCTCCTCATCGGGGAGGATGCGAACGATGAACTTCTCCCACTCGGGATCGTGCTCGTCGCGCGGGGCGGCACCGGCAGCTTTGGTGATGAGGTCATAGCGGCTGCACGGATGGATCACGCCGCTCCGTAGGTCGATCGTCCCCTCGGCGGTGTTGAACAGGTAGGGGTCCGCGTCGAGCATGTTCGACGCCACCGAAATCGGCCGCATCGCACCCGCGATCTTCAACATGCCTTCGATGCTGGAAGCGGATTCGGTGCGCTTGATGTCCTTGTACAGGTCGTCTCGTTCCTGGCCGGACATGCCTTCCAGCGCGCGTATCGCGTTCTTGATGGTCTCCAGGGCGGCGCGGATGTCGACGCGTTCGTCGTCGGCCTTCCAGCGGCTCCGAGCCCACCAGTACCAGCCGAGGCCGTGCACGTGCCGAAGGTTTTCGGAGTGCTCGCGGACGAATTCCTGTGCCATGCGGATCTGGCCACCGCTGCGGGGAGGCCCTGCGGGCTTGCGTTTGGGCTGCGCCGCTTCCGGCTCGGGCGGGTCCATATACTCCGCGATCTGGTCCTCGTCCCAACCGAGGTCGCGGAGATTTCGCTCGTCCCCCGGCTCTGCGTCCAGGACTGTCATGCCGCCCTCTGGTTCTTGGTAGTGATCGACTCCAGCGATGCGCGGCACCGATCGATGTATCCGGGGTCTTGCTCGATGCCGCGGAAGTCGCCCGGCCGGGGCCCGCAGGCCTCCAGCTCGGCGGCACGCTGCTCCTCGAAGGTGCGCACCTCGCCGCGGCTGCGGAGCCAGGCCTGGAACTCTTCCCACTCCGCGCGGCGGTCTGCCTCACGCGCCCAGTAGCCGGCTTCCCAGGCCTCGGCGATGATGTAGGCCAAGGACTCGGCGCACTCGTTCCAGCCAGCGGCTTTGGCGCGTGCCTCAGCGTCGCGCTGGGCGCCGAGGGTGTTTACCAGGCGATCCATGGCGCGGATGTTGGCGTGCCGCTCCTCGGTCAGGGTGCTGTCGGCGCTCACCGGTCACCGCCGTCGACGAGGCAGCGCCCACAGGCACACAGGCCCCAGCGGCTAAGCAGGGTCCGGCACACCAGCGGGGACGCCAGGCCGCGCACGTACAGGTGGCGCCAGGCGTTCATTGCGGCGCCGAGGTCACGGCTCGCGAACCGCTGTCGGATGTCCACGCTTGCCTCTATGCTGGATTCGGGTAGTAGCCGGTAGTTCGCATGAGCGCCCCTCATCGGTCGGGGGGCGCTTTTGCTTGCGGTCATCTCGGCTCCCTAGGCAGCGGCCTGTGTGGGCGGCGCGTCCTGCGCGCTCGGCACCGCGGCGGGTCGGCGCTGAAGCAGCACCCGAAGGCGCGCCTTCTGGCCGGCGGTGAGTGGGGGTGCCTCGGCGACGAGCCGGGCTATGTGCGCCTTGTACTCGGCGACTGCCTCGGGCGTCTTGAAGGTGCGCAGCAGCTCGGCTTCGGAGAGAAGCGCCATCAGGCACCGACCTCGGCGGCGCGGCATGAGGCAATGAACTCTTCGACCTCGGCGCGGTCGTAAACGACGCGGCGGCCGAGACGGAACCCGCGAGGGCCATAGCCAGTCTTGCGCCAGTAGCGCACCGTGTTCTCGGTGCGACGGCACCGGTCGGCGAACTCAGACAGCGTGATCAGCTGCTCGGCGGATGCTTGGTCGGTCATCAGTAGATCTCCCAGATTCAGCAGCCCGCATGGTGAATTCGTCATTCTGACTAGTTCACCATGCGATTGGTTGACTCTGGTGGTAGTGTCGCGCAGTCGGTTGCTACTGGTCAAGTCGTCATGCAGACTGGGCGATATGACGAGCGAATTGGACTCCAAGGGCGTCAGCGATGCTGTTGGCGCGGCCCTCAGGCTTATCCGGAAGCAGCGCGGCCTTACCGTTGAGGAGCTGGGCGAAAAGTGCGCGGCCTCAGGATTCGATGACGTGACCGCAAATGCCATTTACTCCATCGAAAACGGCAGGCGGAAGGGCGGCGAGCGGACGCGCCGTGTCACCGTTGACGAACTCTTCGTGCTTGCGAAGGTCTTGGAAGTCTCGCCCTTCGAACTCGCCGGACAGCCCGTATCGCTGCCGGCGTGGCTGGAGAAGCTGATTTTCGACCTCGCGCTGACCGTTGCCACGAGCGGCGAGCCCGACGATTCCGAGTCGGTGGGCCGGGCTCTCGTCAGCGGCGTTTTGACTCCCGAGCACAACGACACGGTCGAACGTGTCAACCGGGCGCGCCGGCCGGCTAGGCAGGCCAATCGCGCGGCAATGAAGGCGTCGTTCGACAACGCTGCCGAGCCGTCCTGAGCCGCGCTCTGTCGGTAGTACAACCATGCACAACCGCTAGCAGCCGCCGGCAACCGTCCGACTCTGACCCCTGATAACATTCCATATCAGGGGTCAGAACTATGATCGGAGGGGACGTGTCGGAGATCATCAAGCGGGCCACGGAGCCCGTTGCCGTTGACGCGCGCACCGTCGAGAAGGTGGCAGCGCTCGACCGGGCCAGCGACGAACACGCCGCCTCGATGCGTCCGGCCAATACGACCCGCAGCTACGCCGACGACTGGAAAGTGTGGGAGCGGTTCACCGGCGAGGCCGGCCTACCGCCGGCCGCCGTATCCCGCGGCATGCTCCGCGCGTTCGTCATCTGGTTGTGGGACTCCGGCGCCGCGCCGTCGACCATCGACCGCCGCATCACCGGCGTCACGGTGACGTTGCGGCGCGAGCACCACATCGAGGTGAGCCGCGAAGACACCTCCGCCGCGCGGGAGTTGCTGAAGGACCACGTCCGCGCCGCAGCGGCGGCCAAGGCGCCAACACGGGGCCGCGGGCACGCTGCCGCCATGACGCTGTCGGACCTGCGAGCCATGTGCATCGCGTGCCCTGAGGGCGTTGCGGGCGTCCGCGACCGGGCCCTGATCCTGCTTGCGTTCGCCGTCGCCGGCCGCCGCTCCGAGGTCGCCGGGCTCACCGTCGCAGACGTTGCCGACGACCCGAACGGCTTGCTGGTGAATATCCGCTCGTCGAAGACCACGCCGCGGACTGTCGCCGTGCCCTACGGCTCGAACCCGCTCACGTGCCCCGTGCGGGCCTGGCGCGCCTGGAAGGACGCCGTGCAGCTGGACGACCCGACCGGACCGGCGTTCCGGCGCGTCGACCGACATGGGCGCATCCTCGGCGGCATGTCCGGCGAAGCCGTCGGAGACGTCATCGGCCGCGCCGGGGAGCGCGCGGGAGTCGAGGCCCACCTGACGGGACACTCGGCCCGCTCGGGGCTGGCGACCGAGGCGCGCCGCGCAGGCAAGGACCGCAAGGCCATCGCCGCCGTCACCGGCCACGTGCCGGGCTCGGCGTCCCTCGACCGGTACATCCGCACCGTCGACCAGTGGGACGCCGACGACAACGCCCTGATCGGGATCGGGCTGTAGCGCGCCGGCTACTCCATCCCCTCACGCGGCCTGATCCGCATGGTCGCCGGATCGAACGGCGCGCGGCCGGCCTTCCCGCGCAGCAGCGTCACCGTGGCCAGCTCGGCGACGACTGCGCGCTGACGATTCAGCGCCATCTCTTCCCACACTGCTTGCGGATCCTCGGCGAGGATCAGTTCGACGAGCACGCGCGAGCGCTGCGGATGCGTCATCTTTTCCTCAACCTCGGCCAGGCGCTTACGTAGCCGCTGCGAGGCCTCCCGGAACTCGCGCGGGCTGGCGTCATCGTCTTCTGCGAACTCGGCGGCGAGGGCGTCGATACGGCCTCGTAGGGTCAGGGCCTGCGCGCGCAGCTGCGCGAGGTCCGGAGCCTCGGCGTTGGTGAGCAGTTCGACAGCGTCCGGCCGGCTGAGTCTGCCGATGACGTACCGCTGAACCAGATCATCGATGGGCATGGCGAGGCGAGCCAGATGCTTGGTACGGCGACAGCGGTAAATCCGCTCGCCTTTCCCGCGCGAGGCTGACGTGACGGTCGTTCCGTCGTCGCAGATTCCGCATAGAGCAAGACCCGACAGCAGCCACCGCCGGCCGGGCCCGGGGCTGGTGGTGCGGGCGTCGTCTTCGAGGATGTGCTTTACGGCGCGCCAAGTGTCCTCTTGGACGATGACGGGCCACTTCCCCGGGTACAGGTCGCCTTGGTACTCGCGCAGCGCCGCATAGCGCTCGTTGAGCAGCAGGTTGCGCACGGTGTTGTGTGTCCACGGCTTGCCGTTGCGGTTCGGCCGGCCGCGCTCGTTCAGCGCAGCGGCGATCCCAGACAGGGACGCACCGGCCAGCAGATCGTCGAACATGTCGCGGACGTCGTCGGCCTCGTCGGGTACGACCTCGCGGCCGTTGCTGGCGTAGCCGTAGCAACGGGGCCCGCTGGGGGGCTTGCCGTGCTGGACGTTCTGGAGCATCTTGCGCGACTCGCGTTCGCTCATCTGTTCGACTTCGAAAGTGTCGAACTCGCCGAGGACGCCGGCGAGCATCCGGCCGGCCGCGGTGGTCAGGTCGAGCTGCGGGCCCTTGACGCAGAGCACAGAGACGCCGTGTTCGCGGAACAGCTCGATGCCGGCGGCCCGCTCGGCACGGTTGCGCCAGAGTCGCCCCAGGGCGTAGACGAGTACTACGTCCACCTCTCCAGCGCGGATCGCGGTCAGGAGTTCGGCATAGTCGGGACGCGGTCCGCCCTTGGTCGCGGACAGGTCGTTGTCGACGAACCGGCGGCGGATCGGCGGCAGCCCATGCCGGGCCCTGAGGGCCTCCGTGTCCTGGTCCTGACGTTGAACGCGGAGCTCCTCGCCCGTCTTGTCCTTGCTGATCCGGGCGTAGGACGCAGGCTTGCGAAACGGGGTCACTCGCGGAAGTATACGCACGGGAGCTTCACTGAATAACCCTATAGAACGGGTTGGCTCCCGGATGGGGGCAATACCGTGAGAGTCGTTCGGTTCGGCCGTTGCACCAGCATCACCGACTTCTTCAGCGGCCGTCAGGTGGCCTTCGGCCACCACCGCTGGTCGCTTTCCTGTGGAGCCGAGGAGATGAACGCTACCCGCATGAGGTGGTGGTTCACCCGCGCCGTGCTCGCCCACTACGACAGGCGAGCCCTACCGCGCCAATCCCTGAAGGGCTGGCGCGGCGTGTGGCACTGCATCGACATGGTGCTGTGGTTCACGCGGTGGGCGGCGGCCGTGATGGCGGTTGCCGCTGTCGTCTTGATGATCCTGTATCCGGGCCAGGCTGCCCTCGTCTACTAGCGAGGCCGCCGCAGTACCCGGCTTGGATACTGCGGCGGCACGGGAACGCTCCGAGTGCCTAGGAGCCTCCCACGCGGGCAAGCATTCGGCGGACACCCTCAGGCGTCAGGCCGGCGGCCTCGCCGATCACCCGCAGCGAATGCCCCTCTTTGCTTGCCTGAACAACTAGTTGTTCGAGACGAGCCTGGCCGTCCGCGTTCCTTGCGGCCTGCTTCTTCAACTTGATCAAGGTGTCCTCCACGCATCCCATGGTGACAGGCTCCCGGCCGTCAATCCAGTAGACAGGTTTTCCATCAACTCAGTTGACAGATGCTCGCTCTCGATAGAGACTAGAGGCGTCAACTCAGTTGACGCAAGAACCCTTACTGAGGAGCCGAAATGACGACCACCGCCCGCACCGCGACCCGCCACATCGTCACGGTCACGGCCGCGCTGGTCTCCTCGGTCCTCGCCGCCCTCGCCGAGGGATTCGACGACTGCCAGGTGTGCGGTGAGGCCTCGGCCGAGCTGTTCGACCGCCTCACCGAGGACGGCGACCAGGTCCGCGCCTGCGAGACCTGCGTCGACCGCCACGCCCTCGCCTACGTCGCCGACTGACCGGCCACCCACCCACCCTCAGGAGAACGACTTGAACGCCACTCTGCTTCGCTCGGCCAACGCCGGCCGCCGTCACCTGCGCGGCCTGCTGACCGTCGTGCGGCCCGCGCCGGCCGCCGCGCGTAACGGAATCCGTAACGGAATCCCGGCCGCGGCCCCGGTCGCCGAGCAGCCCGCCGAGGCCGCCGAGGTGTTCGACGCCGACGAGCTGCCCGCCCTGGCGGACATCGCCGACGCCGCCCGGCAGTACCAGCAGGCCACCGAGCAGACCCGCGCCGCCGAGCGCAGCAAGCGCGCGGCCCGCAAGCTGCTGGACCGGCTGCCGTCGGGCCGCTACGGCGCCTGGCAGATCGAGCGCCAGGCCAACGCTCGCGAGGTCGCCGATCTGGAGGCCATTCGCGCCATCTTCGACGCCCACGGCCTCGGCGAGGTGCCCATGAAGCGCATCGCGCCGTCGCTGAAGGTCGCCATCGCGCCCGAGCTGGCGAACGTCGCCGCCCTGGTCGCCGCCTAACCGAAGTAACCGCAGGACGGCCCCGGTCGGTGCCGCAAACACCGGCCGGGGCCTGGATTCAGACCCACACAGGAGGTCAGAACCGTGAAAACCATCATCCAGGAGACCACCGCCAACCCGCCCGCCCACCTCAAGTTGACCGCGACCGCCGAGGACTACGTCTACTTGACGGACTTCGCGGACGCGGGCCTGTCCAAGTTCACCGCGTTCGCCTTCCTCGACGACAAGATCGGCATGCGGGTCATTGTCGAGGAGACCCTGAGCCCGGAGGTCCGGAGCACCACCATCGACACCGCGCTGGAGCGGCTGATCGAGAACAAGGCCAAGCGCTTCGTGGTGCTCGACGCCCGCGGCGAGCTGTACGGCGGTGCCGCATGAGCGCGCAGAAGTGCGTCAAGCTTCCCGGCGTCCCCTCCTACTGGGACGAGACCAACGGCGTCCGCGTGAACCTCGTCGGCCTCGGCAGCAGCCAGGGCCACGGCTTCGCCGCGTGGGTGGTGGACGGCAGCAACCGCGAGCGCCTGTTCCTGTGCGTCTCGCCGGAGTACCCGCGCGAGAGCCGGCGGCAGCTCGTCCACAACATGCTGGGCCTGTTGACCCGCAAGCCGGTGGCCGCGTGATGAGCGTCTACGACATCGCCGCCGATCAGCTGAAGTGTGTCCGGGTGCTGTCGCAGATCCTCGTCGACGGCACGCTGACGATGCCGTCCAACTGGAGCCTCCACACCTACCCGGGCTTCGACCCGGCGCTGACGCCGAGCCTGGAAGGGTTCTTTCACGAGCACCCGGCGCCGACGGCTTCGGTGCTGCGTGAGCAGCTGGACGCCTACGCCGATCGGTTCGGCCTGGCCGTGGAGGAGAAGCCGCACGGCAACGGCGGCATGATCGGCCTGCACGCCACCGGCATGGCCCAAGGCATCGAGCTGCACGTGTGGGGCCCGGCGCACCCGGAAGGCGGTGCGCAGTGAACGCCGTCACCGCTGACGCCCGCATCCGCATCGTCTGTCCGTCGAACAAGCCGCTGCACTTGGTGACCGGTGTCGCCTTGGAGGAGACGGTTCTCGCCGGGCCGGCGGAGTACGAGGGGCGCGCCTGGTTCGTGGCCTTGGACGCGCCGACGCTCGACGGCGTCGAGTTCATCGCCGTCGCCGAGGAGCACCTGGTGCTGCTCGCCGAGGACTGGCCGGCCGTCGCCGAGCGCGCTGTGGCGATGCGCTGTGACTGGCACGTTGACTTGCCCGATGAGCAGGTGATCGGGCTGGCGCCGCACGTCGGGACGGGGGCAGACCGGTGAGCGCCGCTGTCATGGCCCGCCCGGCCGCGGCTGCCGCCGTCTGCGGGACCTGCCACGGCACCGGCGGCGTGTTCCGTGGCGGCCGGTTCCCGGAGGCCTGCCCGCGCGGTTGCCCGCGCCGGATCGTCCGGGTCGGCGGCTGCCTTTCGTGCGGGTGCGCCCCGTCTGCCTGCTCGTCCGGTTGCGGCTGTGACTGTGGCTGCTGCCCTGAGCCGTACCAGCTGCCCGCGTAGCGGCCCTGAGCCGCTTTGGCGGTCCGTCCGCACCATCACCGCGGGCGGGTCGCCACGGGGGCTCAACGGACTGCTGCGCGGCATCCCCGGCCGCATCCGAACCTTGCGAAGGACATACCCATGCGTTCCAACCTGATCGCCCGGACGGGCTTGGCGTCGCTGCCGTTGACGGCGTTCGCTCCGGTCGCCGGCGTCGCGCTCACCGGCCGCGGTGCCGCGTGGATGGCGCTGCCGGTCGGCTCCGTCGTCGCGGCCGTGGTCGGCACCTGCGCCGCGCGGCGCGACGCCTCGACCCGCCGCCGCGGCGTCATCGTCGACGACCCGGACCTGAACGAGCTGCGCGAGATGACCGCCCCGCGCGACGTGATCACTGTCCCCTACCGCTGGTCTGACGAGGCGGCGTGATGGACACGCGCCCGGACCTGCCGCCGCGGCCCGGTATCGGCCTGGCCGCCGCCGGGCTGCTGGAGGTCGGCCTGGCGTCGCTGGAGGCCGGCCACCTGCCCGCCGCTATCGGCTCGCTCGCCGCCATCGACGAGCCCGCATGGTCGGCCATCGTCGACCGCTTCCCGAACCTGCCTGCCTTGATCGAGAAATGGAGTAGCCCCCGATGAGCATCACCACGCTCACGCATTGGGCCTCGGCGAGCGCGCCCTGGTCCTACCTCGGCGCCGGTTTCGCGGCGCTGCTGGCCCTTGTCCTGCTGGTGCTCGCCGTGCTGCTGGTGCGCAACGCCATCCGCGCCGCCGGCCGCCAGCGCCGCATCTCGGCCCTGATCAACCTTGCCGGCCTGCTGGCCACGTCCGTGCAGGCCACCGGCATGTGGAAGTTCTTCGGCACCACCATGGGCCTGCCGGGCGGCTTCCGGGTCGTCCTGTTCGGGTTCATGGAAATCGCGCTTCTGGCGTGCGCCCTGCGAGCCCGGGACAACGTCGAGCGCGGCGAGGACGCCGGCATCGACTGGTTCCTCGTCGTGGCGCTGGCGCTGGCCTCCGGCGTCATGTCGTCCACGGACGCCGCCTCGGCGCAGGAGGTGCTTATGCGCGTCCTGGTGTCGGTCGTGGTGGCGCTGCTGTGGACGCGGGACCTGATGGCGGCGAAGAGGGCGGCCCGCGCCAAGGGTGCTCGGCGGTCCGGCCTGGTGCGCTGGCGGATCACACCCGAACGTGTGTTTGTATGGCTGCGCCTGGCGGACGCCGTCGACACGACCGTGCAGGGCGTTGAGGCCGGCCGCCGAGTCTCGAAGTACCTGCGGGCGACCGACCGGGCCGCACGGTCCTGGCGCCGCCCGTGGTCGCCGGAGGCACGCGCAGACCGGGCCCGGATGCGACTCACCACCCACGCCCTGATGCACGGGGACCCGACCGAGGTTCACGAGCAGCTGGCCGACTCGGCGTTCAACGACGCCCTGAAGCGGCTCGGAATCGGTACGCCACAGACGCCCCAGGAACGGCCCGTTCTCAACGTGTTGACGCCGTTCACACGGCCGTTCCCCCCGCAGGACAACCCGTTCAGTCTGCCCGTCAGCACCTTGCCTTCGGCGCCGCCGGTGGACCCGGTCCAGCAGGCGCGTGAACTCCACGAGGGGGGCCTGTCGTACCAGCAGATCGGCGACCGGCTCGGCAAGTCGAAAACGTGGGCCTTCAACGCGGTCAACGGCCAGGTTCCGGTGACCGTGAACGGCCACGGCGGCTGACTTCCCCATGGTGCTCGGCCGCCTGGAGCGCGGGCGGTCGGGTGCCACGGGGGCGTCGACCGGCGTCCGTCCACCACCGCAGATCCACAGAAAGGCTTCCGATCATGGGATGGCTTAAGAGCCAGCAGGCGACCGCCGAGGCAGACGGCTACGACGAGGCCAGCGACCAGGCCCGCAAGGACGGCCGAGGCAACACCGCGGAGCTGTTCGCTGACATGGCCGTCGACAAGCGGCGCGAGGCACAGCGCGAGGCCACCGGCGCGAACCCGCGCCGCCGCGGCTGAGCCCTCCGAATCCACCAGTTCCCGGCCGTCGCGAACCCAGATGGCCCATCGCGGCGGCCGGCACCGCCCACCACTAATGGAGGTCCTGCGACATGGCCGACCGGATCCGCACCACCGAGGACGACCTCACCGACGAACAGAAAGCCGAACGTGACGCCCAGCTCGCCGCCGCCCGCCGCATGACCGACGCCGAGGCCGAGGAGTTCGGCCGCCGCGTCGAAGCCGCCTGGCAGAAGTACAAGGGCAAGGAGTAGAGACCATGACCGACACGCTCAACGGCCACACCAGGGCCGAGGAAATCCCCGTTCAGGTCAAGCCGCTCGGGTTCGACCCGTACACCGCGCCGCTGCGCCCGAACACGCCGCCGGACGCTGTCCCGGCCGCCGCGTCGCAGCCGGCGTCCCAGCCGGACGTCGACGACGAGCAGCAGGACCAGGCGCCGGCCAAGCAGGACCAGCCCGGGGCGCGCCGCCGCTTCCACAGGGTTCGCGTCGTCGTCGAGCATCCCGCAGCCCGCGCCACGGCCCGTCACGCCTGGCACGTCGGAGACGGTGCACGGCTGGCCGTGCGGCAGCGGCGTGATGAGAAGACCACCGCCAGGCACCACAGGATGATGGCCGCGGCCGAGGCCAAGGGCGACCACGCGACGGTGGCGCTGTGGGAGGAGAAGGCCGCTAAGCACCGGGCGGAACGGCATGCGCGGCGCATGGAACTGCTCCGCTCCGGTCCGCACGCGGTGAAGACCGCCGGCTACGTCACGGCCGCATCCACTGGCGTCCTCCTCCTGATCGGGGTGTGCCTGGCGGTCGCGAACAAGGACCCGCACGAGGCCGGCGTACCGCTGATGACCGCTGTCGACGTCATCCGTACCGTCATCACCCTGGCGTCGATCCTGTGGGAACCGGCGGTGCTGGTCGCGATGTTCGCCGGCGTGGTGGCCTTGTGGAGCAAGTCCCGGCGGCATGCCGTGCCGCCTGCGTGGCTCGCCCCGGCCGGTGCTGTCGCCGTCTCGCAGGCGGTCACCCCGTCGTCGCTGGTCGTGGCGCTGCGGGAACTCGGTCTCGCTGACTTGCGGACCAAGATCAAGGCCATGGGCGACAGCGGCGCGATGATGCTCGGCCCGATCCGCATCGCCGGCTGCGGCGTTGAAGTCGACATCACGCTGCCGGAAGGCACGTCCACGCTGGAGATTCAGAACCGCCGGCGCAAGCTCGCGGAGAACCTGCGCCGCCACGAACACGAAGTGTTCATCACCATCCCACCGGCGGCCCGCACCGTCCGCGTCTGGATCGCCGATTCCGGGGCGCTGGACGAGCCGATCGGCCCATCCGCGCTGGTCACCGATGCGACGCTGCGGGCCAACGTGTATACCGGCCGCGCGCCGTGGGGCCAGGACCTGCGCGGCGACCAGATAGCGCTGTCGCTGTTCCAGCGGCACATCCTGCTGACCGGCGCGTCGAACCAGGGCAAGACTGCGGCGCTGCGTGCGCTGATGCTGTGGGCGGCGCTCGATCCCGCGGTCGAGTTCTGGATGGCGGACCTGAAGGGCGTCGGAGACTGGCGTCCCTTCGACGGGATCGCCACCACCCTGATTCAAGGCCCCACAGACGTACACGTCGAAGCGGCCTGCGACATGATCGACCGGGGCGTCACCGAGATGGAAGATCGCCTGATGGCGCTGGAGAAGACCGGCTCCGATGAGGGCGTCACGCAGGCCATGGCGTACAAGCCCGGATCCGGTTTCCACCCGCTGATGATCGTGGTCGATGAGTCGCAGGTCGCTTTCGTGTGCCCGGCAAAGGACGCCGCCGGCAACCAGCTGGGCGGCGTCAAGGCCACGTCGCGGTTCTTCCAGGGCTGCCGGAAGCTGCTCAACCAGGGCCGCGCCGTCAACGTGCACCTGGTCCTCGGCACGCAGGACCCGACCGATCAGAACCTTCCGAAAATCATTCGGGAGGCGTTCCACATCCGCGGCGCGCTGTTCCTCGGCACCGAGTCGCAGGCAGTGATGGCGCTCGGTGAGACGGTCGTCGAGGCCGGCGCCGCACCTCACAAGCTGCGCATGGGCATCGATAAGGGCATGCTCGTGCTGTCCGCCGGCGACGCCGTGGCGCTGCCGTCTGGCCAGTCGTTCGTGACGGTCCGCACCAACTACATCAGCGGCAAAGACGCCGTGACGATCGCCGAGCGTGCCAAGGCGCTGCGTAAGTCGGTGGTTACGCGCACCGGCGCCGAGCAGGACGACCGGCCGGAGCTGGACCTGCTCTCCGACGTCGCCGCGGTGATGGGCGGCGCGCCGCGGATGACGAAGACCGAGGTCATGCACCTGCTCGCCGAGCGTGACGACCGCTACCGGACGTGGACTGACCCGCAGATGAAGGCGGCGCTGGAGAAGGAAGGCGCGCCGCAGTACGTATCGAACGGCATCACCACGATCAGCGGTGACAAGGTCCGCGAAGCGCTCGCCCAACGGTTTTCCGCCACGGATTGATCGGTGAAGCAGTCAGAGAGGCGCCCGAGAGTCAGAGAGATCTCTCTGGGCGCCTCTCTAGCGTCCTCACCGTGCCTGATCAGGCCACATATTGATCTAGAGAGGCAGAGAAGCGCCGGATACGGGCCCGCAGAGTCCTTCCCGGGACCGGTTTTCGGCCCGGAACGGCCTATCCCCGCGCCTCACCGGCTCGACCAGCGCCCGCCAGTTTCAGCCACGACGCAGCCCCGCATGGATGTCCTGCGGGGCTGTCGCGTCCTGCCTACGTTCCTGGGGATTCCGGATGCCCGGCCGCTCTCATGCTCTGCTGCGGCGCACCGCGTCGGTGTAGAGCTCGGTCGTGAAGTCGTCCGGGCTGATGCCGGCGGCGCGCATCACCTCGCGCACCGCGTCCAGCGCCGCGGCCATGTCCTCCGCAGAGTCGACGACCGCCTCGACTTCCAGGAACGTCCCCTCGATCTCCGGCACCGTCACCAGCGTGGCGAGCATCGGGTACCCGGCGGCCTCGAACTCGAAGTTCTCGCAGTGCTTCGTGAACTCCAGCGCCTGCTCGTACCCGAGCCCCGCCAGGATCGCCGCGGCGGCGTTCCGGTCGTCGACCGTGGTCTCGAACTCCGGCTTCGACCCGCTTGCCTCGTCGACCGCCTGCGCCTTGAACGTCAGCAGCGTTCGCACCGAGCGCGACGTCTCCACCGTCCGCAGCCGCAACTCCCGGCCGCCGTCCATGAACCCGTCCTCGGCGCGGTCGAAGTACGTATCCCGGTACTCGGCAACCTCAACGTCGGCGCGGCCGGCGAGCGCCGCACGGACTGCCGGAACGTCGCGCACGCGCGCTTTCAGCTCGGCCTCGATCGGCATGGGCTGTCCCTTCAGATGAAGCGTTCGGATGTGGCGGCGAGCTCATCGATCATGCGGCGGAAGCCACGGTGAAGCGAGCGGCCGGACCCGGCGTCTATGCGGCACACCGGGGACTCGTGCCCCTCCCAGCCCTCGTCAAAAGTGCTGACGAACGTTGCCTCGTCCGTGGCGATGACCCGCCACACCGGCAGCGCCGCGTATCTGTAGGCCTCCAGCGCGATCCCAGGGTGAAGCTTCAGCTCGGCGAGCTTGTGTTCAGCCATGCGGATCCCCGCGGCGAAGGCGCCGGCGCTCTCGCCGATCTCCACCGCGCGCCGCTTGGCCGCTTCGGAATCGGCGTCCAGGATCAGCACCCGGACGGCCAGCTGCCCAGCCCGTGACGGCGTTGTCATGGCCGCGCGCAGTAGCGAGTCGTTCAGACCCCAGAGCCCGAGTCCGCGAACGGCCAGGATGTCGAGAGAGGCCGCGGCGGCGACCAGCCGGCGGATGTCCCGGGCCGCGTCGACCTGAACCGGGTAGTACTGGCCCACGACGCCGGCCGCCGCGGCGATGTCGTCGCCGACGCCGGCCGTGCGCGCCCCGGCCGGGGCCAGGCCCAGCAGCATCCGCGCCGCGTCCGGCATGTTCAGGCCGTCCGCCACGCGCTCGAACATGTCCAGGGTGGTGACCTCGCGGCGCCGGTTGATCAGCTCATTGAGCCTGCCCTGGCCAATGCCGATCGCCGAGGCCAGGCGCGCCTGTGACGCGCCGGTGTACTGCTGCGCGAGCTTGAGGACGGCGGCGACGTCGCGGGCCCGCAGCGCCTGGTGCATGTCCGGCAGGCGCCAGGCTGCCGCTGGTAGAAGCACCGGGCCGGAGGTGAGTACAGCCATGGGGACAACGTACATCTCACCGCGAGATACCTACGGTGAGGTTGGATCCGGCACGGCCCGTGCGCACCGTGGGTGCCATGACTGAGCAGACTGCGCAGCTGCTGCGCGCGGAACCCGATGAGGTCCGACACGTCGAGGTCGCCGCGAACACCATCACCGCAGGTGACACAATCCGGCACCTGGACATGTGGTTCAAGGTGCGATCGGTGATGACGCTGAACGGCGACGTGTGCATCGCGCTGGTCACCGCGAGCACCGAGTCAAGGATCGTGCTTCAGGTGCCCGCCGAGTCCCGGGTGATGACGTGGGTTGCGTCGTGAGCGCGGCAGCCGCCGAGGACGTTCAAGGACCGGCGCGCCTGGCGGACCATGCCGAGTACGACTGTCCCGGGTGTCGAAAGCTTGCCGAGTACCCGATCGTGGCCGACGTGTACGGCTGTGCCGCCGGACGCCACTGCACGGCGGCGACGCCCGACCAGCGGTTCGAGTTCGAGCAACGGATCGCGGAGCGCATCGCTGTCCTGTGGACGAGCGGTTCGGAGGGAGTATGAGCGACGCCCCGCAGATGTACCTCCGCCGCTGCAATGGCCAGCCGGAGGCCGGCATCACCGTGTCCCGTGCCACGGTGACCAGCATGCTTGCCCACGCCCGCGTGTCGATCATTGAGATTCTCGGCGACCTGGAAACCGGCCTCGCGGTCCGTATCGCGGCCGGACATCGCGACCGCGTCGAGAGCCCCGGCACCGTCGCAAGAACCTTCACCTACACGCCGCTACCGACAGGGCAGCGCTGAGCCTGACGTGTGCAGAGCGAATGATGCACTGTGCAATGGTTCATAGTACGAACTACTTTGCTTACAAACTGGCATACGCCGGCTGCCAGAGCCGGACATCGGTGCCTGCGGTCTGGGCCTTCACCAGGCCGTTGACGCTTCTGATGCCCGTGAAGGTCTGCGGCGAGCTGGTGGAAACCGACGCCGACGGCACCATCCTCACCGCCCAGCAGTAGAAGACGTCCGTGGCTGCCGGAGTGGAGCCCTGCCGCACCCTCAGCAGCGCCTGCGAGGAGGAGGCCGGGGCCGTCAGCGTCTGCGTGAGGAACGTCCACGCCCCGGCCGGAACAACGCTCGCAGAACCCAGGCCGGAGCTGACGAACACCCCGGAGGAGTTGTACCAGTCGACACACACTCTCAGGTCGGACCAGCCGTTCGGCGAGTAGACCCAGGCCATCACCACATACGTTTGAGACGGCGTGACCGTGCCCACGCCGGTCAGAACGTCGTGGGCGTCGATGGTGGCCACGCCTCCCGGAGGCATTACCTTCAGCGACCCCGAAGCCCCGGGCGCCAGGAAGTCCGTGGACCACGAGACCGTGGCGCCCGCACCAAGCGCGGCCCACCCGGAGATGTCGGTGGCGAAGAACGGGTTGGAGTTCAGCAGGGTTCCGGCGACCGCGAGGGTGATGCGCTCGCCGCCGACGTTCACATCGAACGGCGTGTCCTGGTGGCTGGTGGTCCACACGGGGGAAGACGCGTTCGTGGTGACCAGCGAGATGGCCGTGTCCGCGGCCCCCAGCGGGGCGCCGAGCGTCGAACCGTCGGTGTCGGCGTCCCCGAGTATCGGATCATCGGTGATCGCGATGCGGTACGGCGATTCCGGCGAGCAGTTGAGCACCATATCGTGCTCGAAAATCCCGAGCCTCTCGGTGTAGCCCTGCCCGATCAGAGAGATCTGATCAGGCGGCAGCTCTGGCGGGGGATTGGTGATGACGACGCGGTCGCCTATGTCGAGGGCCAGCGCGGCATTCATCAGGTCCACGTCCGACGTGATCGACGGGTGCCGCAGATTCAGGCTAATGGACGGGTATCTCGGTTCGTCCACGGTGCCCAAATGCAACAGCCAGCCAGCTTGATCCGGCAACAG
>Ga0105240_10006387_pt1 | contig 17339 bp, 12 predicted proteins | sample KBSC54metaG_FD_80426 | JGI IMG/M metagenome (GOLD analysis project Ga0105240, IMG submission 80426) | Corn rhizosphere microbial communities from Kellogg Biological Station, Michigan, USA - KBS C5-4 metaG | ecosystem: Host-associated > Plants > Roots > Rhizosphere > Soil | place: Michigan, USA...
AGGACTGAATCGACGCGAGGTCGATACCCTTCTCTTCGGCCTGGCGAACCAGACGATCATGTCGGTGTTCACGTTGAGCGCCAGTTGTCACCTCTAGCCCCTTCCAGAGAAGGTCGAAGCTCTTGGTCAGATCCGGATTGTTGTCGGGACGCATGTGGTAGAAAGGGCGAGCTGTTGCGGGGTACTCAGTGACGAAAACGAACTCGTGGCCCGTCTTCTCCTTGATAACCTGGTGCAACGTGCGCTCACCTTGGGGGTCGAGGTCGCCTTTCTCGCGCTCTACCTTGTGACCAGCGGCCTCGATAAGTTCGTACGCCTCGGCCATGGTGACGCGCGGGAACGGCAGACTGGGTACCACGACGTCGACACCGAATGTTTCCTTGATTTTGTCACTGAAAGCGTGGTGTACGCGTTGGAGAGCGGCTGCAAGCATCCGCTCCTCGAGAGCCATCACATCTTCATGGGAATCGACCCAGGAAATTTCGACGTCGATCGAGGTGAACTCGGTGTCATGTCGACTGGTGAAGCTAGGGTTGGCGCGAAACACAGGACCGATTTCGAACACTCGCTCGAAACCGGCGGCCATTGCCATCTGCTTGTAGAACTGGGGAGACTGTGCGAGGCACGCCTTTCCCAGCTTGAAATAGTTCTCAACGATGAAGAGTTCGGAGCCCGACTCACTGGCACTACCGAGAAGCTTCGGCGAGTGGATCTCGACGAAGCCCTCGTTGTTCCAGAGTTCGCGGAGCGCAACTTCGAGTTCGGTCTGAATCTCGAAAATGAGCAGGCGGTCGGGGCGACGCAGGTCCAGGTAGCGATAGTCCATTCGGACCTCGAGGTCCGAATCCGCACTAATAGGGTTAGATGCGGAGAGGTTGTAGATTGTCAGTGAGTCTGGCACGATCTCAACACCACCGAGACGAACCTTTTCGTTTTTGACCACGGTTCCGATGAGTTCGATCGATGATTCGGGAGTGAGCGACTCAATTACCAGATCCAGCGCCTCGTTTGAACCGCGCATATTGGTAACCTGGATCTTGTCACTTCGGTCACGGACAACAAGGAACTGCATTTTCTTTTGGTTGCGAATGGTGTCGACCCAGCCACAGATACGAACCTGTGTGCCTGTATCGACGCTTCCTGCCTGGATTTCGATGATCTTCGTTCGGTTCACGGACATTTCCTCCTTCTTATGGCCTGATACGGCGACGAAAAATCCTTGGAAACGGCATTGCGTCCCGCACATGAGGAATCTGGAGAAGCCAGCGGATTAACCGCTCGACCCCCATCCCGAATCCGCCGTGAGGTACACATCCGTATTGTCGGAGTTCCCGCAGCCATTCATATTCTGGACCAGTTTTCCCTTTTTCGGTCATGCGCTCATCGAGCATGTCGAGATCGTGGATCTTCTCGGCGATTCCCAGGAGTTCTCCATATCCGCGACTTGCGATCAAGTCAGCAGTCAGGGTGACTTCCGGGTCTTCCGGGTCGATCACGTAGGGGAAGGGCTCAATCTGTCGAGGAATACCCACCACCCAAAAGGGTGTTTTGAATTCCTGTGAAAGCAGGGCCTCTTCTTCGGAACCAAGGCTCTTTCCGAATTCGAGCGACATCCCACGGCGCGCGAGCAACTTGAGCGCGTCGCGATATGAGATGCGCGGAAAGGGTGTCTTGAGTCCATCGAGACAGAGTTCGGTGTTGAGAATGTCGGGGACCATGACCGCGTTTCGGATGACGTAGCGGGTGATCGAGCCGATCAGATCCTCGACGATTTTCATCAAATCGTCTCGGTTGACGTGAGCGATCTCGCCTTTCACGTGCCAGTACTCCATAAGGTGTCGTTTGCTGCGGCTTTCTTCCCCGCGGAAACTCGGCCCGATGTTGTAGACCCGCTCGAACGCATGAACTGCGCTCTCGAGGTAGAACCCGACGCACTGAGTAAGATACACGCGTTCGCCATCGATTTCGCACGAAAGCGCGGAACCGTCGGAGTAGAGCGGGAGAACCGTCAACACTGGCGCAGTGATTTCGGTATAGCCGTTGTCCATGAACCAGTACCTGACACCCTGCATGAGGATATCGCGGAACTTGAGGATGGCCATTGCTTTCTCGTTGCGTAGATAGAGGTGTCGGTTGCTAAGCAGATGGTCAGTGCGGCTCTCGTCAAAGATATCAGCCTGCTCGTGCGCTCTCGGGGAGAGTGACAACGACGCAGTGCCGATTACTTCGATACTATCGACCAGCAGCTCACGAGCATGTTTTGATCCATTCCCGTTTGCAATACTGCCGATGATGGTTACTGACGATTCTAGCGGGATATTCTTGGCCAGTGAGAACCGACCGTTATTATCATGCACGACCGCCTGGATAGTACCTGTGGAGTCGACGATATCCAGAAACACCGTTGCTTTGTGGCAACGACGTCCCTTGATCCATCCTGTGAGTGACACTGGTGCGTCGTGTGTAGACGACACAACCAGATCGCGGACAAAGACCGTCTTCAATTGATCACTTCCTTAGTTGTTCAGGATCCCGTTTTCGTTTTTTCTGTATTCGAAAACGAGGGGAAACTATACCAGTTGTTCAGGTTCGGGTCAATTGACACGAACCCTTATACTGTCTCAAATGTCTCATTTCTCTTTATGGTGAAGTAGAAATGAGACATGCCGAAGGTTCTAGACCGGGGTGGCGAGCCAAGCAAAAGCACCACCTCGCGTGGTGTTTTTGCATCGCTTTCGACCTGGATCGAACTCGAAGGGGGTCGGGGAAACAACGGTTTCCCCGCTGCTGGGTGACTGAGCAGAGCGAAGACGAGAGGGCCGACGGCCATATCGTGCGCAGCAGAGCGAGCATTCGAATTGCCAAGTCCCCGAGCCAGAGAAAAGACCACATTCAATGTGGTCTTTTCTTTGTAAATCGCATTATTCATTACGCTAATGGAAGCTGTGCAAAATTGTTCCGCCAAACTACGGTAGTATGGCGGTGTACCTTAAAACTGAAGGGTAGTGATTACGCTACATTACTGTTGTCGGCTATCCCTCGACTATTATGTCGCTATTACTTTCTGGTATGCAGAAACCTTGTGTTGTTTGGCCGAGCTTGGTTAGCGTGACCGTAGCAAAGCCATGATCACTTGTTAGGTCGCTAACAAGAAGAAATCATTCAGATTGGAAACAATCATTTGCTGCTGCATCCTGTATTTCCCCGGGAGCTTATCAATCGCGATCTTCAGTACTCGGATCACCACGTTTATTGGCCAAAGTCAGATTACAGTACTCCCATCGAGCGTCAGTTTCGTGAATTAGCGCGAAACATTATCCATCTTCCAAATTACGTGCACGACTATTTCCATAGCATGCCGCCACCGCCAAAGCCTTCGGTGGAGTTCATGCTCGACGTAGTTAATGACGAGTTTGCCAGACGTCGACAACTTCGCAAAAGTGCAAGACTCCGCGCATAGGGTCATTGAATGCTCTCACAGAAACCCCCACAGAAGTGTGGGGGTTATTTTTATATGAGCGTGTAATTTGTTCACTCTATACACAGCTGATCCAGTTGGAATCTGTCATACTGCGGCTACACGATTCGTAAAGGGAGGGGCATGACGAACGATGCAACGACAGATCTGAAAACTGCTGAATCTACCAAGCCGGTCTATGGCGAAACGGTTAGTGCGGGAAAGAAGTCGATTGATCCATTCAAAATTCGACCCAATAAAAAACGGGTCATGGTTCTTTCGGGACTCCTCATAGTTCTGTTGATTATCGCTGGCTATATTTGGTGGCAACGATCGCACAACACAACGGGTTCGGCGCCGTTGACCAACATTTTTAGCGGTGTTGTTGCACCGGCTCCGGCACCAAAGGCTGATGCACCGCTCACGGGACTGAAAGTCGATCCCGATGCCGCGAAAAAGCCCGTGGTTGGCGTTATGATTGAAAACCTTGATCCTGATGCACGCCCGCAATCCGGGTTGGGTGACGCTGGTATTGTCTACGAAGCATTGGCCGAAGGTGGCATTACGCGATTCTTGGCGCTGTTTCAAACCCCGGCACCAGCCATTGTTGGGCCGATTCGGAGCTTGCGACCGTACTATCTCGATTGGGGTCTCGAACATAATGCGCCAATCGTTCATGCCGGTGGAAGTCAACCAGCCCTCGAGGCCATTGTTCCGCGAGGCCTAAAGAATGTAGAAGCTTTGGTCTACGGCGCCCCATATTTTTACCGTGCCACCGATCGCTTAGCGCCACACAATCTGTACGCCAAGACCGATGGCATTGACGCAATTCTTGCCAAACTTGGCTTTAATACCGAACCAAAATTTACCACGTTGACTCGCAAAGACGACGCTGTTCAGGCCGCGCCGGCGCATCCAAAGATCGACATCGATTTTTCGTCTGACAGCTACGCGGTGTCGTACCAGTTTGATTCAACCAGCGACAGCTATGCTCGTACCTTAGCCGGCGTACCTCACAAGGATCGCAATACCGACAAGCAAATTATGGTAAAAAATATTGTGGTTGAGTATGTGCCAACTACCTATGGCACTCAGCAAGATGGAAAACCCGAAACTGACTACGCGATTGTTGGCACTGGCAAGGCACTCGTGTTTGAAGATGGCGATGTCACTACTGCTACATGGATCAAGGCTGACCATGCATCAGTAACCAAATTAACGAATAGCGACGGAAAAGATATTACCTTCAATCGTGGCAACACTTGGTACGAGGTTATTCCAACGGACAAAACGGTTACCTACTAACGGCCGATTACTCCTGTTACATTGACACGCACGCCAATTTGGCGTATACTTTCCCTGTTTCGCTCGCAACCGCGAGCCGGACTCGATCTCGTGGATGTCAGGAATGACCCGCTTGCGTCGGGTCATCATATATCCATCGAATTGAGGACCATGCACGACGATTTCGCCGCCCTTGGGGTGGCTCCAGATATTGCAAAGAAGCTCACTGAGCTTTCCTTTATCACGCCAACGCCAATCCAGGCGCAGGCGATTCCCGCCGGACTTGAAGGCCGCGACGTTATTGGTATTGCCCAAACAGGCACTGGCAAAACGTTTGCTTTCGGTATTCCAATGATTCAGCGTATTTCGGATTTGAAAGGCGCCGGCAAAGGGCTCATTATTTTGCCAACCCGAGAATTAGCCGAACAGGTTGAAACCACATTACTTACCATTGGTCGTCACTTTGGGCTACGCACTGCCTTGATTATTGGTGGCGCCGCCATGGGCCGCCAGGTTATGGCGCTCAAGCGTAATCCACACGTCATTATCGGCACGCCAGGCCGCATTGTTGATCACTTAATGCAGGGAACGCTTCGTCTGAACACGGTCAAAATGCTCGTGCTCGACGAAGGCGACCGCATGCTCGACATGGGCTTTGCTCCTCAAGTCAATGAAATTTTGAACGCAGTGCCAACTGATCGCCAAACCATGTTGTTTTCGGCAACCATGCCGGCTGGGATTGCGCAGATCGTTGCCAAGCAGCTCAAGAATCCAATTCGCGTCGAAATTGCATCGTCTGGCACGGCTGCCACCAACGTGGAACAGGCGCTCTATGTGATTGATCGCAACGCCAAGGCTTCACTCCTCAAGCATTTAATTAGTGAATGTACTGGCCCGGTAATTGTCTTTACCCGAACCAAGCACGGTGCGCGTAAGTTGCGCGACGTGATTGAGCAGTTTGGTGAAAAGGCTGCTGAAATTCATGGTAATCGTAGCTTGCCCCAGCGTCGCGAAGCGCTCGCTGGCTTCAAATCGCACCGCTACCACGTATTGGTTGCTACCGACGTGGCTGCCCGTGGCATCGACGTGCCTCAGGTAGAGCTCGTCGTCAACTACGATCTGCCAGAACAGCCAGAAGACTATGTCCACCGCATTGGTCGTACTGGTCGCGCTGGCTACAATGGCCGAGCCGTCAGTTTTGCCACACCTGACCAGCGTCAGTTAGTGTATGCCATTGAACGCTTGGCTCACACCCAAATTCCTCGCGCAACGGTGCCAAACAATTTGCCAAAAGTTGAGCCAATTCAAGGTTCGTACCAAATTGAGCCTCGTCAGCAACGCTCGGGTGATCGCAATATGCGATCGTATGGTGCGCGCAATCAACGCGGCCAAGATCGTCGGCCACAATTTGGCGGCGGATCCTATGGATCACGTCCTAACCCAGCTCGTCAGGCATCAGCTACGGCTCACCAGCCAACGCGCCCAGATCAGCTAATTAACGACGCTCGGGATTTCTACCCACGCATTGAAGAACCAGCAACGCAAAACCCACAACGCAGTTTTCAGCACAATCGACCATTTCCAGGAAACAATCGTGGCGGTGGCCAGCAACGCAACCGTTCACGCTCGTACCGCTAAGGCGGCCGAGATCGACTGACCGAACGCGTCCGCATTATGCGGACGCGTTTTGGTATGCTGGCACTATGAAATTCACCGTCCGCGTTAAACCGAACAGTCGTACTACCAGCGTTGAAAAGCTCGACGACGATTCGTACCGAGTCAGTGTCTTAGCGCCACCTGAAAAAGGCAAAGCCAACATTGCCACGGTTTCGGCCTTGGCTGATTACTTTCATGTTCCTAAATCCCAGATTGCCATTTTAGCCGGCCACACTGCCCATACAAAAATTGTCGAAGTCATCGATTAACTGCTTTCCAGTACAAATGAGTAGGTTTCCCTGCTACTGTAATCGTACATTCGCACTAAAGGAGGCCTCATGACCGACGGAATGATCAGTGACTTGGTAGGATCAACGAAAGAGCTTGCGGAAAAAATTATTAAAGGCACTGGCGATGTCACCATGTCGATGACCGATGCGATTAGCGACACCGTAGTAAAAGCCATGCAAGGCGCGGGCGACGTAACCACGACCGCTACGAAAACCATTGGCGAGGTTGTCTCAGGTGCTTTCAGCGGTGTTATGGAAGCAGGCGGTGACGCTATGACCGCCACTACCGATGTAGTTGATGGCGTAATAAAGGGCGTTGCCAAGGTTAGTGGCGATACGGTAATGGCAGCACACGATGTGGTTCATGCTACGGTCAAAGGTGCTGGTGGAGCCGGCGCTGATGTTGCACAAGTCGCACTGGCAGCTGTCAAAGGTAGCATTCACGCAACCGAAGAAGTTGGTGGCGATGTCGCTGGCGTTACAAAATCGGCGATCGAAGGAGCGGTTGCCGGCGCGAGCGAAATTAGTGAAGATGCTGTGAAAGCCGTGAAGGATGTATTGGTCACAGGAGTCGATGGTGCCAAAGATATTATTGACGCTATAAAGTAAGTCTTTTCGAATGAAAAACCGGCTGCAGCTGCAGCCGGTTTTTGTTTATACACTGCATTATTTGGTGTGTGTGCATAGCGGCGGTATGCTTAGAAGCCACAGAGGAGGGGAATGACAAAATGGCAGAAGATTTTGATATCGTTCACTATTCCATTACTAGCGGCAGCAATTGGCTCAGCGTTTACGGTTACGCAAATTCCAACCTGGTATGCAGATTTGCTGAAGCCAAGTTTTAATCCACCAAACTGGCTGTTTGGGCCGGTTTGGACGATCCTCTATTTGCTCATGGGTTACGCGCTATATTTGGTTTGGATCGACACCAAAGCCAAGAAAAAAACCAAACAGTTGGCGGTCATGGTGTTTGCTGGTCAGCTGACACTAAATGTGATCTGGTCGATTACCTTCTTTGGTGCCCACAACCTGATGCAGTCAACGCTCGCCATAGTGGTGCTGTGGCTGGCAATCTTGTGGAACATACTGGCCTTCAATAAAGTGAGTCGCGCGGCTGCTTGTGCCCTGGTGCCGTACATTATGTGGGTCACCTTTGCGTCGTTACTCAACATCGCCATTTGGCGATTGAACATGTAGTCGAAAGGAATTGTATGGCAACAAATCCACCCCCAGGCCCAGGTCGTGTTGGTGTGGTAAAAAAGCGTGGACAAGTATTTAATGGCAAGATTAAACGCTGGACCAAAGAAGGTCCCGACGGCAAGTTTTCTGACCAAAAGAACGACGCCAAGCCCTTCAAGGGGGTCCGCAAACTCAATAAGCCGAAAAAGTAACAAATAACCCGCGTCTGTACGCGGGTTATTTGATTTATCCGTATACTGAACAAATCAGCCCCGCTGTGCGGGGCTGATTTTGATTCCTAACCCGGAGGGACAAAGTTAGCCTTGAGTCGTGTCGGTTGGCGCTGAGTTGGCGCCGTGCATCATGCCCATGCGGTGACCAGCCTGTGGTCGCAGGTACTGCAGTGGAATGTTGTTCGTCTTGGCCCAGTCTTGAAGATCCGTGCGATGTTGCCGTATGGCAGCTTGGCGTTGCGTGGCGGTCATGCTTTGAAGACTCTCTTGAAACGTTTGCTCCTCTGCCCACTTCGCTACGATCAGATCCTCTTGGGCTTGCGTCAGTGCGCCGTCGGTGACCGCTTGATCCAATTTGGTTTTGGCGGTGGCTTGGCGCGTGGCTTGCTGGTCGGTGTGCACCTGATTCACCACGGTTTGTACGTCGCTTGGGTTCAAATTGAACTTAGTGGCAATGGCAGTTACCAAGGCAGAAAAAGTACCAGTGCTTGTGGCGTTGGTGGCGGCCATGGCGGCTGGCACACCCATTGCCAGACTGCCGATCACTGCCGCACCGATCAAAAGTTTAGTTGGCGTTCGAATATGTATCACCCCATTTCTGCCAGTAATACACCGGTAGGTGAGTGAATCTTTCTTTCAAGCAAACAGCGCCCGTTGGTCGGGCGCTGTTTGATAGCAATCACTTACTCCATCGTTCCCAATTTTTCACTGACCCAAGCGAGCTTCTTTTCGAGGTGCTCTTTCTTGTGCATCAGATCTTCTTTGGTCCATTCCTTGTCTTCCCAGTTATGCTCGTGCTTGTGCTCGGCGTGGTCGCCGCCAGCCATGTGGCCATCTTTGCAGCATGAACAGTCGCAGCTGCATTCCTTCTTATCGGTATCTTCCATGATGAATCACCTCCCTTCGGCTTGTAGTACGTTTGACGCAAACCGTTTCTTTGGCGGGTCCTTTTCTTTATTGTAACAGGTTCCCACGCCTGCAATATTCCGGTATACTGCGTCAGAGCTTGGCTCGTACTTTTAGTAGGGAGTAACGTCGTTGAGTATTCAGCTGCACCTAGACGACCTTGTGTTGTTTAACCCCTTGCTGGGCAACGCTATTGTTGCCAGAACACTGGCCGAAGTCCGCAAGGACACCAAGCCCGCCGACGGTCAGCATCGACATTGGGCTCTGCAAGAAATGATAGAGCTTCAGCGCGATGGGGTTACCGATCCCGCAAGAGCTATTGAATCATTGCATTCGATCTTGATACGCAATGGCATGCTGCCCGCAAAAATTTTGCAGCGAGTGTTGCAGCGCTTTGGCTACCGGTTTAGAAGCCGCTACTCCATCGATGGATGTAGGGTGCCAAAGCTGATTGAATTGCTGGTGGTTTTCTTTCAGCAACAACCACTGTCGGGCAAAACTGCCCGGGCCATTCGCATGGTATGCAAACGAATTCCACAGCTGGATTCGTACGAAAAAATTATTGCGCTCACCATGGCCCTAACCAAAGAATGCGCTATCAAACGGGGAGCGCTCGATTCCTTTTTAGAACAGTCGGGTGTGACATTCTTTGTAGGCCAGGTGGCGATTACTGCTATTGCAATGCGGAAGATTGATGCGATGTCGATTTCCTGCAACTAACACTGCCCATTTGGGCCGATTATCGACCGCCGAACGGCGGTCTTTTGTTATGCCGTGTACGCGCGTATGCTATCGCTGAGTTGCATGACTCGACTTCCCTAGGAGGTTGTCCTTTGGCACCGAAGAGTAGAAGGTCTGCAAGACGTCGAAAGTCTGCCAATATTATTTGGCGGTTACTATCTGGGATTGCGTATCGACTTCATTTCTGCGAAAAGTCGAAAGACTCAAAAAAGCTGAAACAGAAAATCATTGCGTTGCGCGATGCAAAGAAGTGCGACAGTCTCAACAAGATTACGACAAAGCTGCTCTGGTTGTTTCTGCGGTACAAGATTAGTACCGTATACCTGCTCGACGTATACAATTGCGAAGGGTTTGCTCTACAAGTGGCCTTAACCATTCGCGGTTGCTCACATCGACGCGGGATCCAATATATTTACCGGTTTATGCAGCGTTGTGGCGCTATCTCATCAACGGATTGCTGCACTACTGCAACGCTAATATCGCAACCAGCGCGGCTCGAACCAATCCCAAGCCTTGCGGCAGTGGTCGCCGACGTACAGCGCCATGGAATTTCCATGGACAAACTACGTCAGTGGCTCACTGGTCGTCGAGTAAATCTCAGATTTGACTATCATGTCTATCCCCTCGCAAACAAGCAGCAAGCTTCGCTTGCCCAACCATACATCATGTAATTTGAAACCGCCGGTATATCCGGCGGTTTTTCAATCTGCCCAGTTACGAGCTGGGACCGTACTCAATCCGGACACCGTTTGGCTCTGTTTCAACATGACTTGGTGCGGCAGATTCCGGTGCCTGAGGAATTGGTTCATTAGCAACTGGGGTGAGGGATGGAGTGGTAGCGGTACTGCTTATTTTTGTAAGCGAGAACCGTCGGTGCAAACTGGTTCGATCGTGCGTTTCGCTCCAGCCTTCGCTTGTATAACGCTGATACGCCTGGCGGGTCACCGTGGTGTGGTATCGGCCTGGTCCAATTAGCAAGAACGCTCTGCCGTGTTGGTCGGTCACGTGACTTGCGACAAGTTTTCCCGTGTAGTCGTTAAACAGCCGCACAATGGCTAAGTCGAGCCCAGTATTATTCGTGGCATCCAGTACTTCGCTTGGGCTTGGGTGGAAGGTTCGATGTTGCACAGCAATGTATAACCAGGCAACGGTATAAAGGCCGAGAACAGCGAGGTGGAGTAGAGCAAATGATCCAACGGCAAATACCACTGCTAGGATTGTGCCGGCCACAAGAATTGGAATTCGTAAACTCGTCGACCATTGGCCGATTCGCTGAATAATTCGCATTCGGCTGCTGACAGTCGATAACTCGGGGTCAAGCGCAATATCAACATTGACGACATTCGAGCCAGTGACAGAAATGGGAGTGCCACGATAACCGTTGATCGCGAGCTTTGATGGAAACTGGTAGTGATTCTTTTGCACTTGCACGGTATACGTGCCCGGAGAGGCAAAGAACCCAAACTGTCCATTTTGGTCAGTTAACTGGCTATCAACGACTTTGCCTTCAGCGACTGTCAGTAACCGAACTAGCGCTAGCGCAATCGGCTGGCCGCTTTCGGCATCGGTTACCTTGCCCCAGGAGCGATGTCGCTGGCGGCGAGCTCCGATAAGCCCAAGTAGGCTGGCCAAGAGCTGTCCAAGCGGATCAAGGAGGGCCAGGTTGGCCACCAGCGGGGCGAGAACGCTTGCGGTGAGCAAGCCTGCCGTCACCACGTCAGTTACTTGTTTTGTACCCTGTACTGCCGGCGTAGCGATGATTGGCGCCAAGGCAGCCTGTATGGCGAATACGACCCGGGCTCCTTGAGATCCGAGTAGCTGTTCAATCAGTGCGGTGGTTGCTGGAGCGGTCATCAACAATCGGGTGCCATCGACGCCAACGCTAACCACCCTTGGTTGGGTGACGACGAACGGTTCGTGGTAGAACTGCGGCGCGCTTGGCAGATCAATATTGAGCACATAACTACCAGCAGGAACGAAGAAGTAAAATGATCCACTGGCATCAGTTTGCTGAGGGTTGGCTTGATTAAATGACTGGGCATTCCAGGGGGTTGATCCATCTGTTTCGTACAGCGTGGCGATAGCATTTGCTATCGGTGATTGGCTGGTAAGCGTTTGTGTAAACACTCGGCCATACGCTTCGATGGTAATCGGCGTTACTTGTTCGTCGGTTGTGTTGTCGGTGTAGGTAACGGTGGCAGTTAGCACATACGATCCGGCAGTAGCTGGCGTTGCGATTGATCCGTGGTAGGTGTTGTTACTATCAGCGCTCGTGGTAGTCACTGAACCATTGGCAAACGAAAGAGTAATACTGGTAACCGATTTCGCGGTACTTGGAGTAATGGCGACAGTGGCATTGGTATTCGGCGCTAGGTATATCGCCGTATTGGCCGCTGTTTGCGAAATGCCGAAACTGGTAACAACAACCGTCGGTGCACCACTCGTGCTTGTGGTAAGTGGTGGCGTTTGCGTACTGTTTAACGTCGTCGCTTGTGCAACGTTGGAAAGCTCGCTGGTGCGGCCGACATCGTCAGTCGCGGTAAGCGCAAAGAAATATTTGGTGTTCGTGCTGAGTCCGGTAATATTGAGCGACTCGTGCGATCCTGCGACGCTTGGAATCGGCAAAACATTCACGTTCGTAGCAGTTTCAAAGTTAGCAGTGGTAATCGGTGTGGATAGGTAGCGAACAGTGTAGCTCGTAGCCGTACCACTGTTGCTATCGTCTCCTGGTGCTGTCCAGTTCAGGTTGATGGTTCCGTTCTCATTGGCAGTTGCCGAAAGATCAGTGACTGCTGCCGGTGGGGCCGTGTCGATAACGACTGGATCTGAAATAGCGCTTGGGCCAATATTTCCAGCCGCATCGATCGCTCGGACTGAAACATAGTAACTAGACCCTGAACTTAGCGACAGACCACTAACCGTGACTGTCGTTCCGTTTCCAGCATCACTCCAATCGTGCATATCGGTACCACCACTCGTACTGCCAACCGACACCTGATAGTTGGCGACGCCGCTTGTTGCGTCGGTTGCGGCTGTCCAGCTGGCAGTAAGTTCTGACGTTGAATCGGTCCACTGCTGGCCAGTACCAGTGGTGTTTGTTGAACCAACGTTCACGTTGCTTGGCGATGTTGGTGGCGTATTGTCATATGTAATGATGACGGCAGTGCCGCTAGCACTGTTCGCTGCTCGATCGGTGGCGGTTGCTTGTAATCGGTACTGACCATCGTTCCAAGTTGGTAGTGTGCTCGTTTTTGTCCAGTTCGTCGTCGCGCCGTCGGTGGTTGCTGTGTGGGTCGTTGATAGATCGCTTTGTGTGGCGTTGAAGCTAGCGCCATTCCAATATGTCGAATCACTAACCCGTTGGACAGTATAGGTAGTGCTATTTTCTACGAGCCCTGCGCCAGCACTATTATCGGCAGCTGAGCCGCTGATCGTGCTTGGCGTAGTAGCAGCTCGGTAAAATGCTCCGTTCGTAAAGCTGGTAACCGATGCAGTCACCGGCGCAGTGCCATCAACGCGAAAGGCACTCGTGGCTGAATAGGGACCATAATCAGTGTAATCTCCGCTGGTAGCCCGGGTGGCCGCTCGCCAGCAGTACCAGCCGTCAGCCAATGCCGTCGGCGGAGTGTAAATTTCAGCGGCATGGTTCGAATATAAGCCGTTGTTGTTCCACCCAGTTGGTGATGTTGATTCAACGGTTGTTGCGCCACTGAAGGTTTGCGTAGAACAGTCGCTTGAACCGTTGGTAACGTAGTCAATTTTTCCGGTCAACTGGGTGGTATCAAAGTTATTGCCAACCAAGGAAAGATTTGGCCGAACATTCACGATAGTTGTATTCGTTGGCGAGGTAAGTGACGTTGTTGGGCGTGCGGCATAGCGGCAGGTACCGTCGGCGCCAGCTAAGCCGCCGGAATCGGCAGTGCCCCCAGAGCACGAAAGGGTAGTCGTGTCGCTTGATCGGGTAATGTAGTAAATACCAATTCTGCCACCACCACCTCCGCCTCCGTTGTTGTTGGCACAGTTCCCGGCTCCGCCATGACCACCCTTAGCAGTAAAGCTGCCCGCGCCCGTTACTGTATTCACAAGCGCATAGATTGAGCCACCACTGCCACCACCGTTGCCATTAAAGCAACCACCGAATCCACCACCATCCCAGCCGGCGTCAGTGCCGCCATCGGCAGTAATTGTGCCGTTATTCGTCAGTGTGGTTGCCGTGAGTGTCAAAGCGCCACCACCAAGTCCACCGTTTGCCCCATTCTGAGTTGTTGGGTTTCCGCCACCACTGCCCAAATCGGTTGGCTGTTCTGCGTCGTCGTACGTTCCACCACCCACTGCTGGGTCCGAACCGGCATTCCCACCACCACCGCCGTGGCCAGCGCCTGATCCAAACCCACCAGAAATGGTTCCAGCACCAGGACCATGGGCGCTCTGGTACCCCTGGCTACTAGTGGTCAGCGTACTGCCACTATCAATCGTGAGACCTGTAAGATTCATGGTGACACCGACGCCGCCAGAATCGGCAGAGGTATTCTTGCTTTGCAGGGTTACTGACGAGTTTTGAATAATGCGGAAATCACTTACTTGAACAGTCGATCCACCACCAATTGTTAAGCTGCCGCCATTTTTTGTCTTTATTTCTCCGTACGTAATCGTACTATTTTGGTTAAAAGAAAAATGCTGCCACACCGTCAGGCTGTAATTATTTGTGCCACGACTCGTGTCGAAAAACCCAATAGTGCCATTCCCGCCATCAGTCGATGCTGGTGAACCGCAGCAGTTGTGTGTGCCACCAATAGTTGTCGAACCAGCAAATCCAGTAAAGTCGTTTGCTGAATTTCGATCGCTATAATAGATTGCGATTCGTCCACCACCGCCGCCGGCTCCACCATTATTGTTTGTGCCACCACCGCCGCCAGCAGCGGTGAACGTTCCGGCGCCAGTCAGCGTGCCGGTGTGGACCAAGATCGAACCACCCGCGCCTCCACCACCTGCGGTTCCACAGCAGGTGCCATCTGTGCCAGTAACCCCTTTGGCGCTGACGGTACCACCAAGCGTTAAAGTATTTGTAACGGTTAAGGCGATTGAACCACCACCCGCGCCACCGGTAGCGTCGGTACTGCCAGTTGCGCCACCGCTACCAAAGTCGGTTGGCGAAACGCTGTCATCGTAGCTAGTTCCACTACTTGCGCCAGTACTGTTTGTCCCACCGGTACCGCCGTGACCACCACCAGTGCCAACGTTTGAACCCGCGCCAGGACCATGGGCGCTGGTATATCCATGACCATCGGCGCTGATCGAACTGCCGCTAGCCACATTCATCGAATCGGCATAGATCGTTGCGCCTAATCCGCCGGAATTAGTCGTGGTATTTTTTCCAAACACCGTAACAGTTGATGACCCTGTAACAGTGAAAGATCCGCTGATAGTTAGTGTGGAATTTCCGCCAATATCAAGGTTGCCTGCATCTTCAATAGTGACCGCTCCATACGTAGCAGTGGTGTCAGCACTAAAAGCAAAATTCTCGTATACCGAAAGGTGGCTCGATGTGATTGACTGATCGAAAAATCCAATAGTGCCAACTAACCCACTGATGCCACCGGCAACTCCGTGTGCCGCTGATCCGGCATGGGCAGTATCGGTGGCAAACGCAGTGTAGCTACTGTTGGTTGTAGTGTCGGTATAATACACAGCGATTCGGCCACCGCCACCGCTACTGCCACCTTGGTTATTACTACCGCCGTTTCCGCCAGTTGCATTCAGTGTCCCGGATCCGGTTAATAGGGCGGTGTGGACTAAGATTGAGCCACCCGACCCACCACCGGCCGCCGCGCCGCAGCACGCGCCATCACCACCCGTACCACCATTTGAGGTAATGGTTCCGCCAAGAGTGAGTGTGTTTGTCACTTCAAGATCAATCGCTGCGCCCCCAGCGCCACCGGTGCCGCCGGAAGGCCCATTGCCGCCGCCACTTCCTGGAGCAATTGGTATGATACTCGAGCCGTAGGTTACGCCGCCACTATCGCCAGTAGCATTGCCACCGCCGGTGCCGCCGTAGCCACCGCCAGTGCCTTCGTACCCATAATTATTTGTGCCGGGCGACACACCGGCGCCTGGGCCGTGAGTACCCGCGTAGCCACTCGCGTCACCAGTAATCGTTGAACCGCTCGCAACGGTAAGATTTCCAGCATTCAGCTTTACGCCGACGCCGTTTGTTTCGCTGGTGTACTCGCTCACGATTTGAATCGTGCCTGGGTTACCGCCTCCAACCTGGATGGTGCCTGCAGTAATGGTCAGACCAGTCGTGTCGAACGATCCGCTGCCCTGACAACCAATGGTAAGCGTTGCGTTATTTTCTACCGTTAAGGTGCCAATTGAAGCAGGAATGTCAGCTTGGTCGCACCAAGTAGTGTTTGTTGTAATGTCGTAATCCGCAGCAAAAGCACGGGGAATGTTAGTAGAGAGTTGTACGATCTGAAAACCAACGCTCACAATCAGCGTCCACACGGTAAGCCAGTGAATGCGATGAGCATAGGGTCGATCATGCCAAATTCGGTACCATGAAACACGCCGCCGAAGGTGGTGGTGAAGTGGAGCAAGCGCTTGCACTCGAGTGCGGTGAGCGCGCTCCGATCGACGTTCTATTTCCTGAAGAATATCCAGAAGAAGCCCTCCTTGGCGCTTGCAGTCAGCATACCAATGATTCCCCTAGGAATCCCTGGGTACAATCGATGCAGAAGAGTATAAAAAATGCTCAACCAAGCGGGGAGCAATCAATCAACGTCTGAAACTAACGTTTCGTAGTGTTTGTAGCGGGAACTAATCCGCGATCCTGAATGGCTTGCCAGAAAACATTCGTCCAGGTTTTGTAGCCAAGGTTATTCGGGTGAAAGTAATCGATGGCGTACTGCCACGGGTAGCGATTATGCTGTGTCATGGCGGCATGGAGCGGCACCAAGGCAATATGGTTGGCGCTTGCCAGCTCGCGCATAATTTCGTTGGCTGTCGTGGCAGTACGTTCAGATTTTCCAGCGCCAAAAAACGGTAACTGGGTTAGCCCGCCAAAAAACGGTATGTCTGATAGAGCAGTGTTGGGTGGTAGTTGCTGCATTACCTTGTTCATCTCGGTTCGAAACCGATCCGCGTCAAAATCTGGCATGTCGTTCGCGCCAATTTCAATGGTCACCAGATCGGGTTGTTGTTTGAGTGCTGCCAGCGCTGGTAGCTGACGATTGAGTACATCGGCGACTTTCACGCCCGATTTACTCAAGTTCATAATATGAACGGGACGGCCAGTCGCCTGCGTCAGGTGCTTGGCAACCTGACTTGGGTAACTTTGCGTGACTGGTAACGCCCCAATGCCTTGGCCAGTCGAATCGCCGAGCACCACATAAGTAATTGCATTTGCCGGAGCAGTTTCGGCGGCTAGGTGATTCCAGTAGTCGGCGTAGCCCTGAAGACTCCATAGTAAATACGCGGCAAATCCTGCAGCCAGAACGACGAGAAGGCCAAGAATGATGAGTACAATTCGAGCCATGATTGTATATACCATACTCCATCGGCTACCCCGATCAATGCCTGCCGACCCACGATTAT
>Ga0105240_10006389_pt1 | contig 17337 bp, 18 predicted proteins | sample KBSC54metaG_FD_80426 | JGI IMG/M metagenome (GOLD analysis project Ga0105240, IMG submission 80426) | Corn rhizosphere microbial communities from Kellogg Biological Station, Michigan, USA - KBS C5-4 metaG | ecosystem: Host-associated > Plants > Roots > Rhizosphere > Soil | place: Michigan, USA...
CCCAACTGTTTTTTCAGGTCATTCAATTTTCGAGTTTCGGTGGCGGCTTCCGCTTGTTTGGTCGACAAAACAAAGCTTAAGTACCCGCCAACCAACACCACGATCAAAACCACCGCCACTGCGGTCCATTCGGTGAGTTTCGTCGTATTTCCGTTCACCGAAGGAATAACCGTCTGCGGTGCAGACGATGGCGCAGCTGTCTGCGTCGGTGGTGCCGGAGCGAGCGAATTCGATTGTCCCTGAATGTCGAGCATGTGCCCCTCAACTTCTCGTGTATGGTAGCAGTTACCAGGTAATACTAGGCGTGGACAACTTCTATGGTTTGGCAGCTTTTACAACCGGAATCGATAGCACTCCAAAGCCAGGCGGCGGCGATTGGCTAATGGCACTGTCGTATTCAATAGTAGCGAACGATCGACTGAGCGTAATCGAATTCCCAACAAACAGGCCTGCAGCAGCTAGCGCGCTACTAGAGTTACTCGAAAACGTTATGTTCCCAGTTGGGACAAAGTAGGCACCCACCATGGTCGTGGTTGATCCGTCAATTGTTACACTGCCCGAACCAAGCACAACCACCCCAAGGCTCGCAGTATGTAGCGCCGTCAACGTGGCGCAATCGGTGCCAGCGTAGTGGATACAGCCATTTTTTACTGTCACATTACCGCCAACAAGAATTGTTCCTTTGCCAAATAGCTGCGTGTCGCCGGCTATGGTTAGGTCGCCAGGCACGTACCAAACTGAACCTTCATTCTTCGATGTATCAACGCTACCCACATAGTGGTAGTCGTGCCCTGGCGGCGGGTTCAGGTTGAAATCACCATTCAGTGTAAAGCTGCCCGTGGATAGCCAATGGCTCCCACCGGGACTTGTACTCACCTGCTCGGCTTTGAGCTTGGCAGCTTCTTGCTGCATGGCTGTGCGCGCCGTATTCCAGTCTAATGAATTCGATGGGGCGTAGTTTGGAATGGTCAAATTTGTCCCGCTCACGTTCTGAATTTGGCCATTCGCCGATACAACAGAATTTGCATCGAGCGCTAGCCCGTTAACGCCACCACCCGAAAACACATCGCCAACAATTTGCGGCTTGGCCACTTGCACACTTGCCAAGCCTGTTCCAGACACGTCTGTGCCGTCGGGTAGTCGGAAGGTGGCAACGTCACTGACCACGTTAGGATATGACTTAAGCGCAGCCGAAGAACTCACCGAGAGAGTCCCGCTTGAAGCGGTGCCGCTAATTGATCCAAGCAAGTTATCGGCAAGGGTCCACCGGTAACCAGTCGGCGTGACAATTCGCGGCGATACGTTGGTGCTCGAAAGAGCAGTCTGCACCGAAAATACTTTGGTGCCGCCCGGCGATACCGTTGTTGAAAGCGGTGAAAGCACTACAGTTAGTTTTGCGACACAAGTTGGAGCCGTTATGGTATTTGCGCCCGATATTACTGGCGCACCAACAACAGAACCGTTCGAGTTGAATGCCGTGACCGTATAGGAATAGGTTCCTCCATTAGAAACAGCCGAGGACAATGACAATCCAGTAGTAGGACTAAGGTTTGCGCCATTTTGAGCAACGGTGTACGACGTGGCGCCGGGTGAGGTATTCCACGAAATAGTCGTCGTTGGTTTATCGTATAACGGAAAACAGCTGACCGTTACATTATTGACGGTAAAGTCCCCTGGTTTCGGTGCCGACGCAACATCAACTGTAACGGTTTTTGAAGCGCTCCCACCTGGACCACTGACACTGAACGTAATGGTGTTCGTGCCGACGGTGGTCAGCGTACTAGTGGTTGACTGCCAGGTACTGTTCGCCACTGGTTGGTACGGCAAACCAGTAATCGACATTTGGCCCGTTGCATTCGTGGTGTTCCAGTTATAGGTAACGACTTGCCCACTCGTGATTGAACTTGGTGTGACACTCGCGTCAATGGTGGGTGCGGCGTAATAAATGTACGACGTGCAGTAGGCAGCTTGCCCAGCACTATTAGTAGCCGTGAAATCAACTTCGGTATTCGAATTATATGGACCTGCATAGAAGGTATAGGTGTAGGGGCTTGGTAACGCGCCAGAGTTCTGAAACGGAATTGCTCCAGTATTGCGTTCGCGCGCCACAATACTGGTGGCGTTTGTTGAGGTGAACGTAAGCGTTGATGCTTGGTTCGATGCCAGGTAGGGCGTTGCGCTGGTACAGCTAATTGTCGGCGGGTTCGACGTTCCACCACTTCCTCCTGGCGCTGGGCGAGTGAGCGTAAATGTAGTTGACGCTGACGAGAACGATCCGCAAGAACCATTGTCACCATGATCAATTTCAAAGTGGAACGATGCAGAGAGTCCAGCGGCAAAACTTACTGCTGGCGCTCCGGCAGAACTGTTACATGTTGTTTGATAATACGTCGCACCATTTAATCCGATAACGGCTTGGTTGGCCCCAGTCGTAGCAGCCGTAGATCGCGTCACCGTTGTATCGTTCCCAAAATATATGGTTGTATCACCAAAATATCTCGTAATTCCCAACGATTGCGATCCAATATTGCTGCTGTCTGGAGCAAAACTACAACTCCCTCGGCCGGTTGTAGAAGTGCCACTATCCCAAGAAAATGTACAGGTTGGCGCCGCAGCTTTAGCGTGGCCAGTTATGCCAATCAGCGCTACGACTGCAAATCCAGCAGCAAAGATCAGTTGAGTAGTGAAAGATCGGACTTTTTTTGATGTGATAAGAGCCATATCGTTATTGATTCGTGAGACAGTGATTAATTTGCGATCGCTGATCATCGCTCATTGGCTCGTTGCGGTTATGGATAAACGCAGTTACCGTGTCTTGGCCAAGCTTATCGACCAAACACTGTTGCGCTTTTTCTGATGCATGTTGAAATGTTTCGCGAAAACTTCCGGCAAAGTATGGCAGGGCATCGATTTCAGCTTGGACCGTATGGCCATTTACCCAGAGCACCGCAAAATCATCGGAGTCAATGCCGTCGCGAATCCCAAATAGGTGAACAGATTTTCCTAGTTGCGAACCAAGCGCTTTCTGAACTGCTGGAACATTTGAGTTCACAATAATCAACGCATGGTCACTCTTGTGATCATTCGTCTCTACGAAGAAAAGGCCGTCGTTTATTTGTCGTTGGAGTTTGGCGGTGACTTCCGTTGCTACGCCAAACTTGACCGCGATATGCGGCGTTTGAGCACGAAACCAAATAGTGTAATAAACGCCCGCACCGATGAGCGCAATAACTGCGCTAACGATTGCGAATCGCACGACGGATCGCTTCATTCGCTCCCCTCCTTACCTGTATCGTTATACTAACGTAGCGAACCTATCTGGTCAAAATACAGTGGATTACTTCGTGGTCAGTAACGTAATACTCGTTGCCGGTGGTGTCGCCCCATTGTCTACGCGAAACAGCACCGAAACTCGGTCGCCAGCCACAATTGATCCAAGCTTAATCGCAGTTGGCAACGTTGCAGTGTGTTCAGAAAGTTGTGTCACTGTAGTGGCGTCGGTAATTGCAAATGACCAGGCAGTCGAATCTTGCTGAACCACGATTGCGGTTGCTGAAATGCTCTTCACCGACCCTGCCACAACCACTGACTGGTCCGAGGTAACGGCGTCGGCCGAAGCACTCTGCGAAGAACCCGATTTCGTAGCAGCGAACAGCCAAGAACCCCCGACAGTAATTGCCAGCAGAAAAAACCCACTACTTATATATGATCGCGGCAGTATCTCGGCCATGCCCCTCCTGCCCAAACTAGCGATCAGCCAAACGAGTTTTCACCGAATCGTAGCGATCCTTCAGATCGGTTCGCAGTTGATCAAGATCAGCTTTAGCTACCTTCCAGGTTTCGCCACCTTCATTCACGACCACGTCAACCATTCGATCATATTCAGCCTTGGTGACCGTTTTCATGGTATTCAGCTTGGTCGCGAGCTTCTGCTTAGTGTCTTCGGCAAATTTTTTCAGATCTTCTCGGGTTTCTTTGCCAGACTTTGGCGCTAATAGCACACCCGCTAACGCCCCGATAATTGCACCCACTGCTACTCCAGCTGCAACATCTTTCTTGTCCATAGGCCTCCAATCTTAACGCTGCGACTGTGACCGTTTGGTATGTTTATCGCCAAACAGGTCATCGGTTTCAACAGCTGCGTGACGAGTTGTCCACTGATCACGAATGGATCCAACCATTTTCGCAATGCCAGCCGCACTGGTGGTAAAGGTAATAAAGTTTGCAATCTTTTCTTTGGTATCGTCAACTGTTTCGGTGGCTCGGTGAATGGTTGCTCGAACCTCGTCAATGGTGGTGGCGATGTCGGCTGCCTTTTCGTTGGCAAGCTTTAAGAGTCGGGCAAGCTGAACAAAAATTGTAAGCATTACCAACAGCCAGAGCACAATTAACACGCCGATGATGCCGAAAATCCAGAGAAATACGGGTTGTGAAATAATAACTTCCATATGTCTATGGTACCACCGCTCAACACTGAAAACAATAAAAAAGATGACCGATCTCGGTCATCTTTTTGCGGCACGGCTATAAATAGCTAGACGGCGGGATCAGTTGCTGGTGCTTCGGGTTCTTTCTGATCGGCGGTTTCGGCAACTGCTGGTTCTTCAGGGGTAACTTCTTTCACTTCTGGACCGTTAGCGCCCTCAACGACGGTGTGCTGTTTACGGAAACAGTCAGCACAGAGAATGTTGGCCGATGTTGGCTGGAAAGGAACTTCACCAGCTTTGCCACAATTCGCGCAAACGATTGGGTAAAGCTGCTTTGGTCCATTATTCGTAGCTGCAGCTGGTTTACCATCTCGTTCGGTTCGGCGCTTCTTGCGACATTCAGGACATCGCGTTGGTGGTTTATCAAACCCCTTTTGCGCAAAGAATTCCTGTTCCCCGGCCGACCACACAAATTCCGCTCCACAATCCCGGCAAATCAAAATTTTGTCTTGGTACATAGGCGATCAGTATACCGAAGATTTGCCGTTGGGTCAATCAACTAGGCGTACAACGCGTGCAAACTGTGCTAGGCTGCGCAGCATGTCGGCACCAGTCCCCAATCAGCAATTCCCCCACGCCGTGCTTTGGCACGGTCGATCAATTGGCGCTGACGACTTGGTGCTTACCACGCTTATTAAACAGGCTGGAATTGCCCCGATCGACCAGCAATTTATTCAGGGTAGTGAGCTGAACGTTGCGGCAGCCACCATACTGAAATCTTTTGCGAGTCGCTCACCTCACCAAAGCCGCTACAAACTCATCACCATAATAGAAGCCGATCAGCTATCGTCCGCCGTTGCGAACAGTTTACTGAAGTTAATTGAAGAACCGCCAGCATTTCTGCTGATTCGCTTGAACGCCCAGCGGGCAAGCAGCGTGCTCGTTACACTTCGATCACGCTGTCACCAACAGTTTCTCGGAGATCAGGTTGAAACCGACAATCGATTTCCCTGGCATCAAGTGCGCCAACAGTCACTTGCCGAACAGTTTGCTTTGGCCGAGACCCTGGCTGCTGATGATCAGCTCGAAGCGGTTGTCACCCACTGGCTGGCCGAACTTGAAGCCGATCTCTTGCAGGGGCAGCCTGTCGATGCTAGCATCGCCCTAGGTCTTCAGCTCGTCCAACGTCTTCGGACGAATGCGAATCGACGGCTAGCGCTTGAATCATGGTTTGTTAGTCACCACTCCTAGGAGCAAAATGCTCGAAGCCATCATTATTATCGCAATCATCGCTATCCTCGTTATTCTTGGACTGCGCTTGCCGGATGTATTGCGAGAATCAAAAGGAATGCCGCCACGCAAAGAAGGGCGACCACTTGCCTGGTTTGAAGACGCCAAGCATCATCCAGATCCGCTGAATTTAGCCGGCCGAACCGATCTCGATGTACCAGCCCACGAACCTGCTCCGTCGCTTGAAATTGCCGACGCACTCTACGCACAAAAGAACTTTGCCAAGGCCGAGCTTATGTATTTGCAGCTAGCCAAACAAGAGCCACGAAATCCAAAGTTATACAACCGGCTGGGCGTACTGTTCCTCGAACAAAGCAACTACACCGACGCTCGAGATGCCTTTAAAGCCGCCTTGGCCATCGACGACAGTCGGGCCAGTCGACACTACAATTACGCTATGGCCTGTTACCAGTTGGGTCAGTATCGGGAATCGCAAGATGCAATGATTCAAGCGCTCAAGCGTGACCCGCGAAATCCGAAGTATCAAGAATTCGCCGAGCAGATTCGAAAAACCCGCAACTAACTGCGGGTTTTTTCATTTCCTACTGGCGCGGTTGCGTTTTGCCGTAACGCGCGAGTTCAATGCCTTTGGCAGCCGCCCACTGAGCAGTGCCGTAGGTGAAGTGCCACCACTCTTTTGGATTCACGACAAAGTCTTGCTCATTCATTAAATAAAAGAGCTGTGCTCGATTCGCCTTCGCTTCGACGTCTTCTTTATTGCCACTCGCGTGATGATCGAAGTAATCCGTGTGGGCGCGTTCAGTAAAGTCATCAAACGCCGTGCCAAAATCAATTGCCTGACCATTGGCATCGACCAGTGTCAGATCAACGGTGCCGCCGGTCGTATGTGGTGGAGGTGGCGCGCTAATGGGTGGGTATACATAGCCACGAGCTAATTCAGCTAACTGACTGGTTGAGCTGCCGGGGTGTTCAACGGTCAACTTGGCGATTAACCGTTCATACAACGCCTTCTGCACGTCCATGGATCGCCAACCGTCCCAAATGCGAATGTTCCAACCGGGCGCTATTTGTGATTTCACTGCACGCAACTTTTCCACCACCGTCTCTCGCAGGAATACTCGCCCATCGCTGGTGAGTCCTTGTTTGACATACTGTGGCTTTAGATCGAATTCCGCTGGATCAAGTTCGGCAAGGGGCTCATGGCTTTCGCGAATCACCACGTCTTCAGATTTCATGAATTGCCTCCACGGTGGGAAATTGTTCGAGGAATTGCTGAAAGTTTGGAGAAATTGAAAGGGTTGTGAGCGTTTCCCAAGGAAGATACTCCCAGCGCTCGTGTTTATCAGGCTCTTGAATGATTGGTTGACCCGCCACAATGGTTCCTAAAAACCAATCATAGGAATACTCAGTTTCATCTTCGTGAAAGGTAGTCGTTGCTATGAGCGGTCCAACCGCCACTTGAATACCAAGCTCTTCACGAATTTCTCTCACGACTGCTTCAGCGCTGGCTTCCCCTACTTCCACTTTTCCGCCTGGCGTTTCCCAACGTGATCGTGGAGCTGGTCGATACAGCGCCAGCACATTCGTACTAGACGGGTAAAAAATAAGGCAACCGGCTAGCGAGATCATGCCATGAGCCTACCGCGTTTGGTCCCACTCGTCACGCTCCAACCGCTTTAGCTGGTGCGGGATTGTTCCTTCAACATAGCCACAGCGTCTTTCAGTGATCCTGCACGGGTCACGGTGCCACTATTTACAAAGAATATTTCATCAGCGTTTTCAATGGTATTCAGACGATGGGCAATGACTACCCGAGTGGTTGATTTTGGCAATCGGTCAAGAATCTTTCCCAGGAGCTGCTCGGTAACAGTGTCAATATTCGCAGTTGCTTCATCGAGGATCAGCAGTTTTGGATGTCGAAGTACGGCACGAATGAAAGCAATGAGCTGTTTTTGTCCAAGACTTAAACTGCCACCGCTTGCCGACACTGGCGTGTCGAGCCCTTGATCGAATCGTTCTAGAAGGTCAGCTAATCCTTCCTTCTTCAACAATGTCGTAAGATCGCTCGTCGAAAGACGCTGGTGCTGTCCACCATATTGGATATTCTCACCCACCGTACCGGTAAATAAGAATGGATCTTGCAGAATGAATCCGATTGCACTCGCCCGTTCCTCGGCGTCGACCGTGCGAAGATCGCGGCCTTCTAATGAAACCATTCCTTCTGTCGGGTCGTAGAGTCGGGCAATCAGCGAAGCCGTTGTGGTTTTGCCACCGCCAGTTGGGCCAACGAATGCGTAAGTTTTTCCAGCTGCCAGTGAAAAACTGACATCGGTTAACACCTGTCGGTCGGCAGCATAGCCGAATGATACGTGATCGAACGCAATCACTGAGGCCGAGGAAGTTTTATTTTGGCGATCAGCGGAAATAACCGGTAGATTCGTACTGAGATTCAGAATTTCTGCAATTCGTTCCCAACCCGCTGCTGCCTGCTGCACGTCAGCCCACAGCTGCGCCATCTGTCGAAGTGGATCATAGAATCGATTCACATAGGCCAAATAGCTAACCAGCACACCGAAGGTCAGTTGGCCAATGGAGATCAAATGAAGTCCATATGCCACCACAATCAGTGTTCCCACGTTCGAAGCGAGCGAGAAGAGCGGTACGTATGTATTGTTGGCAACGCCAGCCCAAATAGCGGCGCGATAGTTCGTCTCGTTCACTGACTGGAAGCGCTTCCGGAAGTAGTCGCGGCGATTAAAGGCAATGATTACTTTCATGTTCTCAAGACTCTCTTGAATTTCAGCACTCAATCCACCGAGCGTCTGTAAACTCTGAAAGTTCTTACGTTTGACCCAGCCCGATGTTACAAACGCGATCAATGCCAAACCAACTGCTGGCACTAGCGCAAACCGACCCAAGTTTGGCTGCACCACAAGCATGGCAATTGCCGCTCCAATAATCACAAAGACGTTGCCAACCAACTGCATAATTGACCGCGAGAAGAATTGGTTTAGCTTGTCGGTGTCATTATTAATGCGCGAAATTAAATCACCGGTTTTATTCTGTGTAAAGAAGGCAACGGGTAATTCTTGAATACGAGTAAATAAGGCGCTCCGCAGCCGAAACAGGACTCGCTGACCAACACCACCCATGAGTCGAGTTTGGATGGTGCCCGCAAGCAGCGCCCCAAGGTAAATAAGAAAGACTAATCCGGTATATACCAATAGTCCATGACTGTTCCGGGTAAGCACAAAGTGATCAACCGCGTGCCCAATCGTGATTGGCGCCAGAATGGTAAGTCCCGAGTTAATAAGAATTGCTAGAAAAGCACCAGCAATTCGGAGCTTGTCGGCCTTAAGAAATGGCCATAGCCGTTTAATGGCAGCGATAATACTCGCCGATTTTGGCGGCGTAGTTTGATCTTGGTTACTAAGCGTGTAATTCATAGGTGCTCGTACTGGCTTGTGAGGATACTAATTCCATATAATCGGTCGACGATTTCAAGAGCTGTTTATGTGTACCATCGGCGAGCTTCTCGCCTTCCATGAGCAGAATGATTTGATCGTAATGCTGCACCGAGGCCACTTTCTGCGTCACCGAAATCAAGGTGAGATTTGGATAATTCTTTTGCAAATTTCCAAGAATTTTTTCTTCGGTTGCGGCGTCAACTCTTGCAGTGAAGTCGTCAAGCAACAGAATTGACGGATTAAAAGCGAGCGCACGCGCCAGCATGATTCGTTGCTTCTGCCCACCAGACAAGCTCGTTCCCCGTTCCGACACAACAGTATTTAATCCTTGTGGCAAACTGCGAATCAAATCACTCAATTCGGCTGTCTCGATCGCCTTTTTGAGTGATGCATCGGTCACATCGGGACTAAACGCAATATTTTCTCGAACCGTCATGTTGAACATAATGCTATCTTGAAAAACAAAGCCGAGTTGACGGTGAAGCGCCTCAGCTTGATAGTCAGTTATAGCATGACCATCGAACAAAACTGTACCGGTCGTTGGCTGTATCAAACCGGTCAGTGCGTACAGTAGCTGCGTTTTTCCTGCAGCAGTTGGTCCAAGAATTGCGGTTTTCGTACCTGGCTTAATCGTGAACGAGATCGAATCTAAGGCAGCTTTTTCGCCGTAAGAAACAGTCACTTGATCAACCACAATGGCGCCCGTTAATGCTGATGTGAGCGTGCCTCGCTCTGCTGGTTCTTGAGCTCCAAGCACGTGCGCAATTCGACCATATGATGCTTGCGCCTGCGCAACAACATTACTAATAAACCCAAGCATGATAATTGGGAATATCAATATTGATACGTACGTACTAAATGCGGCGAAGTCTCCGAGGCTAAACGATCCTTGAATAATTAAGTGTCCGCCGTAGCCAAGAATAATGACCGATCCTAAGCTTGCAACGAACGTAATAATTGGAATTAACGTAGCGAAGATTGTCACGATTCTTAGACCCAAGTCGCGAGAAGCTCTATTCGCACCATCGAATTTTTTGTCTTCTCTGCGGATCGAATTGAGCACTCGAATGAGCGCCGCCCCCACAATACTTTCAGTAATCACGCGATTGAGCCGATCGATAATTTCTCGACTCTGTAAGAATAGTTTTCGCACGCGAGCCAACGTAGTGAAAAACGCGATACCAATAATTGGCACAATGGTAAGCACGGCCAGGGCAAGATGCCAGTTCGTGAGCAGGAGCAATGTACTGGCACCCAGAATGAGGGCCACGGATGAAATCATTGACACAATTGCTTGCGACACAAACAGTTTTACCGCATCAATATCTGATGTGAGGTTTGTGAGGAGTTTCGAAGGATTCTCTTGTTCGATGTAGGCGTAGCTCTGTCTCGAAATCTTACCCGCAAGCTTTTCGCGCAGATCCTTTGCTACCAATTCTGAGGTGTAGGTTTGCACAAGGTTCTGAATGTAGGTCAAAACGAAAATGCTCAGCGATACCGCGCTAAAGAGCCAAATAACATCATTCAGGATTAGTGTGTGATGTGCATACGCATCAATCGCATGAGAAATTACCTTTGGCAGCCAAAGGGTCAGTCCATTCGCGCCAATCGTGAGTAGCGCCAATATAAGAATTAACCAACGATATGGCGTGAGAATAGCCCACAAATTTGGACCGGTTGGTTTTCGGTTTACTCGGTTTGCCACGGCTATTATTCCTTATGAACAGTTTCGGATTGCGTGTCGATCAAGCTTACCAGCTGACTCGCCGCGGTGTCGAGAATTTGCTTTGCTTTTGCCGATTTATCGTCGTCGTCCAGCTGACTTACCTGCTTGAGGGCACCAAACATTGCTTTGATTGCCGGAACAAACGTGTGGAATTGGCCACGAAGTTTTCGGTGGGCTTTCCACGGATGACGATCTTCAGTGTCTTTGGCAGCAACCTCACCCGCCTTCGTGAGGGCATAGACGATCTTACCGTCGATGTCAGTCCCACGAATAAGCCCCTGTTCCGTCAAAAGCTGAAGCGTTGGATACACCGAACCGGCACTTGGTCGCCAAAACCCGTGGCTCTTTTCCTCGAGCGTCCGAATAATTTGGTAGCCATGCATTGGTTCTTTCAGAAGAACCCGCAAAATAATTGGACTCATATCACCACGTTGAATTCGGGGACGGTCGAAGAGTCCTCCGAAGAACGGGAAGAATTTTTGTTCGTGATTGTTCGAATCTTCAAAGTCACTACACATAGAGCCCTTTCGTAACGATATATCGTCATAATACTGCCGATATATCGTTTGTCAAGCAACATTTCACAAAAGACACCCATTACCTCTCGCCTTATAGAGGATTTCAAGGTATACTGCCGACTGTATGGAACGCACTACATCACCATTTGACTTGGTGAAAGAGTACTGGCTCCCACTGTTTGCACTGATCGGCATTCTTGTCGCCGGTGGTTTTTGGTTGGCTGGTTTTGCCAGCAACATGGTATCGATTCCTCTGATTGCCGTTGGCGTCATTGGTGGCCTGCCATTACTGACCAACACTGGCCGAGCTTTGGGCAAAGGCGAGTTTAATGTTGACGTGATCGCAATCCTCTCGATTATTGGTGGCCTCCTTATTCATCAATACTTGCCAGCTGCAATTATCGTGTTCATGCTTTCGGGCGGCGAGGCACTCGAGGCTTACGCACTCCGTCGCGCGAGCGGTTCACTTGAAGCACTGCTAAAACAGCAGCCACGGACTGCCAACCGCTGGAATGGCAAAGAATTCGTATCGGTTGCCATTACCGATGTCCGGGTTGGCGATCGATTACTGATTAAACCTGGCGAATCAGTGCCAGTAGACGCCGAAATTCTTAAAGGAACATCAGACTTTAACGAAGCCTTGCTGACGGGTGAATCAGTGCCAGTAACCCACGGCGTTGACGATCGCCTACTCTCAGGGGTTATTAATCAAACTGGCCCAGTTGAGGCACGTGCTTTGGTCCGTGCCGAAGAAAGTACCTACGCAAAAATTGTTGCGTTAGTGCAAAGTGCCCAGGATCGCAAAGGTGGCATTCAGCGCACTGCCGATAAATTCGGCGCGTACTTTACGCCTATTACATTAATTATTGTGGCGTTGGCCTGGTTTTTTAGCCACAGCGTAATTACCGCCTATGCTGTCTTGGTTATTGCGACGCCCTGCCCATTACTGTTAGCTACGCCGATTGCCTTCGTGGCCGGAATTGGCCGCGCTGCCAAGCTCGGGATCATCGTCAAAAGTGGTCGCGGACTCGAAGCGATGGCTCGTGCTCGAACGATTCTTTTTGATAAAACTGGCACCCTCACTACTGGGGCGCTTACCCTTAGCTCAGTCGTAGTTCACGATTCAAAGCTCACCAAGCGGTCGGCCCTTTCACTTGCGGCTAGCCTTGAACAGTACTCGAACCACGTGGTGGCTCGATCAATGGTTATCTACGCAAAGCATGAGAAGGTACCGCTTGTGACTGCAGCGAAGGTTGTTGAAACAGCTGGTAAGGGTGTTACTGGCACCATTGATAACAAGGTTGTTCGACTGGGCAACCGAGCCTTAATCGAGCAAGCAAAAATTGCCCTCGTTGACCACCGAGAACCGACAGCCGGCGAACTCGTGCTCGAGCTGGCGATTGGCACCAAGCACATGGCAACCATTACGCTGACTGACTCAGTTCGCAAAGAAAGTGCTTCAGTCATTCAAGATTTAACGAAAACGTTTGGCTTTACCCGAATTACCATGCTTACCGGCGATCGAGCTGTGGTTGCAAATCACATTGCGAAAGAAGTGGGCATTTCGAATGTTCAAGCCGAACTTTTGCCAGAAGACAAACTAAAAGCTGTTGAATCCGCCACGGCCACGGCTCACCAAATGAACGAAACAGTTATGATGGTTGGCGATGGCTTGAACGACGCGCCAGCCTTAGAGCGCGCTGACATTGGCATTGCCATTGGCAAGCAGGGTGGCGAAATCGCCGTTGAAGCAGCCGACGTTGTTCTGCTTGGCGATCGCCTTGATAAGCTGACCGATGCGGTTCGGATTGGCCGAGGTTCGCTCACGATTGCAACCCAGGGCATTTGGGTTGGTATGGGCTTAAGTTTTATCGGCATGGGCTTTGCTGCTTTTGGTTTTCTTCCCCCAGTCGTCGGGGCCGTCACCCAAGAAGTTATCGATATCGTCGTCATTCTTAACGCACTTAGGGTGCTCACCATTTAACGAAGGATTTGTATGAAACTCCGAAATGTCGCCATTATTGCTCACGTTGACCACGGCAAAACCACGCTGGTCGATGGCTTGCTCAAACAGTCACACACGTTCCGTGACAACGAAGCGGCTATGAGCCAAACGTTGATCATGGACTCAAATGACCAGGAACGAGAACGTGGCATTACCATTTTGGCCAAGAACACCGCGATCGTGTACAACGACTACAAAATCAATATTATCGACACCCCGGGCCACGCCGATTTTGGGGGCGAAGTTGAACGAACGCTCAATATGGCCGATGGCGCAATTTTGGTGATCGACGCGCAAGAAGGCCCAATGCCACAAACCAAGTTCGTGCTGAAAAAGGCGCTCGAAATTGGTTTAAAACCAATTGTGGTTATCAATAAGATCGACAAACGTGATGCGCGCGTAGAAGAAGTAATTCAACAAACGTACGATCTTTTTCTCGATCTAGCCACTCACGATCACCAACTCGAATTTCCTATTTACTACGCAATTGGGCGCGAGGGTAAGGCCTGGACTGAAATGCCGACTGATCCAACCGAAGCGGCTGACCTTACGCCAATTTTCGATGCCATCATTGAGCACGTGCCAGCGCCAACCGTAAAAACCGACGGTGAGTTTCAGATGCTCGTGACTACCCTCGATTGGGATACCTACAAAGGAAAGTACGCGATCGGCCGAATTCGCCGCGGCGAGCCAAAGCCAGGCATGGCTATCACTATACTCAAACATGATGGCACTTCTGCCACTGGTAAGATTGATAAAATCTTTGGAAGCCAGGGTCTAAAGCGCGTTGAAATCACCGAAGCCGAGGCGGGTGATATTGTGGCAATTACCGGGCTCGACAAGGCGTCGATAGGCGACACCATTGCTGACAGCAGCAATCCTGAAGCCTTGCCAACAATCGAGGTGGACGAACCAACGCTCACCATGACGATTGGTGCTAACACCAGCCCGTTCGCTGGCCGCGATGGTAAATATGTGACCAGCCGCCAAATTCTTGAACGAATTCAACGCGAACTAGAAACGAACGTATCGATGCGAATGGAAATTGCGCCAACCGGCGAATTCCTCTTATCGGGGCGTGGCGAACTCCACCTCTCAGTATTCATCGAGACACTGCGACGCGAAGGCTTTGAACTACAGGTTGGTAAGCCTCACGTTATTACCAAAGTGATTGACGGCGTTACTATGGAACCGCTCGAAGAGCTCACAGTTGACGTGGCTGCCGATGCTGCGAATAGCGTCACCGCCGAAATTACCCGCCGACGCGGTGTGCTCCATGGCCAAACCGAAAATAGCGATGGTACCGTTCGGTTGATCTTCCAGATTTCCACCCGCGGGCTTCTGGGCTTGCGCAACCAAATTCTGACCATTTCACGTGGCACGGCGATTATGAACTCGATCTTTCTGCGCTACGAACCAATGGGTGCACCAATTCCAAAACTTCGCAACGGCGTATTGATCGCAAGCGAAGCTGGCAAGGCACTGACCTACGGGCTGAACATTGCCCAGGGTCGCGGCGCGACGTTCATTCCGCCACAGACCGAAGTCTACGGCGGCATGATTATTGGCCTGAATGGTCGAGGCGAAGATATTGAAATCAACGTTACAAAGGAAAAGAAGCAGACCAACGTCCGTTCGTCTGGCACCGACGACGCAATTATTCTGACGCCGTTCACCAATTTGAGCCTCGAACAATCGCTCGATGTGCTCGAAGATGACGAGCTGTTAGAAGTTACACCAAATTTCCTCCGCCTTCGCAAGAAACTTTTGGACGCGAACGCTCGCGCCAAAACCCGCCGCAACTAGCAGCAAAAAGCGCCCGCATCTGGGCGCTTTTTGGTATGCTGCCGTCATGCACTACTGGCTTTTCAAGACTGAACCGAGCGCGTTTTCGTATGACCATTTGGCAAATGCGCTAAAACAAACCGCCCCTTGGGATGGCGTGCGCAACTACCAAGCTCGAAATTTTTTGCGTGACGATGTTCAGGTTGGCGACGAAGTATTTGTGTACCATTCAAGCATTCCCGAACCAGCCATTGTTGGTATCGCCAAAGTTGTGAAGGCCGGCTACGCCGACCACACCGCTTGGGATTCTTCAAACGAACACTTTGATCCAAAGAGCGCGCCTGAAAAGCCATTGTGGTACATGGTGGACGTTCAAGCAGTATGTAAGCTCGACCAGCCAGTCACGCTCAATGTAATAAAAACCGAGCCAGCGCTTGCCCATTGCTCGCTTTTCACTCGGCCTCGCCTCTCCATTCACCCAATTACCGCGACTGAGTGGCAAACAATCATTGATCTGAGTCACCCTAAAAGCGCCTGACTATCAGGCGCTTTTAGGTCGTACAAATAACGGGTACTAGGCTGGCTGGCCAGGATCTTGCGGTGGCTGTACTGGTGCCGCAGGTGCTGCTGGCTGAGCTGGCGGTTGGACTGGCGCAGCTGGCGCTGCTGGTACTACCGGAGTAGGCGTCGGATTAGCAGCTGGTGGTTGCGAAGCGACTGGTGGTGGGGTTGGCGCAACAGGTAGCGGCGCCGTTGGCTTTTTCTTGCGCATGAAGAAGAGCACCACCAGAACAATAATTACCAGCAGAATTAGCAACATCCACCAGTAATCCAAAAGTGATGTGCCTTTATAGGTGCGCGCAACATCAGAAACACCAATCTTGAACGACTGCGTTACCGTAGAATCAGAACAGGTGTCAGGGCTCGAAGCGGTGAGTTTCACCGTGTCGCCTTCGTCGGCAAACAAGAAGAACGTTGCCTTGCTACCACTGTCGGCCACAACGGTGGCTTGATTGCCGCTCTTAGCTGAAATTGTTGTACCGACAAAGCCAGTGTCAGCGATTAAATTCACCCGAATTCCTGCTGGAGAAGCCACGGTAACTTTGCGAACAACCGCTTTGGTTGGCTGCGCCACCTGGTTACGATCATCAACGGCCATGGTGAACACGGGCTTGTCGTAGTAGCTAAAGAAGTAATCATTACCACTGCCAAGGCCTTGGCCGTTAGTAATGCTGTAAGCAACGGGTTTCCACGCGCCAGCTGTCCACTGGGTCGGTTTGACCGTAATAGAATAGTCGCCTGCTGGCACCTGGCTAGTACCGGCAGTCCATTTGCCGTTGGCAACGGTAGCGCCATCAACCGTTTTGGGGAACGAATCAGTTAGTTCGGTGCCAGCTGGGGTATCAATCGTAACCTGACTTGCATCGCCACCGTTATGAACCAATATGGTCATTAACTGACCAACGGCAATCACGTCATTATCAATCGAAATCGTACCGAGACGGGTTTCAGTCTTGGTTGGTTTTGGATCATCTGGCGCGCACGGCGTAGCAGCAGCAGATGCAGTAGCAACCGAGGCAAACGGCACTAGTAGCAAACTAATCACGCTCATCAGCAATGCAAATCGAGCTAGTACAAAACGCATTCCCCTCCTTTTTGTTATCACTATCGTAGCAGAATCAAGGAGTTCCAAGAATTATTTTGAATCGACTACTTTATACGTTCGTTCACCAGTTTTCGGATTATAGTGAACTTCCATTAATTTCCCCGTGCTCGGATCGACAAACCGCTCACCGGTCTGCTGCCATTCATGTTCACTCGTACCAGTTTTTGGTTGGTAGCGGCCCCGTTCAAAGAGAATGCCAACGGTAATAAGGGTGGCATTCACCAAAAGGTAGATGGCAATGAGCACGCCATTGGCACGACCAACCAACAGAAACGCACCCGCGACACAGGCAGCAGCATACAAATAAACAATGAATCGTAAAATGCGCATTACTTCTTTTTCACCACCACTGCCGTACCATAGGCAACAATTTCACTCATACTGGTACCAAGTTCCGACGAATCAAACTGCATACGAATTACCGCATTGGCGCCCATTGCGGCGGCGTTTTTTACCATGCGGTCTAGCGCGTGCCGCCGAGCATCTTCGAGC
>Ga0105240_10006393_pt1 | contig 17331 bp, 19 predicted proteins | sample KBSC54metaG_FD_80426 | JGI IMG/M metagenome (GOLD analysis project Ga0105240, IMG submission 80426) | Corn rhizosphere microbial communities from Kellogg Biological Station, Michigan, USA - KBS C5-4 metaG | ecosystem: Host-associated > Plants > Roots > Rhizosphere > Soil | place: Michigan, USA...
CTTCCAATTCTGGATCGCGCATTACCCCAGGTAACCCCTATCGCGTCCCCACGCTAACCACGCTTGCACGGCTTCGCCGAAAGTGCTTCCGGTTGGTGCCGGATCTTCGCGGGTTATCGCGTTCAACGCTACGAGCCAATGATTGGGACGCTCATTCAATTCTTTGAACAGCAACGGGAGGACCTTGGGTCCGATTTCTATAATTCTCCTGTAGGACGGGTGCGTGATCATCTTTGTCAAGGATGACGTGTGTCGCGTGTCCTTATGCCACTTTTCCACGATGGTCTCAAAATGGGCCGTCAGTTCAGGACTGACTCGCGCACCGCGTTTTAGTCTGCGTCCGGTAGGGCTTTCCAGTCTGATGTCTAGCGCTTCTCTGGATACCTGAAACAGATCCACAAGCCTGGATTTCCGCTCGTTAACCAGCGGCGCTAAAAGACTCCACGGCATCAAAATATCAGAAGCGATGGCGTTGGCCCGTCCCTCCATCGAGGTGCTGAGATTGCTTCGGTACAGTTCTTTCGTCTGCGCTTTAGCTCTGTCTACTATCTCCCCGTCCTTTATTAGGTGTGAGTGAACCAGGAAGTGGGCGATCTCATGCGCGATGGTAAAGCGCTTTCTGGCTGGACCGTCCGCTTTTCTAACAACAATCCCGAATCCCGAAGGCCCCGCTTTTTGGGGATCTTTCGTAAGTTTCCCTGCTATATCGTCAGGCAGCGACGCAGATTGCCATATCTTGAGGCCCAACTCACGCGCGATCTCCCGAAGATCCACAGGCGGCCCGGTCAACAAATGGCGGATTTGTGCCAGTGGATCTTTGTGGCTACTAATCATGGGTCGCCTTCTTGCGCTTCCCGCGTTGAGGCTTAGGGTAGGGCAACTTTCACGCCTGAGGATCGGCCTTGCCAGTCAATTCGTCAAACGTGATGCGCTTACCGACAATGCACTTGACGGCAGAGTCGAACCGCTCGCCGTCGGTCATTTTGCGGTTGTTAAATCGATAGCATTGCTCATCGGCGTATGCCTGCAAGTGGAACGGCTCAACCGAAACGTAGGTACCCTTCAGCGCCCGCTTGAACAAAGACCAGAAATTCTCCATGCCGTTCGTGTGGACAACCTTGTCCCGAACGTAGGCTTCCGTGTGGTCGATCACTTCGTGGGTGTAATCGACCAGAAGTTCACGGTACGACTTCAACTCGTCCGTGTACACGTTCGCGCCCTTCTCAACGTGGTGCTCAACGACGGGCATCAAGTGGCCGCGCTTACGTTTTGCGAGAACTTGTACGCGAGCTTGGCTAGCTTCATTCTTAGCCCCATGCCGTTCGAGCAAGCCCATAACGATAGCCTTGCCAGCAACACCGCTCGTAACGTTCCCGTACTTCAGTATGTGACGACCCTTGGCTTTCAGGTTCATGTTGCGGATCTTGCCACCGACGAACGTTTCATCCGCCTCAACGTCGCCGGAGAATTGTTTTTCGAGCGAACCACCCTGAAGAGCAAGCCGAATACGGTGGAGCAGGAACCATGCAGACTTTTGCGTTACACCGATAGCTCGGTGAAGCTCGTAGCTACTGATACCGTTCTTGCAGTTCACAATCTGCCACATCGCAAGCAACCACTTGTCCAGGCCAATCGGGGAATCCTCAAAGATGGTTCCAGTTTTGGAGGTGAACTGCCTCCGGTCGTGTTTCTTACCACACTGCCAGCGGTTGTACTTGGGTTGGAAGATTACGCTCTCGCTACCGCAACGGGGACAGGTGACACCATCGGGCCAGCGGTGAGCAACCAGATACTCTCGGCAGTTCGTTGGATCTTGAAAGTAAAGGATTGCTTGTTGTAGCGTATCTGGTCCAACGACTTCCATGTATTAATCTTAGCCTGGAAGTGATGAGTTGTCACCTATATTATCCCCGCCGTATGCGCCCACGAAAATCGCCGACTACTGTAAGGATGCGATTGCTTGCACAGCCGGTGGCGTGGCAATTTATCTGACCTCGGGATTTTATAATGAAGAGGTCGCTGATCAAATGACGACTCTTGTTCACGAGCTACTTCACGTGACTTTCAATGGTGCATCAGATGACGAAGTCGCCAATAAATTTCACCTCTCGTACGACAACAACAATCCGGCCAATACATCAAGTAGGGCCATAACAGATTGGCTGAACAAGGATTGCGGGCGACTAAGATGAGACTTCTCTTTGGGCTTTGTCTAATTGCGACGGGCATACGTGGAGATACTACGACCTACGATGTTCTTTTTTCGGGCATACGGGAGACATCCATGACTCTAAGTCCCGGCGCGTTCGGCGAGAGGTATGTAGAGCAAATTGCTCGCGGGCAACTGGCGCGAACCCCTCGTCCACACATCATCCATTTGCAAATATACGGGGCTGGCATGGGGGCTCCAGTTCCTAAGCCCGACCATTTTAACTTCGAACATTGGCGTGAAGAGTACCAGAGAGAAACAAAACTTACTTTTGAAATCGCGGAGATGATCGCTCGCGGGGACGATGTCGTCCTTCGCATGCGAAATGCAACTGGGACGATCAGCAAACGTGTTCTCTCTGGTAATGATCCTCTAACCTTACTTGCGCAGGGACAGAAGTTCGAGATTGTCTATTTCGACTTTGACGCGAATCGGCTCCCGACATTCAGCATCTTCATCCGAAGTACATCGCCTGTAGCCGCGAAGGATGGATTAGCTCTCTTTCAGGCATTGGAAACGTTGTTTCCAAAAATAGATGTGTCTATAGCAATCAGACCGGATATATGGTTCGTCAGAGCCACAAGATATCCCTTTCTGAACCCCTTTATCCAGGATCTCAGTCCACCCAATTCTGAAGACTACAATCGCTCCCGTACGGTGGAGTGCGACCGCCTGTCTGGCTCCGCGTCCTGTAAGTTGCAATAGAAGCGATCTTGTCGAGCGGTGTGGGCCTCGACTACGCAAAGGGCTCGCTCACGAAAACACGAGCCCTAAGACGGCGAGTTCCATCGGGGGCTTTAACGATCACTGTTTTGCGGATACCCGGTCACTCAAAAGCAAAGGGGCGATTAGCGGCTCCAGAGTACTTCTCTTTTCCGCACGTAGACACTCCAGGCGTTCCAATCCCCGTTCCGTGATCCGGGGGAACAAAAGGGGCCAGACGACATTTGGTGCCAAACAGTGAACGTGTTACTTCAACGGAGATACAAAATCGGTACGCTGGTCTCCGCCGGAGGACACCCAGAGAGAAGCTTGATCAGTTGCCTGGGAAACCGGGCGTGCCTGACTCCGAGAGAGATTTGGAAAAAGCGGAATGGAGAACCGCGCTGGTATAACCCCAAAACCCAGTTTCACCCGAGAGGCGAGTCTCGACAGGCCAAAGTTTTTGGAATGAAACGGAATGAAACTGGATTCTAGATGCTGTGTACATTATTGAAAACATGGTGGCCAGGGACGGAATCGAACCGCCGACGCCAGCCTTTTCAGGGCTGCGCTCTACCAACTGAGCTACCTGGCCGGGAGTAAACTACGAAGCCTTCACATTTTATCACGCGGCGCTTTTCAGCTGCTATCATACCGGCCCGATTGTCTGCCCCGACCCAATTGTCCGCCATTGCCGCGACCATTCGCGCGCCGTGCGCCACCAGAACGCCGTCAGCACCACCCCAATCGCGATCAGTCCAGCCGAAAGTCCGATCCATAAACCTGGCGCACCCAGGCCGCGCCAGAAGCACAACATCGCTCCCAGCGGCAGTCCGATCACCCAGTATCCGATCAGGTGGCACACCATGGGCGTACGCGTGTCACCCGCGCCTCGCAGCGAGCCCGTGACCACGATCTGCAGCCCGTCGAACAGTTGAAAGAAGGCCGCTACTCTCAGAATCGTCGCCGCAGTGGCAATCACCGCGGCGTCGGGGGTGAACACGCGCGCAATCCACTCGGGCACTGTCAGCAACACGACTGCTGCCGCCGACATCGCTATGGCGCCCAGTGCTAGCGCTGTCCATCCCGCGCGAGCAGCCCCGTGGCGGTCACCCTGTCCCAGCGCAAATCCGACTCGCACTGCAGCCGCCGAGCTGATACCCAGCGGCATCATGAACGTCGTGCTCACTGTCGTCAGAGCGATCTGATGTCCGGCAAGCGCAGTCGCGTTCAATTTACTCACCAATACCGTCACAGTGGCGAACACACCGATCTCAACCGCCATCTGTCCCGCCGCCGGCGCACCTAGCTTGATCAGCGCCCATATCCGGGCCGCCTCCGGCTTCCAGGAAAGCCGCCAAACTTCCGGGTCGTGCTTCAACAGAACATATGCCAGCGCACCCGCCATATATAGGCGTGAAAAACAAGTCGCCCAACCGGCTCCTTCCGCGCCTAGCCGCGGCGCTCCCAGATGACCCAGGACCAGGATCCAATTGCCCGCCAGATTCACCAGGTTGGCTGTGAGAAGCGTGATCATCACCGGGCGCGCGATGTGCAGCGCTTGCAGATAACGCCGCAGCGCGAAATAGATCAGCAACGGAGGCGCACTCCAGATCAGAGCGTGCAGATAGGGCCGCGTCGCGTCCAACACGGTCTGGTTGACTCCCACACTCGGCAGGATTGCTTCCAGCGCCCAAACCGCACCCATTACGATAGGGATCATGAACACCGCCATCCACACGCCGGACACCAGGGAACGATGATAGTCATCGCGATCTCGTGCGCCGAACGCGCGCGCCACCAACGTGTCGAGCCCCAGCAGCACGCCGGCCGAGCAGATTGCGATCCCGTAGAACACCATTGTGCCGAGACCCACGGCACCGATCGCTTCCGCGCCTACGCGGCCGACAAACATGGTGTCGACGACGCCCATCGCCATCCACCCCAGCTCGGCGAGCACAAGGGGACCGCCCAGGCGGATCATCTGTATGAGTTCTTCTCGCACCAGGCTCTCTATTTCCCGATACAGAATGTGGAGAAGATCCGGTTCAGAATATCATCGGCTGTGGTTGCGCCGGTGATGGCATCGATCGGCCGCAGCGCGGCGTAGAGGTCCAGCAAAACCATTTCATGCGGGATGCCGACAGTTGTTGCGGTACGCGCCTGCGCCAGAGCCTCGCCCGATTCGCGCAAGAGCTGCTCATGCCGAAGGCTGGTAATGAAGCCGCCTTCTTGCTCCAGCCGCCCGTCCGGAACATTTATACCAACGATGGTTTCCATAATCGCGTGCCTCAGTGGTTCGATTCCGGCGCCCGTGAGCGCGGAAACGGGCAGCGCACCAGGCACTTCGACCTGCGGCGCTAGGTCTGATTTGTTTGCGGCCACGAGTGTCTTGCCGTCCTGGCGCGCGCGCCGGATGAGCGCCTCATCCTCTGGTGCGAGGCGTTGTGACGCGTCCACAACGACCAGTGTCAGATCCGCATCCGCCATGGCCTGATAGCTGCGCGCGATTCCCAGCGACTCGACGACATCCTGCCCTATACGTACGCCCGCCGTATCCAGAAGCTTCACTGGAATCCCGCCGAGCGAAGCTGTCTCCGACACCACGTCGCGCGTAGTTCCAGGGATCGCGGTCACAATCGCCCGGTCTTGTTCCAGCAATCTATTAAAGAGGCTGCTCTTGCCGACATTCGGCCGTCCGACGATAGCGAGAGTGAATCCTTCGTGCACCAGCTTGCCGTAGGCGAAGCTGGCGGTGAGATCGGCGATAGCCGATTCAATGGGCTCCAAACGCCGCAGAATCTCCTCGGCCGGCGCAACGCTGATGTCGTCTTCCGCAAAGTCGATCCCGGCTTCGAGCAGAGCGACCAGTTCCAGCAACTGCTCCTTCACTGGCTTCAGCCGCCGCGATACAGACCCTTCCGCTTGTTGCGCGGCAACACGTGCCTGGTATAACGTGGTTGCCTCGATGAGATCGCGGATCGCTTCCGCCTGCGGCAGATCGATGCGGCCGTTGAGATACGCACGCAGCGTGAACTCGCCCGGTTCTGCCAATCGTGCGCCGGCTTGGCAGAGACCCTCCAGAGCGTAGCGCAGTACCACAGGCGATCCATGGCAGGCGATCTCCACTACATCTTCGGCGGTGTAAGATCGCGGGGCGGCAAAATACGTTACTACGACTTGATCTACAGCATGGTCGTCAGCATCAGGCAATATCGCCAATGCAGCGGACCAAGGCTTCCATTCGGGCGACCCGCCGGGAAATCGCAGAACGCGTTCGGCAATGGCGCGGGCGTCGGGGCCAGAAACCCGGATGAGGCCGATACCACCGCGGCCAAGCGGCGTGGAGATTGCCGCGATGGTATCACCGGTTCGCACAAAATCTTACAAGTTGAGTTTAGAAACGACGGCCGCGGTCCCCGTCTCGGCGCGGGCCACGAGGGCCACCAGGACCCCCGCCGGGACCACGGCCACGGTCGCGTCCTCCGCCAAAGGGACGGCGGCTCCGGGGAGTGTCATCCTCAGGACGCGGACGCGGCGGACGAATCGGCTCCGGCAAAACTTTCAAGTCCGCGGGAACCACCACGACTTGCCGTATAGGGCCTTCGCCCACGCTCTCGCTCCGCACGTCCGTTTCATCGCGCAGCGACAAGTGCAGAATGCGCCGTTCACGGCTGTTCATGGGGCTAAAGTGGAACGGCACGCGCGTTTTCTTGACGCGTTCCGCTGCGGCCTGCGCGCTCATGCGCAGCTCTTGAATCCGCAGCATACGATGATCGTTGGCATCGAAACACAGGAGCGAATGTTGCTCTGGAGCCATGCCCAGCGCCTCGGTGGTCAATTGCTCAATCGCCAACAGAAGTTCCGCCTTGTTGGCAAGCAGCAGTTCTACATCCTGACCAGTGAAGCGTACCAGAACGTCTGGGTTCTCGAAGTCCGGATGCACGGTTTCGCCGGCGCTCACGGCATAGGTCAGCGCAAAGCCAGTCCGCTGGATGAGCAGATCAAGGAACTGCCGGATGCGCGGCTCAGATTCCGCAAGCGTGAACTTCTTTGACACCGTGTCAGACCCTATTCTTCTTCGCCTACTTTTTCTTTTTCTGGGGCGGACTCGGGATTACCGCTGGTGCAGGAGTTCCTCGGTTAAGCAACCACTGCTGTGCGACACCCACCAGACCGCTGGTCATGTAGTATAGTACCAATCCCGCCGACAGGTAGTAAAATATGTAGCCCATCACCAGCGGCATGAATAGCATCATCTTCTGCTGTGCCGGATCCATGCCTGGACTGGGCGTCATCTTTTGCTGCAGGAATTGTGTGACCACCAGCAGAACCGGCAATACGCGGATAGCCAGGGTTTCGGGCTGCGAGAGATCGTGCACCCAAAGCCAATTCGCCCCGCGCATCTCGATCGCCACTCTCAGTACCGTGTAGAAGCCGTACAGAAACGGGAGTTGGATGATCATCGGGATGCATCCCCCCACGGGATTGACCCCGTTTTTTTTGTACAGCTCCATCATCTCCGCCTGCTGCTCCTGCTTGCGGGGATCGCGCATGGGCAGGTCTTTATACTTGGCATTGATCGCCTGGATCTGCGGCTGTAGCGCCTGCATCTTCTTGGATGACCGCATACTTGAGAAGCGCAGAGGGAACAGCACCATGCTGATCGCGATCGTTACCACCACAATCGCCCAGCCGAAATTTTCGCCCGTCACGTGTTTCGCAGTCCACGTCAGAACGTAGAACAGCGGCTTGGCGATGAACCCGAAATATTTTCCCCAATCGATCAGCTTGTCCAGCTTGGGGTTTACCGCACCCAATATCTCCGAATCCTTGGGGCCGATGTACGCGTTAAACGAATTCAAACCGGAGCCGCCCACGCCCGCGCCGATTCGTTTCTCGTCGGCTCCGGTTGAGCCAGGAACCTGGTCGGAATAGGTGGTGACCGTCAAACCACCGCCCGCCGCGGTGGGAAGAACCAAGGCGGCGAAATAGCTGTCTTCGATGCCGGCGAAGGAGTACTGGCCGCTGGTGGTAACGGGACCCTTGTCGGCGGATTTCAAGGCGTTCTGTACTAGCTTTGAGTCCGCTTCGTCATAGTAGGGCACATCCTCGACGCTGGCCGGATTCACGATGGTCTGATCGCCGAAGCCGCCCCGCCAAGTCAGCTCATGCGGCAGCAGCACGCCGTTATCGACCACCTGAGATGTGATCCCCACCAGGTAGCTCTTGGGCATGAACTGGAAGGTTTTCTTGGTCGCCGTGCGCCCGTCCGAGTATTCGAACGTCACCTCGAGATCGCCGGACCGTTCCACCCGGAAGAGTCCCTTGTTGGGATCGTTAGGCGGCGCTTGGCTGCGGAACGCCACCGCGAACGGCGCCGGGACCTTCGACAAAGCCTTGGTATTCACCAGATCCAGTGGTTTGCCGCTGCCGTCCTTGTAATTCTTGAGAATCCAACTCAGGACCGTCGCGCCCTGATTCGAAAACCGAACTCGATATACATCTGTTTCGATGGTGAAATCTTGAGCCGCACTCTCCTGGATCTGCCCAGGTACCGCGATCGGTATTACAGGAGTTGTGGGTTCGGGCTTGGGGGCTTCGACGGGCGATTGCGTAGCAGGCGTCGGAACTGGAACCGTTACAGGCGGAGTCGCCGGCGGCTTGTAAATGTAGTTCCAACCCACCAGAACTATCCCCACCAGCACGAACGCCAGTAGGAGTCGCGTCTCGGTTGTCAGTTCCTTATTCGGCATTACTCGCGAGACCGCGTGTCCTTAGCGGACCGGGTCAAATCCTCCTTGATGGAACGGATGGCAGCGCGAGAGGCGGCGCAGGCCCATGCCGACGCCCTTCCACACACCATGCTTTTCGATGGCGTCCTTCATGTACTCCGAACACGTCGGATGAAAACGGCACGCCGAGGGGAGCAGGGGAGAGATCACCAGTTTGTAGGTCCGGATGAGACCAATCGCTATCGTGCGGGGCAAGCTCATCTCGCGTTGCATTGTTTGTTGCAATGTTCGATCACCTTCCTGAGCGCCCGCTCAAGGTCCGTAAAGGGCGCGGCGAGCGCCGTTCGCCGTGGATTAATGACGATGTCCCACTCTGGATTGAGTTTCGTTCGGTGCAGGCGGAACGCTTCCCGCATACGCCGCTTGATGCGGTTCCGGACAACGCTTCCACCGATAGCGCGGGGAACCGTGAGTCCCAATCGCGGCCCTGGACTCTGATCCTCCGGTCTCGCCAAACAAAAAGCGGCGAAGAGGGGACCGGAAACGCGCTTGCCGTGGTCATACACTTTTCGGAAATCGGCGGTGCGCAAGGCCCTGACGGAAGAAGACACTGGAGAACGAAGGGGCGCGCTACCACCGGCCAGATCAACTGGCTTTGGCGTAGCGGACAGCCTTCTCGTCGCTTACGGTCAGCTTGTGACGTCCCCGGGCCCGGCGGCGTGCCAACACGGCCCGGCCGTTCTTGGTCTTCATACGCTCGCGGAATCCATGCACTTTGGCGCGCTTACGATTATTAGGTTGAAAAGTCCGTTTCGGCATATTGGCTTACATTTGCGCGCGCGTCGCCCAAAGCGAAGGCGCCTCTTTCGATGGGTCGTTTGTAGACGAATCTAGTATAACAAACGAATCGCCCGCCCCGGAGTTCCGTTATATAGGGTTAGAAACCCGCCAACAGATCAAAATCCACGTTTCCGCCCGAGAGCACGATACCGACCCGCCCCAATTCCGCTGGAAGCTTGCCGAAAAGCGCTGCCGCCGCTCCTACCGCTCCGCTGGGCTCCACTAGGATCTTGAGCCGCGTCAGCAGGAACTTGACAGCGGCTCGGATTTCGTCGTCGCTTACCAGGACCACCCGCTCGACATTTCTTTGCAAAATCGGGAAGGTTATGGCGCCGGGAACTGGCGTGCGCAGCCCGTCGGCGATGGTATCCGGCGGCGGGACTTCGACGCGCTTTCCCGCTGCCAGCGACAGAAACGCATCGTTACCTTTCTCCGGTTCGACGCCGATCACGCGGATCCTGGGACGTAGATGCTTGGCCGCGATCGAGCAGCCGGACATCAGCCCGCCGCCGCCGATGGGCGCGACCAGGGCGTCCAGATCGGGAACTTCTTCAAGCAACTCCAGTGCGGCGGTTCCCTGTCCCGCGATGATCCAGGGATGATCGAACGGCGGGACCAGCGTGGCTCCTGTTTCGGCGGCGATGCGCGCGCCGATCGCCGCGCGGTCATCGCGGAAGCGATCGTACTCGACGATTTTCGCGCCTTGCGCCCGCGTCGCTTCGAGCTTAGAGCGGGGCGCGTCGGTCGGCATCACGAGGGTCGCCGGAATTCCCAGGGAGCGCGCAGCGATCGCCACAGCCTGCGCGTGGTTACCCGAGGAGAACGCGACCACTCCCCGTGGAAGATCCGCTTTGGGGATGGAATACACGAAGTTCGACGCGCCCCGGATCTTGAAGGCTCCTCCGGTCTGGAAGTTTTCGCACTTGAAAAACGCGGCGACTTTGGCCTCGGCGTCGAACCCGCGGGAATGCATGACAGGCGTGCGCTTGGCGATCGGCCGAATGCGCTCGGAGGCTTTGTGGATGTCGTCGAACTTAACTTCGGAGCGCACAATCTCAATAGCCGGCATGTTTGTCCACCAAGTTCAGCAGCGGCTCATCGGCCCGAAAGCGGCGCAGGTTCTCAAGGAAACAGTCGACCGCCAGATGAATGAAATCCCGCACATGATCCGCAGTGTGGGGCGAAAGCAAGACATTTTCCATCTTATAGAAAGGATGCCCCGCAGGAAGCGGTTCCACGGCGAACACGTCCAGCGCTGCACCGCGAATTATCCCGGTCTCAAGCGCCTGTATCAGCGCCAGCTCGTCGACCACCGCTCCCCGGCCCACATTGATCAGCACCGCCGTGGACTTCATGGCAGCGATCTGAGGCGCGCCGATCATGCCGCGCGTCTCGTCGGTCAGCGGCGCTGCCAGCAACACGTAATCACTCGCGGCTAGCATTTGATTGAGGTTCGCTGGGGCGAAACTCTCATCCACAAAGGGATCTTTGTCGAACAACTCAGCGCGGCGTCTCAGTGCGGCGATTCGCATCCCAAATGGTCTCGCCAATTCCGCCGCTGTGCTGCCGATCGCGCCATATCCCACAATCCCTAGCGTCTTACCCTGGATTTCGTCGGTCGTGAATGCTTCCCACACGGCGGCCTGCTGTTGCCGAACCATGCGGCGCATGTTGTATGCGAAGTACAGCATCGCTCCAATGGTCCACTCGGCCAGGGGCCTGCGAAACACCCCGCGTCCATTGGTCAGCGGCAGCGGACTCGCCATTATTTCAGGGCACAGGACATTGTCGACGCCGGTCCACAGCGAGTGGATCCACTTGGCGCGATGCGCGGGCGGAATAGCCGCGCTCAATAGCGGCGGATTCGATGTTCCATTGACAATCACGTCGGCCTGCGGAGCAAACTCGCGTACTTTCGCCGGATCATTGCTGACGATCAGGCTGACCTCGGGTCCCAGGTTTGCAAGCAATTTCAGCCACGAAGCCGATGGATCGGCCAGCACCAGCAGAGTCAAAGACATGCGCACCTTTCAGAATAACGTGCCAAACTGGAGACGTGCCTGAGTTTTGTACCTGCGGCGCGCAACTTCCGCCCGACGCCCGATTCTGCCACAAGTGCGGCAAGCCGCAGCGTGAAGAAGATGTGCCGGTCGAGGAACAACCGATCGTTGTCTTACCGCCCGCGCCGCCGGTCGCGGCCGAACCTCCTCCCATTAGCTTTCGCAATGCCACGGCCGTCCGGGTGGCGCTGGCCACCGGAATTCCGATGTTCTTGCTCTCAGCTGTGGCCGGAAACTTTGCGCTGGCCGTTCCCGTGGCCGGAGGATTCTTCGCCGTGTACCTTTATCGGCGTCGCACGGGCCAGAAAATCACCGTATTGGCCGGAGCCCATCTGGGATGGATCTCCGGCATTATCGTCTTCGCGATCGTAACCGTGGTGCTCACAGCGGTGATGTTGCTACTCTCGCAGCCGGAATTTGTGCAGAGCATGCGCGATCAGATGGCCAAGATGTCATCCATTTCTCAGGATGAGCTTACCAAGCGCATCGACCTCCTGCGGACCCCGTCCGGGCTGGCGCTTGGGTTGTTGGATACCTTCGTGTCTTATACCGTGCTAACTGCTCTAGGCGGTGCGGTTGGGGCGAAGATTCTGAACCGGCCTTGAAGTCGCCCGCCGCACCATGGCCACGCCCGCGAAGATGACCGCCATTGCACCGGCCTCGCGCAGACCAAATCGCTCCCGGTAAACCCACCAACCCAAAAACACTGCGACCACCGGATTGATGTAAGTGTAGATCGATGCAATCGCCAGCGGCAGCCGGCTGATCACCAGTGCATAGCAGCTGTATCCGACGATGCCTCCAAAGATCGCCAGATAAGCGATCGCTCCTATGCCGCGCGCGGTCCAATGCGCCGACGGCATTTGAAAAATGCTCGGCACCAGGAGAGCCAGCCCCGTACTGAGCTGCTGCACGCCGCCGATTACGAACGGGTGCGCGCGCGATCGCCGATTGCGCTGCAGCAGCGAACCGAGCGCCCAACTCGCGCCGCTCACTTGCAGAAGCAGAAACGCCAGGACCACCGATCCCCCAGAAGAGAAGCTGTGATGTGTCAATGCGGTCCACGCGTCCGGCGCTATCAGCAGAAACACCCCCAGGAAGCCCAGGAGCAGTCCCCTCATCGTCGGCGCGTGAAACTTCTCACCACCGGCCAGCAGCGCATCGATGCCGACGAACCAAAACGGCGCTGTAGTTACGAACAGGGAGCTCAGTCCCGTGGGAATCCACTGCTCGACCACAGCCAGCGTGCCGTTGCCCACGCCGATCACCATCAGCCCGTAACCCGCCGTCATCCACAAATCGCGCCCGCGCGGGAAGTGAGCTCCGATCATCGCCGCCACGCTCAAGGTGATGGCCCCCGACATCAGGTTCCGCAGGCAGACCAGAAGAGCAGGCGGAAAGGAATCCAGGGCGATGCGGATTCCCAGGTACGTGGTGCCCCAGAATATACACACACAAATCAGCGCTAGATACGCCGTAAAGTGTGGATGATCCCGCAACGGTTAGCTACCATATTAACTTGATTCTTACGCTGACCATTAATCCCGCCATCGATCGCACCATCATTTCCGACCGGATCGCATTTGAGGATCGGGGATATATTTTGTCCCGCGGTGAAGATGCCGGCGGGCGCGGTGTCAATGCCTCTCAGGTGATTCACGAATTCGGCGGAAAGACGCTCGCTCTGCTGACTTCCGGCGGCGAGATCGGCAAGCGCATGGAACACTTTCTAGGGGAGATGGGATTTCCCTTCGAAGTGGTCCGCGTGCATGCGGAAGGTCGCGCGAACCTGACCATTTCAGACAAGCAGGGACTGACCATCAAGCTGAACGAAATCGGCGCGCCGCTGGAGGAAAAAGAAGTGGGCGCGGTGCGCGATCTAGTGGAGGCGCGTCTTAAGAAAGCCAGTTGGCTGATGCTCTGCGGTAGTACGCAACCCGGCGTTCCTCCGGCGTTTTATTCGGAAATCATCGCGCTCGCCAAGAGCCGCGGTGTTAAGACTCTGCTCGATACCGATGGCGAGGCGCTCAATCATGCGCTCGAAGCTAAGCCGTCGGTCATTTCTCCCAATCAACAGGAAGCCGAGCGTTTGCTGGGGCGCGCCATCATCACGCGCAGCCAATCGCTCGAAGCCGTAAAGCGTATCCACGACATGGGCCCGGAAGCCGTGATTCTGTCGTTAGGCAGCCGGGGCGCGCTGGCCTCGTCGCCGGAAGGAATTCTGGAAGCGCTCCCTCCGCGTATCGAAGCTCTGTGTCCCATCGGCGCGGGCGATGCGCTGGCGGCTGCATTCGTGTGGGCCCTGGATAAGAAAAAGTCATTCGCGGATGCTCTTCGCTGGGCGGTCGCGGCCGGAACCGCCACTGCTTCACTGCCCGGGATGCGCTTCCCGACACTCGATCAGACCAAGGCGATCTATAAGAAGGTGGAAGTTCGCCCCGCGCGTTAGTACGAAGGTAAGGTTAGCGTTTCTTCTTGCGCTTCTTGAAAAACGGATCCGGACTCTTCAGCCGCGTCGAGAGCAACACCACGAACATCACCAGCAACGAAACCAAGGTCGCGATGGAGCCGATCACGAGGTAATCGGAATCCTTGAGCGGGGCCGGCATGATCTCGACCAGGACGACCGCCGATACGGCGAATACGCAGACACCGCCCAGAATGAGCATGATCTGTCGCATTAGTCGTATTTCTCGTAGAAGATTTGCTTGCGGTCGAAACCCTGGCTTTTCAGAAGGCCGCGCACCTCATCCACCATTTCTTTCAAGCCGCACAAGTAGAAGTCGACATCGCGCCGATCTCCGATCGCTTCTGCCAGATGCGCCTGTACGCGGCCTTGGCGTCCAGTCCATCCACTTTCCGGACGTGTGAGCGTCGGCCAAAATCGGAAGTTGGCATGAGCCAGCGCCATCTCCTCGAATTCCTGACGATATAGCAGATGTGATTCGTAGCGCACGCCGAACAACAGTGTGAATCCCGGCGAAGCTGCGTTCAGATGTGTCTGCAAGATAGACCGAAACGGTGCGACGCCGGTACCTGTCGCAATCAAAATCGAATCCCGCGGAGGCTGCCGTAGCACGAACATCCCCAGCGGCTGGCGCATCTCGATGCGATCGCCGGGCTGCATATCGAATAACCGCGGTGAAAGATGTCCGGCTTCCACGCGGTTCAGGCACAACTCAAACCGGTTGCTCCCCGAGGGCGCCGAAGCTAGCGAATACGCGCGCGTGATTTCCTTGCCTCCAATCATTTCCGTGAAGGATGTGAACTGGCCGGGGACGAACTCCAGCCGCTCCACTCCCAAGGCCTCAAATCCAAAATGCCGCACGCCGGGCGCGATCTCGCGCGACTCGATGAGCCTAGCCTGCATATTTGAGCTACGATGCCGCGCGCGCCCGATCTAGCAATGCATCGACCATCGCCGGGTGCTGGTCCAACGGAGCCGTAACTTCAATCGTCAGCCCTGGATGCGCGCTTTTAACCTGATCGATCAGCCTTGGCAGATCGCGCTGCAAATGCAGCCCGAGCGTCAGGAAATAAGGCACCACCACCACGTGCGAGATATTTTTTGAGAGCGCTTCCATAGCTCCCGGTAAGTCCGGCTGGCCGCCTTCGAGAAACGCTGCAACTACCGTCTCCAGGCCCCCGCGCCGGGCCATCTCTGCCGCGACCACGCGAACCGCATCGTTCGCCGATTCGACACTCGATCCGTGCGCGAACACTACATAAGCCGTGCTGCCGTTTGCGGCGTCGCGCATTACGCCACCACCGCAGGCGGAGGCGTCTGCACCGGGAAATAAGTGCGTAGAAAATCGAAAAACGCACGGCCCCGCCGCCGTCCATTGCCGTGCTGCAACTCCAGCCGCTGGAGGAAAACCAGAGAGCCCAGGATATCGGTGTCTCGTAGTGTCTGCATGCCGCTGGTTTCGGTTAATTGCTTACGAAGTTCATCGATCGCCTGTTTGAGTGCTTCCTGGATATCAGCCGCGTATGGATTGTTCGGCCGCGTCTCATAGATCAAGCCGGATTCGAGTGTCCGGTAAGTCTTAATGAGCGATTCCAGCCCCTCGCGCGCGTCGCCGTCGACGGCCCGCCGCGCTTCCATCACCCGCGCCAAAGCGTTCCCCAGCCACATCACGACGTGTTCCTGCTTGCGGATGAAATCTTCGCTCACCTGGATGTCTTTATTAGGCACATCAGCCTCGCCGATCGGGACCGGCCGGTCCCGTAATCGCGCCTCGCGAAGGTACTCGCAATGCAGCGGACAATCCACGGTAACTTCGCGCTCCGTACCGCAGCAGACGGTACAGATCTCGCCCTGCACGCCTGGACAGTGCCGTTTCGCGCGCCTCTTTCCGCAGAGTTTGCAAGGATCATTCACGCTGGTTTATCGAATGGGCACCTTCATCGTATCGTACGACCAGCGTCGTATGATCAAAATGTGGCGCGCACCGATGTGTACTTGAAAGTGGAGCTGGATCTGGATCCGAAAGAAAAGCCGGAGCGGGTGGCCGCCGAAATTTGCCGGACCATCCGCAGAATCTACGGCGTTCGCAAGGCGGAAGTATCCAGCATGGTGGAACGCGACGAATCCTGAGTGCGTCATGAGATTATGCATACCCAAAAGAGGTACCGGAGGAAATATTATGAAGCTTAAATTGATTGCCGCCGTGACGCTAGGTGCGGGATTATTGTCCGCGGCCGAAGCACCCGAACGCCTGCAGGCTGCCGCCGATGCCTTCAAGGAAGTGATGGGCATTCCCGACAAGTCTATTCCGCAGGATCTTCTTGAACGCGCCCAATGCATCGTGATCGTTCCCGGCTTGAAGAAGGGTGCCTTCTTCCTGGGCGCTAAGTATGGAAAAGGATTCGTCAGTTGCCGCCGCGCCGATGGCGTGGGCTGGTCCGCGCCCGGCGCCATTCGCGTGGAGGGCGGAAGTTTTGGTTTCCAGTTCGGCGGTACCGAAACCGATGCCTTCATGCTGGTCATGAACAAAAAAGGGATGGACCGGCTGCTTTCGACCAAATTCACTTTAGGTGGCGACGCTTCCGTGGCGGCTGGCCCAGTTGGCCGATCCACGCAGGCGGAAACCGACGCTGCCCTGACTGCTGAGATCCTCACCTGGTCCCGCCAGCGGGGTTTGTTCGCCGGTATCTCTTTGAGTGGGGCCACGCTGCGCGAAGACTCGGATTGGAATCGGGATCTCTACGGCAAGAAGATCACCAACCGGGAGATCATCATGAAAGGCACCGTGCAAACTCCCAAAGCGGCGGAAGGTTTGATGGCCGAGCTCAACCGCTATTCGAGCCGTAAGTAGGGCCCGCAATATATGGATGATCCCGAAGTATCCGGGCGTATGCGAGACGACTGGAACGAGCGCGCCCGCGAAGATGCCGGCTACTACGTCGCCTTCGGCCGCCGCCAGCAGAACGACGCGGATTTCCTGGCCACCGCCACCGAAGTCATCAACATCCTGGAATCCGAGTTGCGCCGCGTGCCGCCTCCCCAGCGCAGCACGTGGAAAGCGCTCGAGATTGGCTGCGGCCCCGGCCGCCTGATGCGCCCCATGAGCCGTCATTTCGCTGAAATCCATGGCGTGGACGTTTCCGATGAGATGATTGCCTTGGCGCGGGAGCGGCTCAAAGACACGCCCAACGCGTATCCCCACGTTAGCGATGGCGCGAGCTTGCGCGAGTTTCCCGAGGAAACGTTCGATTTCGTCTACTCCTACGCAGTGTTCCAGCATGTGCCCAGCCGCGAAGTCATCTCGACCTACATGCGCGA
>Ga0105240_10006394_pt1 | contig 17331 bp, 20 predicted proteins | sample KBSC54metaG_FD_80426 | JGI IMG/M metagenome (GOLD analysis project Ga0105240, IMG submission 80426) | Corn rhizosphere microbial communities from Kellogg Biological Station, Michigan, USA - KBS C5-4 metaG | ecosystem: Host-associated > Plants > Roots > Rhizosphere > Soil | place: Michigan, USA...
ACTATCTCTCGCCAGAGGAGTTCGAGACCGCCACCACCCAGCTGTGGACCGCGATCCCGCGGCCCACAGCCACTACAACCACTGTACCTTAAATCCAGTGTCTCACCCGAAGGGGTCAGTCCAGGCGGTCGACCGCCCGGCGCCGCGCCGCACCCGGCCCGCGCCGGGAGGGGTGGGTCAGTGGCCGGATTGGGCCGGCGTGGCGGAGCGGGAGGGCGCCGCGACGGCCGGGGGGCCGGCAGCGACGGCCGCTGGCCTGGCAGGGGCGGGCGGCGCGGACGGCGGCGGGGTCAGGTGGGGGGTGCGGCCGGTGAAGCGCCAGATCTCCAGCGGCGTGTCGCATTCGTGGTCCCGTGGGTTCCACCAGGCGCCCGCGGCCTCGCACTTCTGCGCCGGCCAGACGAAGATGGCCTCGTACGCCCACAGGCCGGCGCTGATCAGCACGAAGATGCTGAGGTAGGTCAGCTGGACACGGGTGAAAATCCGCAACATGTGGCCGGTTATGTCGCAAGAGACAGGCCCGCGACAAGCGCGGCTGCGGCGGCGGGCGACTTGCAAACCGCGCGCAAGACGTTATGCCCCGTGGCGCGCGGGCTTGGCGCGGGAGGGCGCCTCCCGCCCGCATGAGCCTGTGGCCGCAGGCGAGCTGAGGAAAACAAGACAGCCATGAAAGTTCTGGTCCCGGTCAAGCGGGTGATCGATTCCAACGTCAAGGCCAGGGTGAAGTCCGATCAGACGGGCGTGGACCTGGCCAATGTGAAGATGTCCATCAACCCCTTCTGCGAGATCGCCGTCGAAGAGGCGGTGCGCATGAAGGAAAAGGGCGTCGCCGAGGAGGTGGTGGTCGTCTCCATCGGCGTGGTCCAGGCCCAGGAGACCATCCGCACCGCCCTGGCCATGGGCGCCGACCGCGGCATCCTGGTGCAGACCGACGCCGATCCCGGTCCGCTGGCGGTGGCCAAGCTGCTGAAGGCGGTCATCGACCAGGAACAGCCCAAGCTGGTGCTGATGGGCAAGCAGGCCATCGACGGCGACAATAATGCGGTCGGCCAGATGCTGGCCGCCCTGCTCGACTGGCCGCAGGCGACCTTCGCCTACCGGATCGAGATCGCCGGCGACAAGGCCAAGGTCACCCGCGAGGTCGACGGCGGCCTGCAGACCCTGGAACTGGACCTGCCGGCGGTGATCACCGCCGACCTGCGCCTCAACGAGCCGCGCTACGCCTCGCTGCCGAACATCATGAAGGCGAAGAAGAAGCCGATCGATATCAAGGAGGCCGGCAGCTACGGCGTGAGCATCGCCCCGACCCTGACCGTGGTGAAGGTCACCGAGCCGCCGAAGCGCCAGGCCGGCGTGAAGCTGGAGAACGCCGCCGAGCTCGTCTCGAAACTCAAGAATGAAGCGGGGGTGCTGTAATGGCCGTTCTGATCATCGCCGACCACGACAACGCCCACGTCCGTGATTCCGTCAACAAGACCGTCACCGCCGCCCAGAAGCTTTCCGGCGACGTCGACGTGCTGGTGGCCGGCAAGGACGCCCGTGGCGCGGCGGAATCGGCCGCCAAGATCGCCGGCGTGCGCAAGGTGCTGCTGGCCGAGAGCGACGCCCTGGGCCAGGGCCTGGCCGAGGCGTTCCAGGCGCTGGTGGTGCCGCTGATGGCCAATTACGACGCGGTGCTTACCCCGGCGACCTCGCAGGGCAAGAACATCTCGCCGCGCATCGCCGCCAAGCTCGACGTCGCCCAGATCTCCGAGATCATCGACGTGGTCGACAACGACACCTTCGTGCGCCCGATCTATGCCGGCAACGCGCTGGAGACGGTCAAGTCGTCGGACCCGAAGAAGGTGATCACCGTCCGCTCCAGCCTGTTCAAGGCGGCGCCCGACGGCGGCTCGGCGGCGATCGAAAGCATCGACGCCCCGGCCGCGCCGGCCCACATCCACTTCGTCAGCCAGGAAGTGGTCAAGTCCGACCGACCCGAGCTGGCGGCGGCCAAGATCGTGGTCTCCGGCGGGCGCGCCATGGGCTCGTCCGAGGAGTTCAAGCGGGTGATCGAACCGCTGGCCGACAAGCTGGGCGCCGCGGTCGGCGCCTCGCGTGCGGCGGTGGACGCCGGCTACGCGCCGAACGACTACCAGGTCGGCCAGACCGGCAAGGTGGTGGCGCCCGACCTCTACATCGCCATCGGCATCTCGGGCGCGATCCAGCACCTGGCCGGCATGAAGGACTCCAAGGTGATCGTGGCGATCAACAAGGACGCCGACGCGCCGATCTTCCAGGTGGCCGACTACGGCATCGTGTCGGACTACAAGGTCGCCGTTCCGGAGCTGATGGACGCCCTGACGGCGGCCGGCAAGTAGGCTGCCGGGGACGCTGCGTCAGTATCGCGTCCCGCCGCCCTGCCCATTGTCATCCCGGGCCACTCGACACGCGAGTTTCCGGGATGACAATGTTACGTTGGAAGGATAGTCCTTTCAGGCGCAGTGACGGGGGATGCGGATGACGAAGGCTGTTATCGCCGGGCTTGGGCTGTCTGTGATGGTCCTCGGACTCTGCGCCTGCGGCAATCCCGAGTTCGACCGCGGCTTCAACGACAAGTGGTCGAAGACCACCCACGACACCTGCGTCAGCTCGGCCTCCTCGCACAACGCCCCGGCCGACCTGGTCGAGCGCTACTGCACCTGCGTGGTGGCCAAGCTGATGCCCCTGCCCGTCTCCGAGAAGATGAGCCTCAATGGCTCGTCGCCGAAGCTGCAGGAAGCCGCCAACGCCTGCCTCGCGCAATTGCAGCCCGGCGGCGCGGGCGCCTCGAACGCTGCGGCCCCGAACGTTGCGGTCCCGACGCCGGAGCCCGCGGCGCCGTCGGCGGAACCCGCCACACCGCCGAGCGAGACCATCCCCGACAAGCCGCAGTAACCTGGCCGTCCGGCGTGGCGTTCGCTGGCCCAAGCGATCGCTGCAACGCAGCAAAGACTTGTCGGCGCCGCCGCATATCATGTTAAGAAGCCGTCATAACGTAGGCGGCGAGGGGGCGCGCCGCAGGTCCCCAGAGGGGTGAGTATGGCGGAAGTGAAAACAGTCGGCGTGATCGGCGCTGGCGCGATGGGCAGCGGCATCGCGCACGTGTGCGCCCTCGCCGGCTACGAGGTCTTCCTCAACGACGTCGCGCGCGACCGGATCGACGCCAGCCTCCAGCTCATCGACAAGAACATGCAGCGCCAAGTCAGCCGCGGCCTGGTGGACGAGATCGACAAGCGCGAGGCCTTCGCACGCCTGACGCCGGCGGAGAACCTGGCCGACATCGGCAAGGCCGATTTCGTGATCGAGGCGGCCACCGAGAACGAGGCGGTGAAGAAGGAGATCTTCAAGGCGCTGCACCCGCATCTCACCGATCACACGATGCTGGCCTCCAACACCTCGTCGATCTCGATCACCCGGCTGGCGTCCAGCACCGACCGGCCCGAGCGGTTCATCGGGCTGCACTTCATGAACCCGGTGCCGGTGATGAAGCTGGTGGAGGTCATCCGCGGCATCGCCACCGACGCCACCACCTACGAATTCGCCGTCGGCTTCGCCAAGTCGCTGGGCAAGATCACCGCCAACGCCGAAGACTTCCCGGCCTTTATCGTCAACCGCATCCTGGTGCCGATGATCAACGAGGCGATCTACACCCTCTACGAGGGGGTGGGCACCGTGGACGCCATCGACACCGGCATGAAGCTGGGCGCCAACCACCCCATGGGGCCGCTGGAGCTGGGCGACTTCATCGGCCTCGACATCATCCTGTCGATCATGAACGTGCTCTACGACGGCCTGGCCGACTCCAAGTACCGGCCCTGTCCGCTGCTGGTGAAATACGTCGAGGCCGGCTGGCTGGGCCGCAAGGCCGACCGGGGCTTCTACGACTACCGCGGCGAGCGGCCCGTCCCCACGCGCTGATCATCCGCCCCCTGAACTGGGGGTGCGACGGTATTCCGTTCGACATCCCTGCGATCCTGGCGTGATACTTGTGAGCGATTCGCCTCCGGGGGCTCGATGCGAAAGCTCACCTTGGCGCTTCTTTCGGGCGCCTACATCTGCCTGTCCCTGATCATCGCCCTGGCGGTCGTGCGCCTCGGCGGCAGCGCCGGCGCGGGCGCCGCGGCCGGCATCGGCGCGCTGGGACTGTGCTTCGCCCTGCATGGACTGATCGAACGTAGCCTCGACGGCGGCGCCCTGCGCGCCGAGCTCGGCGACCTGCGCGACGCTCACCGGATCCTGGTCGGCGAGATGGAGAAGATCGAGTCGCGCATCACCGGCGTGCTCGAAACCTCCGCCGAGGACGCCTTGCGCCGGCAGGAGGAGCTCTACAGCGAAGTCCAGCTGCTGGAGGACGTGGTCCAGGAGATCAGCGAGCGGCTCGAGGTGCGGCTCAGCGACCAGGTGCAGCACGCGCAGGTCGCCTACGCCTCGCCCCACGCCAGCGCGCTGCTGGAGACCGTCCGCGACGCCCTGGCCGCCGGGCGCGTCGACCTCTATCTGCAGGGCGTGGTCAGCCTGCCGCAGCGCCGGGTGCAGTTCTACGAGAGCTTCTCGCGCCTGCGCGACGAGACCGGCCGGGTGCTGATGCCGGCCGAGTTCCTGAGCGTGGCCGAGCCCGCCGGCCTCGCCAGCGCGATCGACAACCTGCTGCTGTTCCGCTGCGTCCAGATCGTGCGGCGCCTCGGCAAGCAGGACCGCAACGTCGGCATCTTCTGCAACCTCTCCCCCGCCAGCCTCGCCGACGAGGAGTTCTTCCCCTCGTTCGTCGAGTTCCTGCGCGCCAACAAGGATCTGGCCGGCTCACTGATCTTCGAACTCGGGCAGGCGGCGTTCGAGAATCGCGGGCGGGTGGAATCCCGCAACATGGCCAAGCTGGCCGACCTCGGCTTCCGCTTCTCGCTCGACAAGGTCGCCAACCTCGACTTCGATTTCCAGGACATGGGCCGCGCGGACGTGCGGTTCGTGAAGGTCGCCGCCCATGTGCTGCTCGACGAACTGGAAGACGAGGACGGTATCCTGCGGCTGCGGTCGCAGCCGGACATCGCCGCCGCCGACTTTGCGGCCATCGCCGAGCGCCACGGCATCGAGTTGATCGTCGAGAAGGTCGAGAGCGAGCGGCAGGTGGCCGAGGTGCTGGACCTGAACGTCCGCTACGGCCAGGGCCACCTGTTCGGCGAACCCCGCCCGATCCGCGACGCCGTCCTGGCCGAGACCGAGCCGCCCGCCGAGTTGGTGCAGGCGGCGCTCCGTCGCCGCGTCGGCGCCCGTTAGACGCGCCAAAGGCGGGTCCCGCGTCCGTCATCGTGGAAGTGCGGCCGGTTGCGACCTCTCCGAGCCTGTTCCCGTTGACGCGCCCTCCTGCGCCGGTCTACCGCCCGGGCATGACCCGCGTGATCCAGGGCCTCGGCGACATCGCCGACCGCTACGACGTTCTGCTCTGCGACGTCTGGGGCGTGATCCACAATGGGCGGGTGAGCTTCGGCGGACCCTGTGCGACCCTGGCCCGCTGGCGCGCCGAGCGCGGCCCGGTGGTGCTGATCTCCAACTCGCCGCGGCCGGCCGCGGACGTGGTCCCGCAGCTGGACGACCTCGGCGTGCCGCGCGAGGCCTGGTCGGCGCTGGTGACCTCGGGAGACGCGACGCGCGTCCTGCTGGCGGCGCGCGCCCCTGGCCCGGCCTGGGCGATCGGCCCGGAACGCGACGCCCCCCTCTACGAAGGGCTGGGCCTGAGCTTTGTCGGCCCCCAGACCGCCGCCTTCATCGCCTGCACCGGGCCGGTGGACGACGACGTCGAGACGCCCGAGGACTACCGCGAGGTGCTGACAGCCGCGGCGGCGCGTGGGCTGACCATGATCTGCGCCAACCCCGACCGCATGGTTCAGCGCGGTTCGCGCCTGATCTACTGCGGCGGGGCGCTGGCGGAGCTCTATGAGACACTGGGCGGCAAGGTGGAGATGGCCGGCAAGCCGCACGGGCCGATCTACCAGACCTGCTATGCGGAGATTGATCGGCTGGCTGGCCGGCCGGTCCCGCGCGAGCGGGTGCTGGCCATCGGGGACGGGGTGGCCACCGACGTCGCCGGCGCCAACGCCCAGGGGCTCGACCTGCTGTTCGTGGCCAGCGGCATCCATGGGGCCGAGACCCTGGGGCCGGACGGCATCATCGATCCGGTGTCCGTGACCGAGCGACTGGCCAGGGACGGCGCCCACGCCGCCTGGGCCAGCGATGAACTGCGTTGGTAGCCATCGGCGCCGAACAGGCTAAAAGCGGTGGCGATGCGAACGGGCGGGACATTGCGGGCGGTCAGGACACATGCGCAGGCGCGAGCCGCCTGATGGCTCTTCGCGTCCTGCACAACTGGCATGAGCTCGCCGCCGAGGACCGCGGGGCCGCGGTCGCCTACGGAAATTTCGACGGCGTCCACATCGGCCACCAGCAGGTGATCGCCGACGCCGCGCGGTCGGCGTTGGCGCTGGGCGCGCCGCTGGGGGTGATCAGCCTGGAGCCGCACCCGCAGAAGCTGTTCAACCCCGGCGGCCCCCCGTTCCGCCTGACCAACCCGCACCAGCTGGCGCGGGCGGTGGAGCGACTGGGGGCCGAACGCCTCTACCTGCTGCCGTTCGGCCAGCAGATGGCCAACTTCACCGACCGCGAGTTCGTCGAGCGGGTGCTGGTGCGGGGCCTGGGCGTGCGCCATGTGGCGGTCGGGTTCGACGTCACCTTCGGCCGAGACCGTTCCGGCGATCCCGACGCCATGCGGCGTTACGGGGCGGAATTCGGATTCTCGGTCTCGGCCGCCTCGCCCGTGGAGTCGCCGGCGCACGCCAAGATCTCCTCCAGCCTGATCCGCCAGGCGCTGCGCGATGGTCGGCCGGAGGAGGCCGCGCGCCTGCTGGGCCGCCCGTTCGCCATCGAGGGCGTGGTGGAGAAGGGCCGCCAGCTCGGCCGCAAGCTGGGCTTCCCGACCGCCAATGTGCCCCTGCTGGAATACATCGCGCCCCGCTTCGGGGTGTATGCGACCCGGACGCGCCTGAAGGACGGGCGCGAGCTGGGCGGGGCGGCCAACATCGGGGTCAATCCCACCACCGGCCTGGTGGAGGCGCGGCTGGAAGTCTGGATGTTCGACTTCGACGAGGACATCTACGGCGAGAGCATCGAGACCGACCTCGTGGCCTTCCTGCGGCCGGAGGAGAAGTTCGACTCCATCGACGCCATGGTCACCCAGATCCGCCGCGACGCGGCCCGGGCGCGTGAGATGCTAGCCGCCGGCTGAGACGGATTGTCGCCGGTCCGGGCCTGATTCTCGACACCAGGGACACGAAGAACACCAAGAACACGAAGCACACCAAGGGCCGCTTCGCGGCCTTCAGACCTCACGCGCCGGCTCCCGAAAATTGGCCGCGCGCGAAGCGCGCCTTCGTGTCCTTGGAGCCCTTGGTGTCAAAGCCGGCCGTCAAGGGAGGTTGAATCGCGCCGGTTTCATTGGTCGGCGGATCGGCCTATATGTGTCCGACCACACCGCCCGGCCGAAAGGCCGGGCGCCGCTGTTTTTGGACAACGCCATGACCGACCAGATCCTGATGCCCAAGGCCACCGCCGTCTGGCTGGTGGACAACACCTCGATGACCTTCGAGCAGATCGCCGACTTCTGCGGCCTGCACCCGCTGGAGGTGAAGGGTATCGCCGACGGCGAGGTGGCGCGCGACATCCGCGGCGCCGACCCGATCGCCAACGGCCAGCTCACCCGCGAGGAGCTCGACAAGGCCCAGAGCGACCCGACCTACATGATGAAGGCGCAGAAGAGCCGCCACGCGGAGCTGCTGAAGCCCGTGAAGAGCGGGCCACGCTATACGCCGGTGTCGCGCCGGCAGGACCGCCCCGACGCCATCGCCTGGTTCGTGCGCAACCACCCCGAGGTCAGCGACAGCCAGCTGGCCAAGCTGCTCGGCACCACCAAGTCGACGATCGACCAGGTGCGCGATCGCACCCATTGGAACAGCGCCAACATCAAGCCGGTCGACCCGGTGACGCTGGGCCTGGTCACACAGCTCGAGTTGGATGAGGTGGTGAAGATCGCGGCCGAGAAGAAGGCGCGCGACGACGCCCGCCGCAAAAGCCGCGAACCCGAGGGTGCGACCTTGCAGTCGGCCGCCGAGCCGGCAGCCGCCGAGGCGCCGCCCGAGGATGACGAGGACGGGGACGAGGAGGACTGACCTCCCGCCCCTTCATGGGCAGGAAGCTGTCGGGAAGCGCGTCAGTGCATCTGCGACTTCAGGCTTTCCATCTCCTCTTTGAGCCTCAACTTCTGTCGCTTCATGTCACGTAGGCGAAGGTCGTCGGCGGCGGGTCGGCTCGACTCGTCCTGGATGGCGCGTTCGAGGGTTTGATGACGGACAACGAGTTCGCGAATGCGAGCTTCGACAGCCATGGTCTTCAGGCTCCCTTTGTGGACGACTCTGAAATTGAACACCCCTGACGTCAAACTGTCAGATCACATATGGTTGCGAACAGCGTCGGGAACCCGGACGCTCAAGGTTCAAGCGGTGGAGCGGGGGAGATGGCGGACGACGCGGCAACGCCCCTGATCGTGGGCATTTCCGGGGCGTCCGGCGCTGTTCTCGGGGTCCGCGCGCTGGAGGCCTGCGGCGAACTCGGCGTGCCCACCCATCTGATCGTCTCGCGGACGGCGGCGCTGACCCTGGCCGAAGAAACCGGTCTCAGCCTTGCCGAGATCGGCGCCAAGGCGAGCAAGACCCACAAGGCCGGCGACGTCGGCGCCTCGATCGCGTCGGGCTCCTTCCCGACCCGCGGCATGATCGTCGCACCCTGCTCGGTGCGGACGATGAGCGAGATCGCCACCGGCGTGACCAGCTCGCTGATGAGCCGCGCGGCGGACGTGACGCTGAAGGAGGGCCGTCGGCTGGTGCTGATGGTGCGCGAGACCCCGCTGCACCTCGGGCACCTGAGGACCCTGGTCCAGCTGGCCGAGATGGGCGCGGTGATCTGTCCGCCGATGCCGGCCTTCTACGCCGGGGCGGCCTCGGTCGCGGACCTGGTGGATCAGTCGGTAGGTCGGGCGCTGGACCAGCTGGGTCTGACCTGGAGCGCGGTCCGGCGCTGGGGCCGCGACATCGGCCCGATCATGGGAGCGGACGAATGACCGACCTCGCCCTCTGGCCGTTCGTGCTGGATGTCCACGGCCGGCCGGGCGTCGAAGAGGCGCTGCACGAGTTGCAGGACACCCATGGCCACAGCGTCGACTACCTGCTCTGGGCGCTATGGATCACCGCCAGCGGCCGCGTCGTCGGCGACGACGACCTGGATGCCGCCGCCCGCCTGTCGCGCGGCTGGCAGGACGCGGCCGTCGCCCCGCTGCGCGACCTGCGCCGCTCGCTCAAGACCCCCTCGCAGGTGGCCCCCCGACACGCCTGGGAGGGCCTGCGCGGCAAGGTGAAGTCCCTGGAGCTGGACGCCGAGCGGATGCTGCTGGAAATGCTGGAAGCCGCCAGCCCGCCGCCGGGCGATGCGGCGGCCGACGCCTCAGAGGCGCTGCGTCGGGCGGCGGCGATCTGGGGCGGCTCGGCGCCGGCGGCGCTGCTCGAACGGCTGGCGAGCGCCTCTGGCGTCTGACCCGTTTTCCGCGGCCAGGCTTCCTGCTATCGTCGGAGCCTCGCCGGCGTGGACTGAAGGTTCATGGACGACAAAGGGCTTGATCCGGACGAGGAGGCGCGCATCCGCGTCGAAATCGCGGCGCTGCGCGAGGAACACCAGGATCTCGACGACGCCGTTCGGGCCCTGGAAGCGCTGCCCACCCACGACCAGCTGCAGATCGCGCGCCTGAAGAAGAAGAAGCTCACGCTGCGCGACCAGATCGCGAAGCTGGAGGACCGCCTGACGCCTGATATCATCGCCTGAGACGGCGCTTGCGCTCGGGGGATCAACAGGCAACTTTGGCCGAGGTCGCCTCGGGGGGTTAGGAGAGCGTCCTGGACATCACCGCCGCCGCCCACGCCGCCGCCCTCTGGGCCGCGCTGAATCTGGTCATCCTTCTGGCCCTGTCCCTGTTCGTGGTCGGCCAGCGGCAAAAGCACCATGTGCAGTTCGGCGACGGCGACGTGCCGGAGCTGGCCCGGGCGATCCGGGCGTTCGGCAACGCGGCCGAGTACATCCCGGCCGGCCTGGCGGCGCTGGGCATCCTGTCGGTGGCCGGCGCCCACTACCTGATCGTCCACGCCAGCGGCCTGGCGCTCTTCGTCGGCCGCACGTCGCATGCGGTCGGCCTCAGCCGCAGCACTGGCGCGTCCGGCTTCCGCTCCGTCGGGATGGTGCTGACGTGGGTGGCCTACATCCTGGCTGCGGTGGCGCTGCTGATCTCGTCGTTTCCCTGACCCTCGGCTTTATGGGGGGGAAGAAGCGGAGCGCTGCGGCTTGCCGGGGCGCCGGCGTTGGACCATATCCGCGGGCATGGACGAGCAGCTGTTGCATGACGTGGTGGGCGCGGCCCTGAAAGCTGGCGCCGGAGCGGCCGAGGCCGTGTACGCCGAGCGCCGATCCCTCTCCGTCACGGTGCGGTTGGGTGAACTCGAGGAGGTCGAGCGCGAGGAGGCGCGCGACCTCGGCATCCGGGTGTTCGTCGGCCAGCGGCAGGCGGTGGTGTCCGGATCGGACATTTCGCGCGAGGGCCGCGCCAAGCTGGTGGAGCGGGTGGTCGCGATGGCCAAGCTCGCCCCCGAGGACCCCTACGCCGGCCTCGCGCCGGAAGACCGGCTGCTGAAGGGGCCGCCGATCGACCTCGACCTCTACGATCCCAGCGAGCCGGAGGCCGAGACGCTGGAAGCCCGCGCGCTCGCCGCGGAGAACGCCGCACGCGCGGTGCCGGGCGTGACCAACTCGGATTCCAGCTCGGCCGGCTGGTCGTCCAGCGCCTGGCGGCTGGTCACCAGCACCGGCTTCTCCGGCCTGCACCGGGCCTCGGGCTTCTCCGTCGGGGCGGTGGCCATCGCCGGCGAAGGCGCGACCATGGAGCGGGCCGGCGAGGGCCGCCAGACCCGCTGGCAGTCCGACCTGCCGAGCCCGGAGGAGATCGGCGCCGAGGCCGGACGGCGGGCCGTGGAACGTCTGGCGCCCCGCAAGCTCGCCTCCACCACCGCGCCGGTGATCTTCGAGAACCGCCTGGCGGCCTCGACCCTGGGGCCGCTGCTGGGCGCGATCTCCGGGCCGTCGGTGGCGCGGGGCGTGTCGTTCCTGAAGAACCACCTCGGAAAGCCGGTGTTCTCGCCGGCGGTGACCATCACCGACGAGCCGCACCGGCTGCGCGGCCTCGGCTCCTCCCCGTTCGACGACGAGGGCGTGGCCAACAAGACCATGGCCCTGATCGACGCCGGCGTGCTGACCACCTGGCTGCTCAACACCTCGTCCGCAAAGCAGCTCGGGCTGGAGACCACCGGCCACGCCTCGCGCGGCGGCGCCGGGCCGCCCGGCGTCGGGACCAGCAACCTGACCCTGCAGCCGGGGAGCCGCACCCAGGCCGAGCTGATGGCGGATGCCGGCGCGGGCCTGCTGATCACCACCATGTTCGGGCCGTCCCTGAACCCGAACACCGGCGACTGGTCGGTGGGCTGCGCCGGATTCTGGTTCGAGAATGGGCAGATCGCCTATCCGGTCAGCGAGATCACCGTCGCGGGCAACCTGATCGAGGCCTACGGCCGTATCGTGCCCGGATCGGACCTGGAATTCCGTGGCTCGGCCAATGCGCCGTCCCTGTTGATCGACGCGCTGGCCATCGCCGGCAAATAGCGAGGACCCTGAATGCCCGACCGTCAACTGCTGCACCTGGTGATCGGGGGCGAGCTGCAATCGGTGGACACGCGTGTATTCCGCGACCTCTCCAAGGTGGACTTCGTCGGCGCCTTCCCGAACTACCGCGCGGCGCACAAGGCCTGGCAGGCCAAGGCGCTGGCGACCGTCGACAACGCCTTGATGCGGTATTTCATCATCCACGCCCACCGCCTGCTCGACCCCGACGAGGATGGCCACGAGCACGACGACCACGATCACGACCACGCGCATTAGGACCGCCCGCCCCGCGGCGTGACGCGTCGCGGTCACAGGGTGGCGAGGGGAGGAGCATGAAGGCCGTCATCGCCCACGAATTCGGGCCGCCCGAGAGCATGAACCTCGAGGAAACCCCGACCCCGGAGCCGGGGCCGGGCGAGGTCCGGATCGCGATCCGGGCGGCCGGCGTGAACTTCGTCGACGTTCTGACCGCGGCGGGCGGGTACCAGGTCAAGCCGGCCCTGCCCTTCATCCCGGGCACCGAGTTCGCCGGCGTGATCGACGCGATCGGCGAGGGCGTGACCGGGCGCAAGGTGGGCGACCGGGTCAGCGGCTCCGGCTTCGGCGGCGGCTACGCCGAATATGCGATCCGCGCCGCCGCCTCGACGTCGCCGATCCCAGACACCATGAACTTCGTGGACGGGGCAACTTTCCGGGTGAGCTCCAGCACCTCCTACTACGCCCTGGTCCAACGCGCGCAGCTGCAGCCGGGCGAGACGGTGCTGGTGCTGGGCGCGGCCGGGGCCGTGGGGCTGGCGGCGATCCAGATCGCCAAGGCGCTGGGCGCGCGGGTGATCGCCACCGCCTCGAACGAGGCCAAGCGGCAGTTGGCCCGAGAGTCCGGGGCCGACCAGGCGATCGACAACGCCGCCGCCGACTGGCGCGACCAGATCAAGGCGCTGACCGGCGGCAAGGGCGTCGACGTGGTGGTGGACCCGGTGGGCGGCGATGCTACCGAGCGGGCGTTCCGCTCGCTCGCCTGGAAGGGCCGCCACCTGGTGATCGGCTTTGCCGCCGGGGCCATCCCGCGCCTGCCGACCAATCTGGCGCTGCTCAAGGGCGCGCAATTGGTGGGCGTGGACATCCGCCAGTTCGGCATCTTCGAGCCCGAGACCTCGGCGGCCAACCAGCAGGCGGTGCTGAAGCTGCACGCCGAGGGCAAGCTCTGGCCGGTGATCACCGAGCGCCTGCCGCTGACGGACTTCCGCGACGCGATGCAGCGCACGGCCTCGGGCGCGGTGGCCGGACGCATCGTGCTGGAGATCTGACATCCCTCCGATGTGGGAGGGAGAAAAGGCGCTGGCGTTGAACGCGCTCCGGAAGTGTGGTGGAGAACGCGGGCAGACGGAGGAACGAGGTCATGGCCAAGCAGCGCGACAAGGTGAAGATGACCGACGAGGAGATCGCCAAGCTGTTCTCGGAGGTGAAGAGCCTGAACGTGGCGACCCTGGACAAGCACGGCGCGCCGCACCTGACCACGCTCTGGTACGCGACGCTCGGCAACGACATCCTGTTCGAGACCTACGGCACGTCGCAGAAGGTCGTGAACCTGCGCCGCGACCCCCGCATCGCGGCGATCTGCGAGGCGGGTACAGACTACAACGAGTTGCGCGGCGTCTCGATCACCGGCCACGCCGAGATCGTCGACCAGGAGCCGCGGCTCACCCACCTGATGGCCCACATCCTGCGCAAGAATCACGCCGGACTGACCGGCGAGGCGTTCGACGCCCACGTCGCCCAGATGGTTCGCAAGCGCGTGGTGGTGATCATCCACCCCGACAAGGTGATGAGCTGGGACCACCGCAAGATCGCCGCTGCGGCGTAGAGGCCCGGCCAGCTACCCTATCTTGTCATCCCGGAAACTCGCGCAGCGAGTTGTCCGGGATCTCCCCGCCGGTGAAGAGATCCCGGACGAGTCCGCTTCGCGGCTCTCCGGGATGACACCCTGTGTGAGCGCGCAGCCTACAGCAGCCGCCCCGGCTTCGCGTCGGTGTACTCGCCGCCTGCCACCAGCGTCTCGCCGTTGACCACCACGCGCTCCACGCCCGTCGGGTGGCGGGTGTAGCGGCCGCTGCCGCCCGGGACGTCGTCGACCCACTCCTCCTCGCCACGGGCGATGGTCGCCGGGTCGAACAGCACCAGGTCGGCGAACTTGCCCGGCTCCAGCCGGCCGCGGCCCTCGAAGCCCCAGATGTCGGCGAGTTCCGAGGTGAGCCGCTGCACGGCCCGCTCCACCGTCATGTCGCCCCGCTCGCGCACGAACTTCTCGAACAGGTAGCAGGTGTCCCCGGCGCCGGCGAACTGGGTGATGTGCGCGCCCGCGTCGCCCGACCCCAGGTGCACCGCCGGATGATCGAGCAGGATCGCCACCTTGTCCGCGTCGGAATGCAGGAAGCCTGAGAGGGAGAACTCGGTCTCCAGGTCGTCGAGCAGGGCGATGTCCATCATCGCCTCGGTGAAGGCCTTGCCCTCCTCCGCCGCGACGTCGGCGATGCGCCGGCCCTCGTAGGCGCGCCCGGCCGCCGAGCGGGCCCGCTTCACCCAGAGCGGCGCCAGGGCGTTCTTCAGCCGGTCGCCCTCGGCGATCAGGGTCTTGCGATGCTCCGGATCGCGCAGCCGCTCGATGCGCGCGTCGATCGGGGCCTCGAAGCTGTCGCGCCAGGCCGACGACTTGGAGAGCACGGTGGAGCCGTGGGAGAGCTGGATGGTCATGTCCAGCGGCCGCACCTGGGTCTGGGCGTAGATCGGCGCGCCCTGGTCGCGCCAATGCAGCAGCCGGTCGAGGATGATCCGCCAGGCGCCCTCCATGTTCGGCATCACCAGGATCGGCGACAGGGTGGTGAGGACCCCGCTCTCCAGCGCCAGAGCGCCCCACTCGTCGACCGTGGGCAGGCCCATGTCGCGCCGGAAGAAGTTTGGCGCCACCTCGACCACTCCGCGGCCTTCCTCCTTGAGCACCTGCATCAGACCCAGCTTCTCGCGCCGGTCGGCGTAGAAACAGGGCAACTGGTTCCCGATCTCGTCGAAGTGGTTGAAGGTGAAGGAAAGGCCGAAGGCGCCGGCCTGCATGGCGCCGCGCAGCACCTCGCGCATGGCCGCGATCTCCTCGTCGGTGGCGGCGCGCTTCTGGGCGTCCGCGCCCATCACGAACAGGCGGATCACCGAGTGCCCCACCAGCGAGGCCACGTTGGGCCCGAGGCTGGCGCCGAGGTAGCGGTAGTAGTCGGGCGCGCTCTCCCAGGAGAAGGGCACGGTGGCCTCCAGCAGGCGGCCCTCCATGTCCTCCACCGAGCCGAACATGTGCACCACCTTGGCCCGGTCGCGCTGGCGCACCGGCGCCAGGCTGATCGAGCAGTTGCCCATCACCAGCGAGGTCACCCCGTGCTCGGGCGTGGGCGTGGCGTTGCGGTCCCAGCAGAGCTGCGGGTCGTAGTGGGTGTGGATGTCGATGAAGCCCGGGGCGAGGACCTTGCCGCCGGCGTCGATCTCCTGGGCGCCGGTCCCGTCGACGCGGCCGACGGCGGCAATCCTGTCGCCCTCGACGCCGAGATCGCCGCGGTAGGCCGGCTTGCCCGAGCCGTCGACGAGCTGGGCGTTACGGATGACGAGGGACAGCATGGGCGGGGCTCCTGAGAGGACGTCCCATCAATCACAAATTTCGCACGCGGTCTCCTCAGGGATGCGCCGGTTGGATGCGCGGCGGAAGAGGCCTTGGCGGATTGAATGCGACTGATACGACTAGCTTACCGGTCTCAGGCGATTGCCAGCACCAATCCCGCTGCGTCGACGTCGGGTCATCGCCAGCCTGAATGTCCGCGCGCAAAACCACGCCCACTGTCAGGTTGCGTGAGACCATACGCCTGACAATTCGACGCGACGCATGACGAGTAATCTGATCGAGTATCTCCTCACAACGGGCCGCCACACCTGTCGGATCAGCATCCAGCACCTCTTCCTCGCCGGGATCGCCTGAAGGCGCCGACATCAGTTCGGGGGGAGGCGTGGCCATTGCCGTCATCCAGGCGCGCGATACCTGCTTGAGCCTGGCGCAAAGACGAGCTGCATCTTGGATTGGTTCCGAACGGTCAACAAAAGCCCGATCGGCCTCACCATTCATTACGAGTGACAACTCCGGCAGGTCTAGGTTCGTCAAGCGGGTGTTGGTCGCGACAGTAGCGTTGAACACTATCTTGCACACGATCGGGCTGATGCGATTTAGGGTGACCACGTTCCCGCTGAGGTGCATCCGTCCCCCGTCGCGCAGACGGACTTCATCATCTCGACGGACGTGACCGCCATTGGCCACAACCACGTGTTCGATCGTCGACCAGACCTGTGCCGTTGCAGGCGAGGCCGGCGTACCGGTCAAATGAACCGCGAAGGGCATGGGACCTTACCGCCCCTTCCACACCGGTGGCCGCTTCTCGGCGAACGCCCTTGGCCCCTCGGCGGCGTCCTCGCTGCCGCGTAGCGCGGCGAAGGCCGGATAGCTCGCCTGCTTGCGCATAGCCTCGGCGAGACTCGGCTCTTCCAGGCCGCGCATTGCGGTCTCCTTGGTAGCGCGGATCGACATCGGCGAGCAGCGCAGGATGTCGGCGACCCAGCGGTCGACGGCGGCCTTCAGCTCGCCCGGCGGAGCGACCTCGTTGACGATGCCGAGCCGGGCGGCTTCCTCGGCATCGATGCGGCGAGCGCTGAGCAGCAGGCCCATGGCGGGCTTCATGCCGATCTGGCGCACCAGCCGGTGCACGCCGCCGCCGAGGGCCAGCGCGCCCACCAGCGGCTCGGGGAGGCCGAAGGTGGCGGTGGAGGCGGCGACGACGATGTCGCAGGCCAGCACCACCTCGAACCCGCCGCCGAGGACGAAGCCGTTGACCGCCGCGATCAGGGGCTTGTTCAGGTCGAACCGCTCGATCAGGCCGGCGTAGCCGCATTTCGGGTAGCCGCGGTGGCGATCCGCCGCCTTCAGGTCGCTGCCGGCGCAGAACGCCTTCTCGCCGGCGCCGGTGACCACGCAGACGAACTGGTCGTCGTCGGCCGCGAAGGCGTCGAACGCGGCCTGCAGCTCCTGGTGCATCTGCGGATTGATGGCGTTCATCACCTCAGGGCGGTTCAGGGTGACGGTGGTCACCGGCCCATCGGTCTCGACCTTGATGAAGTCCATGGCCACGCCTCCCCTATTCCCGCGCCGCGGCCGCTTCGCGCTGGCGGCGGTCGAAGCCGTCGCGGACCGGTTCAAACACCGGCGCGCCCAGGCCATACCAGCGCAGGGCGCGAGCGCCGTCGAGGATCAGGGTCTGGCCGGTCAGGTAGGCGGCGAACGGCGAGCACATGAAGGTGGCGAACCAGCCCAGCTCGCGCCCCTCGCCGACCCGTCCGCCGGGCTGGGTGCTGTCCAGGAACGCCATGTTGTCCGGATCGCGGCCGCCCGACGGCGAGCGCTCGGACCGGTCGGCGACCGGGAAGAGGCCGGGG
>Ga0105240_10006395_pt1 | contig 17329 bp, 13 predicted proteins | sample KBSC54metaG_FD_80426 | JGI IMG/M metagenome (GOLD analysis project Ga0105240, IMG submission 80426) | Corn rhizosphere microbial communities from Kellogg Biological Station, Michigan, USA - KBS C5-4 metaG | ecosystem: Host-associated > Plants > Roots > Rhizosphere > Soil | place: Michigan, USA...
ATTTGGCGTCCCGGAATCCGTGAAGCTGTGGCCGCCCGGACCCTTGATCGAAATTTGGAACCGCCTGCTGCCCAGAGCCTGCGAAACCGCAGAATCGTCACCCGCCCCATCCAGCACGACATGCGCCGCCACCCGCCCGGCTAGTTCACGCTGCTCGTAAAAGTGCCGAACTCCGCGCAGGTCTCCTTCGCCTTCTTCCCCAACATTGGCCAGCATCAGGATTGGAACCGGCAGATGGACTTTCGCCTCAACCAGCGCCTCTGCCAGCGCAAGCATTCCGATTACTCCCGCTGCGTTGTCGCATGCTCCCGGCGCTGCCAGGCGGTTGGCGCCATCTTCGCGCGTCACCGTCGGATTCAATGGCGTCCCGGCGGGAAATACAGTGTCGATATGAGCTGATAGAACAACCAGGTGGCCAGTGCTATCGGGAGGAAGGTGCGCCGCTCGAACAGATCCGAGTACGTTGCCAATCCCATCGATCTTCACGTTCTCAAGGCCGATGTCTCTGAACCGTTGCGCCGCCCACTCTGACCGCTGTTGCTCTCCGAATGGCGGCGCAGGAATCGCCACCAACTCTGTCTGCCGATCTATCAGCGTCTTCGGATTGTTGTGCAGCCAGGTAAACGCAGCGTGCACCGGCCGCTGGGCCGCCAGCGCTGTGACACGCGCGAAAGCTGAACTGCGCGAAAAGATCGGCATGTACTCCAAGGTTAGCAGGACAACAAGCCCGTAAACACCCTGCTCAATTCCAGATCGCTCGCGTTTAGTAACTAATACTCAACTGAGTGCAGGAAAAGTCCGCGCGCGGGAGCTGTCGGACCCGCAGCCGTGCGATCGCGCGCAGCCAGAATCCGCGGGATCTCCTCGACTCCGATATATCCGCGCCCCGCATCCAGTGTCGTACCCACAAGATTGCGCACCATGTGGTGCAGGAACCCGTTACCTCGAACTCGATATACAAAGATGCGGAATCCGTCCGCCATTTGCTCACGCCACTCCGACGAAAAAATCGTGCGCACGGTTGTGCGTGTCTCAGTCTGAATAACCGTATCCGCGTCAGCCTCCATCGTCCTCGTTGTGAGGTCCGGCTCTGAAGCTGCGAAGCTGCGGAAGTCATGTTTCCCAACCAAAGTCGCCGCAGCCTTTTGCAGCACTTCGAGATTCACGCTCCAGGAGTATGGATACACATAGCGCGCGAGAAATGGCGGACATATCTGGTCCGCCGCCGGCTCGATGGGCAGCACGCGATACTCGTAAGTTTTCGCCACCGCTGAATGCCGCGCGTGAAATGAATCCGGCACCACCACAGCATCCAGTAAGCGGATCGCACCCGGTAGCGTCCTGTTGATCGCTCGAACCAGATTCCCCGGCGGAATCCGAGCCTGCAACTGGAAGCTCGCCACCTGTGCCAGAGCGTGGACGCCCGCATCTGTCCGACCCGATCCCTGCGGCAATGGAGACTCTCCCACAACTCGCCCCAGGGCGCCCTGCAATTCACCCTGCACCGTTCGCTTTCCGGGCTGCACCTGCCACCCGTGGAAGTCTGTTCCGTCGTACGTAACGGTCAGCTTCCACGTCTGCTTTTGTTGCAGCTCGGTTTGAGTGATTTCTGTCACGGGAACCTGTGTTGTTAACAGGTTAATTGACTAAAAAGGCTCATCTGGTTAGCGCTGGCCAGTGGGATATACTCAGGTTTTCGTACGAGATTGTGCGCGAACTGCCCTGCAACAGGGAACGAACTTACCGCGGCGCGCGTAATCATAGTGACCCAACGGTCATTTGAAGCACGGGAAGAGGAAATCGCCGCGTAAAATCACAAATTTGCGTCCGGAATTGTCATTCGGACGTCTTGTAGAACGGCACCCCACATGCCTCAGCGACTCGTGGAGAGGAATCATGCAATTGTTCGGTATCCGTGTGTTTGAAAATCACAACATCACTGTCCGCCCCGTAAAGCGTCGCACCGGCGATCGCCTGCGCGCCGCAACAGCGGTCATGTTGACGTTGACAGCTGGTGTGCCATCGGGATTTGCACAGGAACAACAATCAGGCGGTGTCAAAGGCGCCGGATCTAACGGCCAGCAAAAAGAAGCCTCTCCGTTGCCGGCGGCTCCTAATCCAAACTTGACGGAACCCTTCGCGCTCAGGCCCGGCGATCGTGACTTCTCTAAGCCCGCCGGACGCCTGCTAGGTGACTGGACGAAGATGTATCGGGGCACGGATATTCCGAAAGCCAATTTCGCCAACTCGGTTCGCCTCGAGAGTCTCATCAAGGACGGGAAAATCTATCTCAGTCTCTCTGACGCCATCGCGCTCGCGATCGAGAACAACTACGACATCGCCATCGCGCGCTACGACCTCGACATCGCGGATACTGACATCCTTCGCACTCGCGCCGGAGCTACCGCGCTCGGCGCACCTTCAGGCTTGGTAACAGGCACCCTTGGCGGATCAACCTCCATTCTTCAGACCGGCGGTGGGCCTGGCGGAACCACGGTCGGTTCCGGCGGCGCAGGCTCCGGCGTAGGCGGCCTGACGCTCACAGCAGCAGGTGCAGGACCTCTGCCCGAGCCGCTCGACCCAAACATCACAGGGACCGTTCAGTTCGAGCGCTCGCGTCAGCCTCAGTCCAACACCCTCTTCTCCGGCGGCAAGACTTCGCTGACGACGAACACCAATCTCTACAGCTTCGGCTACAACCAGGGCTTTGTGACGGGCACAGCGCTTCAGGCCAGCATCGTCAACAACCGCATCACTACCGATAGCCCATTCACGGTTTATAGCCCTGAACTGAATTCCACGTTCAGGGCGACGGTCACGCAGCATCTGCTCCAGGGCGCTGGCATTTGGATCAACAAGCGCTTTATGTACCAGGCAATCAACGATCGCCGCATCACCGACTCGTCGTTCCGGCAGCAGATCCTGTACACCGTAAACCAGGTGGAAGGAATTTACTGGGGACTGGTTAGCGCATACGAAGATGTAGAGTCCAAGCAGCGTGCTCTCGCCCAGAGCACCAAGCTCTCAGAGGACACGCACAAGCAGCTTGAGATCGGCACCATGGCACCGCTCGATGTGGTGCAGGCGGACTCGACTGTACAGACTGACAGACAGTCCCTTACCGCATCGCAGAACACGCTGAACTACCAGCAGCAGATCATCAAGCAGGCAATTGCCCGCAACCTGAACGATCCTAAACTCGCCACCGCACCAGTTGTTCCCACCGATCGCATCAAGATCGATCCTATAGAGGAAGAGAAGCAGCCCATCGAAGGACTCGTCCAGGACGCTTTCAAAAACCGCCCTGAACTCGAGCAGGCTGCTCTCACGTTGCGCAATGACGAGATCACGCTCCGCGGGGCGAAGCATGCACTGCTGCCGGCACTTGATGTGTACGGCTTCTACGGCTCAGCGGCCCTCGGCGGTTCGCAGAGCCCTGATGCTCTCAACTTCAGAACTGGCGGTCCATACCCTCCGGGCACATTCCCATCGAATGGGTACGGAACCGTGCTGACAAACCTCTTCAACAGCACTGCTCCCGATAAAGGGATGGGCTTCAGCATGACGATCCCGCTCCGCAATCGCGAGGCGCAAGCCACGCAGGCCCGGTCGCTAATGGAGTATCGTCAGGCTGAACTCCGCCTCGCTCAGCTCTACACCCAGATCCGCATGCAGGTGGTCAACGCTCAGTTCGCGCTGACTAACGATCGCGCCCAGGTACAGGCTTCGCTCGCAGCACGCGACTATGCGCAGCAGAGCCTCGACGCCGAACAGAAAAAGCTCCACCTCGGCGCCTCAACAACCGCTGCCGTCCTTCAGCAGGAGCGCAACCTGGCAGCCGCTGAGAATAGCTTGATCGCGGCAAACGCAGCTTTCGCCACGGCTCGTGCCAGCCTTTATCAGGTGTTGGCAACCACCCTTCAGCACTACGGAATTAACCTCGGAGATGCCGCTAAAGGAACCGTGAGCACCGCGCCAACAATCTCAGGCGTCCAGCCCGTGACAGCAGACCAGCAACCCGGCAGCCCCGCCGCGATGCCGGTACAGCCTGGCCAGCCGGAACCCAGTCAGCCCCAACCGGAACAACCACCCACGCCACCGGCTTCCGCGACTCCACCACCGCAAAGCAATTAGTCTCTGCTTCCAAAAGAGAAAAGGCCCGGCCAATTGCCGGGTCTTTCTTTTTACTCACATCACAGGTGCATCCAACGAACGCTTACCCCTGTTCACTGCCCCCCCTGGCACTGTATTTCACGGCGCATCGGCCAGCGCATACGCCAGCACTGTCATGATGGCCGCGTTCTCGTTCAAGTGCTTCTTGTCGATCTTGTCGAACGTATCCGCCGCGGTGTGGTGATAGTTGAAGTAGAACCGGCTATCTTGAATAGGCGCAAAACTCGGCACACCCTTTTCTGTCAGGCCCGCGATGTCCTCGCCAGTCTCTGGCGCATTCACCAACGATCCAGCTCCAATCCCGTCCAGAACCTGAGCCACCGGCCGCAGCCACTTCCCCAACTCCGGTTTTCCCGCGTAATAGATTCCCGTAGGATGACCGGCTCCGAGATCGCTCTCGATCGCACCCGCATGGTTCCCCATCTCCGTGGCATGATCTTTCATGTATTGGGCGGCGCCCTCCGACCCTTCTTCTTCGCTCATCCACGCAATCATTCGCACCGTGCGTTTCGGATGGATTCCCATTTCCTTCAGCAACTCCAGGGTTGCCATTGAGACCGCAACCCCAGCGCCATCGTCAATTGCGCCTGTGCCCAGATCCCACGAATCCAGATGCCCCGAAACAATGACCACCTGCTTGGGTTGCTCCGTTCCCTTCCAGTCTGCGATCACGTTGTAGCTGTCCGCATCTGGCAGAGTCTGAGGAGTCAATGTCAGATGCATCGTCACTTTACCTTCACGCGTCAACGTCTTCAGCAGTTCCGCATCCTCCGCCGTGACCGCTGCTGCCGGAATCTTCGTCGTTCCCGGCGCATACGCCGTCGCTCCAGTGTGAGGCGACCGGTAATCCCCTCCGCCCGCGCTCCTCACCAATACCGCAGCGGCCCCTGCCGTCGCGCCGGCAATCGGTCCAGCCCCGCGATACACCACGCTCCCGCCGTACGCGTCCAGCCCATGCCCTGTTGCGGCCAGTTCCTTATCAAACGGATGATTGAAAAGCAAGATCTTCCCCTTCACCGCTCCCGCAGGCAGCGCGCGCAGCTCCCTCCAGTTGTCGACCACCACAACTTCCGCCCTGATTCCTTGCTCCGGGGTAGCCACGCTTCCGCCCAATGCCGTGAGCACGATCTTTTGTTCCGTCCCAGCCGCTTGCCCGGGCCACTCCATCAACTCGCCGGTCTCGACTCCCCGCACCCAGTGGGGAACCTTTGTCCTTTCAAGCGTCACCTCGGCGCCAAGCTTCCGCATCTCATCCGCGACCCATTCCACTGCCTTCTGCGCCTGGGGAGATCCGCTCAATCTCGGCCCGATGTTGTCGGTAAGGTGTCTTACTTCCTTGTAGGCGTAATCGCTCTCCATCGCCTTGTCCCGAAGCCGCTCCATGGTGCTCAGTTGCTCGTCGCTCCACGCACCCTTTCCGCCTCCGATCATTGCGTTCAAGCGGTCCATCATCGATGGCTGAGCAGCCGGAGCAGCCTGGCTCGCCGATCGACTGGTCTGCGCCTTGATCACCGGCAAGGCGGTCGCTCCGCAAGCGACCGTGATCACCATGAATCTGCAACACTTCTGTGGGGAAATCATGCCGGATGTTAGCATGGCGGCCGCTGCACTTCTTTGTGCTTCCACTCGTCTAACAATGCAGTATGCTGCGTGCGTGCCGTGGCAGGGTAACTGCAGTGCTACTTTACGCATCCGACGCCTAAGGCCGTTCGGAACCATGGTCCGGCACACTCCCGCCCAGAGGAATGCCTCTCGGGTTCTATACTTAGGATTGGTGCATTGTCTCTATCTCCAGCCGATTGGCTCAACGATTAAGAGGTCCTCGAACCTATGAATTCGCTCTATGCACGACTGCGCTCGCAGCGTCTCGCCTCGACCTTCCTTTTTCTCGCCATCTTGTCCGCCGTCATCGTCGGCGGCTCCTACGCAGCTCATGGAGTGCGCGGCCAGGAAAGAACGAGCGACAGCAGCGACGCCTCGCCTCTCAAAGTGGCCAACTCCGCCACGGAACCCAATGCGTTTGTCAAAATCGCTAAGTCTGTCGGTCCTGCTGTCGTCAACATCAACACACAGACGTTGCCTAAAAATGCCGGCAACAAGGGTGGCCGCCGTCTGCTGCCCAATCCACACAACCGAGTTCAGCCAAATCCCCAGAACCCGGGCGGCGACAATCCAGATGACGACGATCAGGATCAAGGCCCGGGCGGTCAGGGACAGAACAACTTCCAGAACTTCTTCAATCGTTTCTTCGGCGGACAGGTTCCCGATCAGGGAGATGGCGGCGAGGACGGCCAGGTGCGCGAGTCCCTCGGCTCCGGCTTCATCGTCGACTCCAAGGGCTACATCATCACCAATAACCATGTGATCGAGAAAGCCGACAAGATCTTCGTCAAACTCTCTACCGATCCTGATTCCCAAGACCTCGGCCGTCCGGCGCGCGTCATTGGAACGGACAAGGCCACCGATCTCGCCGTCATCAAAATAGAAAGTAGCTCCGCGCTGCCGACCGTCAAGATGGGCAACTCCGATCAGGCGCAGGTTGGTGACTGGGTAGAAGCTATCGGCAGTCCCTTCGCACTGGCGCAGACCGTCACGGCCGGTATCATCTCCGCCAAGAACCGCACCATTGAGCCCGGCGTAGCGGGCCAATTCCAGCACTTCCTCCAGACTGACGCCGCCATTAACCCCGGCAACTCCGGCGGACCGCTCCTCAACATGAACGGAGAAGTCATCGGCGTAAATACAGCCATCTACACGCAATCTGCTGGATACCAGGGCATTGGATTCGCGATGCCCTCGAACACTGTCGTCTCTGTCTACAACGACCTGGTCAGCCCCAGCCACAAGGTGACCCGCGGCTCGATCGGAATCTCGTTCCGCTCTGGCCTCTCGGGCGCAGTCAATCGCGTCTACGGGTTCAAAAACGGTGTCCTGGTGCAACAGGTGCAGCCCGGTGGCCCTGCCGACAAGGGCGGCATCAAGGCAGGCGACATCATCACAACGATCGATGGCCGCTCCATCAAGGATGGCGACGATCTCGTGAACGACATCGCCAGCCGCCGTCCCGGGTCGAGTATCCGCCTCGGCTTCGTGCGCGATGGCAAGCCGCAGGATGCCACGGTGACCGTAGGCGATCGTGACAAGGTCTTCGGGGAAGGCATCGGCCAGAAGCAGGAAGCCAATCCCGACAGCACCAGCGACGCAGGCGAGAAACTTGGCCTCGTTGTTCGCCCGGTTACAGACCAGACCGCTCAGAAGATTCACACCTCTGGCGTGATCATTCAATCCGTGCGGACCGGCTCCTTTGCCGATCTGCAAGGACTGGAGCCCGGCTTGGTAATCGTCCGCATCAACAAGAAGCCCACAGGCACCAAGGAGCAATTCGACGCTGTGGCGAAGGGCCTGAAGACCGGGGACGATGTAGTCTTCGAAGTCATGGATCCACGTCATCCCGAGAATGGAATCAACTACATAGGTGGGACACTTTAAGCCCACACTTCAGCAAGGAAATGGAGGAGTAGCGGCATCCAGGCCGCTACTCCCCCGAAAAAATGACGGGCTTCAGCATCGAAAGTACATCACCGCACGACTTTAGCCGTGCCGACATGTCCAACAGAGTGCAGAGCTTCCAACTTCTGCTTGCTCGCTTCACAGACCGGCCAAATGCTACCAACCGAAAGTACATGGGGTAGCATCGGATTTTAGTTACGGCCCTGAACTTTGGTTTGGCGCAGCAACCCTATCGAGTCGGGCCAACTGCTTTTTGTGGCACACTCAGAGGACGTTCAGATAGAATGCGCTCCAACGTCCAGGGAATCTAGTTTTCGAGGTATATTGCATGCTTCTATCCCGAGCAAGCCTGGCGTTTCTGTTAGCAGCATCTGTTGCTGCGGCGTCGGCTTTTGCCACCCCTACCCACAAGAAATCTTCAAGTCCGCACGCCCGCAGCGCCCGAACCTCGCCGCATACAGCCAAAGCTGGCGCAAAATCCCGCAAGGGCTCAAAGTCCCGCCGCACTAAGCTTCGTGGTCAGCAAGGGATCGACTCTTCCCGCGCCAGCGAAATCCAGCAAGCCCTCATCCGCGAGCACTACCTCACCGGCGAACCCACAGGCCAATGGGACAGCGCCACCATCTCCGCTATGCAGAAGTTTCAAGGCGATCAGGGCTGGCAGACCAAGCTCACCCCCGATTCCCGTGCTCTGAAGAAACTGGGACTAGGGCCCGATTACTCCAATGCCATCAACGCGAGCGGTTCGAGCTTCGCAGACCCCAAGCAGCCGGGCGAACTTCCGTCCACCCAGGCCGCCGGATTCGCAGCAGCTTCTGGTGTAAACCGCTAGATCTCGCCCCCTCAAACCTCAGAAGGCCGCCCAGATTGGCGGCCTTCTGAGGTTTTCACCGTTCCTTCTCAAAAATTATGTATTTAGTTTTCCACAGGCAACTTCTTGCCGCCGTCTCTGCATCGGACTCATCACCGGAGACAAGTTTATGACCAAGGTCGATCACGCAAGGCTCGTTCAGGCTCTGCAGGATACTTCAAAGCTGGTTGCGCACAATATCGGCCCAGAAAAGCACACCCTGGCAGCAAAGAAGCTTCAGAATTCCATCGCTCAGCTTCTGGGTGAGCTAAACAAAGACTGGCTGGAAGTGATGGCACAACAAAGCGCCAAGCCCAGCGTCGGCATACCTGACTAAAATCGAGGTCCCCTAAGCACCGCCTGGGTTAAGTCATCAAGATTCGCTGTGCAAGAAAAGTAAAGGAGAGCAGAGGTTTTGACCCCTGCTCTCCTTTTTAGCCTTTTCAGAACCGCATCGGCGGAATTCCCTTCAACAGGAACAGATACCGGTCGCGAGTCGCATCGGGCCCGGCCGTAATCGGGCTGTTCAAGTGAACAACTGAATTGTCCGTAGCATCGTACTTCGGCCAATTTGGTACTCCCTGCCCACTCGGATCGCCAGTCTTGGCGAAGTTAGTCCAGTAGCTCATCATCGCTTCGCTCAGCTTGCGGTCCTCGTCACGCACCGTCTCTCCCGGCCTGGTGTCGAGCGTTCCGAAAACATACTCAATGTCGTCCGAGTGGAACGCGAACGTCCCTGGATGATACTTGCTCGGCAAAGCAGCCAATTCAAAGTGGTACCGATATACGGGCGAGTCTCCGCCGGTCTTGCGATGGGCTTCGAGCCACTTCCAGGTCCCGAACGCGATGAACTGATCGCTGCCGAAATCCACAGCCGACCTCAGCGCCTGCTCGTCGGTGTCCCCCGGATACAGCTTCAGAAACTCATCCGCGCGATCCCCAAACTGCTTCGTCGCAAACTCCTTCCACTGCGGAGCCTTCATGCCCCGCATCGCCATGAAGCTCCCTTCATCTGCATTCCAGCCCGCCAGCAATGGCACGTGCGCCTGCTTGCCAACCGCATACGTCTCAGGAACGGGCTCAGTCAGGAACTTGCCGTCGATTACCGGCGCGAATCCCGTCATCCCCTTCTTCTTCGCAGCCTCGAGCACCTGGTCAGTCGTCATCGCACGCAGAGCGGCAATGTCTTTGGCGCCGATCGTGGTCAGCCACTTGCCATCGACTTCGGCTCGCTCCTTCACGCTCTCGCCGCCTAGATTCAGCGCGCTCGGAAACGCCGCACCGCTTTCGCCAATCGCCTTCGCAAACAAGCCCTGCGCCATCGGTGAGGCCATCAGTGTACTCACGGCAAATGACCCCGCGCTCTCACCGAAAATCGTCACGTTTGCCGGATCGCCGCCGAATGCCCCGACGTTTTTCTTTACCCACTGAAGCGCCGCCACCATATCCAGCAGCCCATAGTTGCCGGCCGATCCGTTATTCTCCTTCGCCAGTTCATCCGTCACCAGGAATCCGAAAACGCCGAGCCGATAATTGATCGTCACCAGCACAACGTTCTTCAGCGGCAGAAAATCTCCGTTATGCCGCGGCTCCGAGCTGCCACCGCCCGAATAACCGCCGCCATGAATCCAGAACATGACCGGCAGCTTGGCATTTTTCTTCGCATCCGCAGGAGTGTAGACATTCAGGAAAAGACAATCCTCGCTCGGGCCGGCGTCCTGAAACACCATGTCATCAAAGACGCGTCCCTGCGCGCAGTGTGCGCCAAATTTCGTCGCATCTCTCTCGCCCTTCCACTTCGCCGCGGGCTGCGGAGCCTTCCAGCGCAGATCGCCTACCGGAGGCGCTGCATATGGCAGCCCGAGATATGCGCGCACTTTGCCGTTATTGATCGTCTTGCCGACGACCTTGCCATGCTCTGTCTTCACCTTCAATGAATCAGCGTGCGAGTTGGCCGAAAGTCCCATCAGCAAGCCCGCCGCGGCCAAGGCACACAACGCCTTATTACGAAAAAACATTTGAAATTCCTCCGCGAGATACCTTATCAGGACGGATGCGCGCTCGAGGGAGTTTCAATATGTATTCGTCATCACACAGAGTAAACAAAACGGGGCGGGTGCCGATCCCTCACACTCGGGAACCGGGGAAGACAACTATACGATCTCGGTCGCCAACAGATCCTTCATTTCTTCCCGACGACGAATCAGCCTGTGCTTCTTCCCTTCCACCAGCACCTCCGCTGGGCGCATTCGCGAGTTGTAATTCGAACTCTGCGCCATCCCATAGGCGCCCGCATCTAGCAGCGCAAGCAGATCACCCGGCTCTACAGGCTTGATTTTCCGATCACGCGCAAAGAAATCGCCTGTCTCGCACACCGGTCCCACCACGTCCACCGCTCGCGCTCGCCCCGTCCGCGGCTTCACCGGAATAATCTCGTGATACGCCTGGTAGAGCGCCGGACGAATCAGATCATTCATCGCCGCATCCGTGATCACGAAAGTCTTCTTGCCATTCTTCTTTACGTTCAGCACACGCGTAACCAGCGCGCCCGCTTGCGCAACGATGAACCGCCCCGGCTCGATGAGCAGCTTGCCTTCAAACCCCGAGATCGCATCCTCAATCGCCGCCGCATATTCAATCACCTTTGAGGCAGCATCGGCGCCATCCGAACTAGCGTGATAGTCGATTCCAAGCCCTCCACCCGCATCAATCGCCTTCAGCGCAATCCCCTCGCCCTTCAGCTGCGCCGCAAGCCTGCTCACCCGCCGAATCGCCGCGCCAAACGGTTCCGCTGAGCGGATCTGCGAACCGATATGCACGCTAATCCCGTGCGGCTCAAGCCATTTGTTTTTCGCTGACGCACGATAGATTGCAGCCGCCTGCCGAATGTCGATCCCGAACTTGTGCTCGCGCAGTCCAGTGGAAATATATGGATGCGTATCCGCAAACACATCCGGATTCACCCGAAGGGCAAACCGCGCTTTCACCTTTCGCTGCTTCGCGCGCGCCGCTAGCAGTTGTAGCTCCGCCTCGCTCTCCACGTTGAACTCAAGAATGTCTGCCCCCAGCGCGCAGTCGATCTCGTCTGCCGTCTTGCCCACGCCTGAGAACACAATGCGCCCCGTAGCGTCCGGCGAGGCCGCGACTACGCGCGCCAGTTCCCCGCCAGAAACGATATCGAACCCGGCGCCATTCTCCGCCAGCAGTTTCAAAATGGCCAGCGAGGAATTCGCCTTTACCGCATAGCAGACCAAGTGTTTGCGCCCGGCAAATGCGCTCTGAAACAACCTGAGGCGCTCCACGATCTGCTCGGCCGAATACACATAGAGAGGAGTGCCGTACTGCCTGGCAAGCGTCTCCAGCGAAACGCCGTCGCAGTGCAGCAGTTCGCGCGCACCTGCCACGCGAAATGGTCGCAATGAACTCTTCAGGTCAGGATTCAATCAAGGCTTCCCGATGACTCAATGATGCTTCGAGCGTACCGCATCCAGACGCCAGGGCTCTCGCAATCCGGTGTAGATTGACAAACCCAAAGCAGAATCAGAATTCAAACTGCGCCAGCCACGGCCTCATAATCGTCGCCACCTTTTCCGGCTGCTCGTACGCTGCGAAATGCCCCGCATCCGGCATCAGATGAAACTCGCATCCGCCGCGAGCGCCTTCAAACGCCCGCATCTCCGCTTCGGTGATCCCCGGATCCTCGCCCCCGCAGATCGCCAGCACCGGCGCATCGATCTCTGCGATGTCCGGGAGCGAATTCGGTCGCGTCGCAAGCCCCGCCTGCACCGCAATCACGGCCTCCGGCGTGAGCGTCATCCGAGCTCGCAGCTCCCGCACAACCTCTGGCCGTTTTGCGCGTGTGCTTGCGCCGATCAGTGTCTGGGCATTGCCATCAAAAACCCCTGCCGTACCTTCTCGCCGAACCCGGTTGATGGTCTCAACCCGCTTCACGAGATTCGCCTCGGCATCCGGTTGTGCTTTCGAACAGACGAAAACCATCCCGCGCATCCGCATCGGTGCCCGGCGCCAGAGGTCCAGCATCACGTATCCTCCGATCGAGCAGCCCGCAAACACCGCCTCGCCGAGTTGGAGCTGGTCCATGAGCTCCAGCACGTCAGAAGTGAGCTGCCCGATGCTCAACACAGGAGCATCCGGAACGCATGAGAACCCGCCTACCGGCAAATCGTCTCCGACCTCCGATGCGCCATGCGCACGAAAATCCGGAAGAATCACACGATATTCGCCGATTCCCTGGATGGAAGGAAGCCAGTATGTATGATCGAGTGGAGTTGGATGGAGAAAGACGATAGGCACGCCAGAACCAGTTTCTTCATAGCTCAGGCGTGCCCCTTGTGATTCGTAGGTCTTGCTCATACCCTTGGAGGATATCCGCCCGGTGGGTACGGGCCCTGAGGATAATTCGTCGGCGGGTAAGTTCCGGGCATGCCGACAGGTTCTTCAGGGATGCCGATCCAGCCGGCAAGATACGCCACGCCGACCAATCCACTGGTAAACAGAAAACCTGCCACGGTGAGTATTCGGACCGTAGTCACGTTCCAGCCATTCGCCTGCGCCACGCCGATACACACTCCTGCAATCTGTCTTCCCACAATCGGCCGAATCAGCGGCCGCCCCGGCGCGGGTGGAGCAGCAGTCACCACATTCCCGCAGTTCGAGCAGAATCGCGCGCTCGGCGGCAATCCGGTTCCACAGCGTTGACAGAAAAAAGCCATTTGGCGAAACCTCCGTCTTCACCATATCACTACGCAAATGTCTTGCGAGCGGTTCCGCGACCTGGCTCCGACCATATCGCAACTACATGCATCAACTTGCTTTGTAGGGCGATTTCAGGCGCTTGCGCGCTGTGTCTGCGCGAGAGGTATTCGGCCCGGCATCGATCGCCCCCTGGTAGTCCTTCAGAGCTTGCTGCCGCTCCCCAAGCAGATCGTGGCATTCCCCAGCGTCGACCAGCGTTCTCACCTTCAGCTCCGTGCCAACACTCTTCGCTGACGCCGCCTGCTCGTATGCCTGGGCCGCCTCAGCGTAGTGCCGCTGGCCTCGAAGCGCATCTCCGAGCCCGAAGTAAGCCAATTCCAGCCTTGCCTCGGCAAAGTAGCCTGGCTTCGCGCTGTCCGTAATGATCGTGCGGTATACATCCGCCGCCTTCATTCCCTCGCCTGCATCCTTGCGAAGATTTGCCTCTTCGAGGCAAAACAGGAAATCACGCGGATACTGCTCCTTTAGCTTGAGCACAACCTGGATCGCGTCCCGATACTTCCCCTCTCGGCGCAGGAACAAAGCGATCACGGTCCGCGCATCGACATTCGTCGCCACTCCGCGCTCCGAATCGTCTCGCAGCAGTTCCATTCCTTTCGACTTCGACCCAGTGATCCCGGCGAAACCAATCAGAATCTTGAACGGAAAAGGCAGTGCCCCGACAACATACTCGTAGACACCGACCACCAGCTTGGCGTCCACATAATCCGGGTCGATCTGCAGAACCTTGGCGCAGTCATCTTTGGCCTTCCCTGCCAACCGAAATCCAGCCCCAAATCCACGCTCGACCATTGCGACATATGTGCATCGCAGGCTGCGCGCCCACCCCCGCGCGAACAATGCGTCCACATCCCTCGAATTCCGATCGATCCGCCAATCCGCTTCCCGCACAGCCTCATCCGCCAGCGCAAAGATCTCATCACGCTTTTTCGGATCCTCATCGGTTGCATGCTTTCCCGTAAGAAATCCGTCATTCGCGTAGAACGTCGTATCCAGCAGATCCTGCCGATATAGCTCCTGGAAAACCACTGCCTCCAGCAGCATTGTCGTCGCATGAGGATCTCCCGGATGCTCCTTGTGAATGCGTTCGAACCGCTGCACCGCCGCGGGGTAATCCAGAAGGTAGAAGTAGTGGTAAGCCTCGCGCACCTGGGGATCGAAGTTCATCGGGTTCGTATGAACCCGGGTATCCGCCTTGCCTGACGCTGAAATCGTCAGCAGTCCCAGCATCGCGCTGAACGCAACCACGCCAAGTCCACGGAATCTACAAGTCATTTCGCCCCAGTTCCACTGCACCAACGAGATCGAACGCTACAGGAAGTTTAGTCGGAAAGATCGCTTCTGAGACCCGCGCCGCCGACCATCGCGACCTGTGCGCACCGCCCAACTCCAGTGAGTTATCTTTAGGAAGCACCTTGCGCCAGCGTACGAGCGAACAACATGGAAGTACTCAAAAAACTCTATGAGCAGCACTTCGGTTCGCCGGCCGAAACCGCAAAGCCCCTTCAGGGACAGCTCGGCGGCTCTGGACGGGCCATCGTTCGACTGTCAGGCCCAGCGGGAAGCGCCATTGGCATTCTCTATCCCATCCGCGAAGAAAACATTGCGTTTTTAGAGTTCTCCCGCCACTTCCGCCGACATGGCCTGCCAGTCCCCGAGATTTATAAAGAGGACTTGGCCAACAACGCTTATCTCGAAGAAGATCTCGGCGATACTACGCTCTTCGAGTTTCTGAGCGACAACCGGAACGGTGAAGATATCTCTCCAGCCGTGATCGGAACCTACCAAAAGGTGGTCGCGACTCTTCCACGTTTCCAGATCGAAGCTGGCCGCGATCTGAACTATAAGGTCTGCTACCCGCGATCCAGCTTCGATCGCCAGTCCATTGCATGGGACCTGAACTACTTCAAGTACTATTTTTTGCGTCTGGCCGGCATTTCATTCAGCGAGCAGGCGCTCGAGAATGACTTCAACCGCCTCACTAAGCTTTTGCTCGCAGCTCCGCACGACTACTTTCTGTACCGCGATTTCCAGTCTCGCAACATCATGCTCCGCGATGGTCAGCCGTACTTCCTCGACTATCAGGGCGGCCGCAAAGGCGCGCTCCAGTACGACGTCGCCTCTCTGCTCTACGATGGCAAAGCTGATTTGCCCCCCGCCGTGCGCGAGCAACTACTCGACCATTACCTCGACCGTCTCGCCGAATTCATCCCTGTCGACCGCGCCGCGTTTATGGAGCACTACTACGCTTACGTTTACGTGCGCATCATGCAGGCACTCGGCGCATACGGCTTCCGCGGCTTCTACGAACGCAAGCCTCACTTCCTGCAATCAGTTCCGTATGCGTTGAAGAACCTCCGCTGGCTCGCCCACAATGTGAAGCTTCCTGTCGCCCTGCCCGCGCTGATGGAGTGTTTCCAGGGAATGCTCGCTTCAGAGAAGCTGATGCACATCGCCACCGGCACAGACAAGCTGACGGTTCGCATCTTCAGCTTCTCTTTCCACCACCAGATGCCCGTCGACGAATCCGGAAATGGTGGCGGCTTCATCTTCGACGCGCGGAGTTTGCCCAACCCAGGACGCGAAGAACGCTTCAAGCAATTAACCGGAAAGGACGCGCCGGTTATCGAGTACCTGAATCAGCAAGGCTCGGTTCATCGCTACTTTGAGCATGTCTCTGCCCTCGTTGACTCGACCGTCGCCGCTTATCGCAGCCGCGGCTTTGCTAATCTGATGGTTTCCTTCGGCTGCACCGGCGGCCAGCATCGTTCCGTTTTTCTAGCCGAACAGCTCGCCCAACACCTTCGCAATCGCGATGATGTCGAAGCGATAGTTCGACACATCGAGATGGAATCGAAGTTCCCGGAGAAGGTGGCTCCTTGAGAGCGATGGTCCTTGCAGCTGGCTTGGGCACGCGACTCCAGCCGCTTACCGACGACCGCCCTAAAGCTCTTGTCGAAGTGGCTGGACACACACTCCTTGAGCTTGCACTCGCCCGACTGAAGTCCTGCGGCATTGTTGATGTTCTCATCAACACGCATCACTTCGCCGAAAAGGTGGCCGACTATCTCGCTGAACACGACAACTTTGGTATGCACATCGAGATCTCCCGTGAAGAGATTCTTCTCGACACCGGAGGTGGCCTGAAACAAGCAGCGCACTTCTTCACCGGCCCCGGCGTTCCCGACGATCCTTTCCTTCTTCACAATGTCGACGTTCTCAGCAACATCAACTTCGACTCAATGTTGCGTCACCACCAGGAAAGCGGAGCCCTCGCAACTCTCGCCGTGCAGGATCGTCCAACTTCGCGTTACTTGCTTTTTGATGAAGCTGGCCGTCTCTGCGGCCGCCGTTCTGGACTAAACGGTGCCGTCGAACAGGTCCGCCAAGCTCGCGAACTTCAGGCCCGCGCCTTTTCCGGGATTCACATCATCTCCCCGCGAATCTTCAATCTTCTCCAAGAGGTCGGGGTCTTCTCGATCATTCCGGTCTACCTGCGGCTCGCTTCTGCAGGCGAATCGATCGTTTCATTCCCGTCAGACCGATTCTATTGGCGCGACCTTGGGCGGCCTGAGCAAATTGCCGCAGCTTCCAGAGACCTCGAAACCGGAGTTTACAAGATCTTGTAAACTCGCTCGGGATTGCCTGGTAACCACCCTGACAAAGTTAGCTGTACAGCCGCTAACATCCTCATTTTGGAGCAAAAGTCAAAGACACGCGTCCTCGACCTTCAACCTAAGTACCCTATATACGCGGCGCCCCAATTCCAATTCAGGTTACTTAGGACGCATAGACGCCTCGGAGTAAGCTCATGCATGATTCTCCCTACAGAAACGGCAAATCGTTTCCAAGTGGAGGTTTTATGCACTCGTTCGGCACTCTATACATGGCGCTTCGCAACATCATCGACCGCGAAGAAGGTCAGGATCTGGTCGAATACGCACTGGTCGTCGCTCTGATCGCATTTGGTGCCATCACCGGCATGGGATATCTCGCCACCGGTCTCAACAATGCGTTTTC
>Ga0105240_10006396_pt1 | contig 17329 bp, 16 predicted proteins | sample KBSC54metaG_FD_80426 | JGI IMG/M metagenome (GOLD analysis project Ga0105240, IMG submission 80426) | Corn rhizosphere microbial communities from Kellogg Biological Station, Michigan, USA - KBS C5-4 metaG | ecosystem: Host-associated > Plants > Roots > Rhizosphere > Soil | place: Michigan, USA...
GAGGTGAGCGGCGGAGACATTCGGAACGCGGTGCTGAAGGCGGCTCTTGCCGCGGCAGCTGAGCCGATTCCGGATGCGTCCAAGCGGATCCATCAGCATCATTTCGAAACGAGCATGCAGGAAGTGGTCGCTTCGAAGCGGGTGATGAGGCAATCGCTGTTTGTCGACGAGAGATCTTTGGGGCCGGGCGCGGAACTTGTCAGAGGTTCGGCGTTCTCCGTCAGGCCATGGCTCGTGGCTCACGGTCTGCCAGGAGCGGCGCTGCTGATTGCTCTGGCTGCCTTGGTGGTGGCTCTGATCAAGTAGATCGCAGAGTTGCGAACCCAGGGTGTTGATGAAGTCCCGGCGAATAGGGATCGCTTGTGAAGGGCAGTGGGTTAGTACCGGTCTGCAACATACCTCGAGATTAGCTGCGGGGATGTTTCGCGGGCCGACGTTGAACATTTAACCTAAGCAGGAGATGGATTCCCCTTCCACCAGGCCTCCACGACGAGGGATGGAGGCTTTTGCCTCGCGCGACTTTACACGGTATCAGCTGGCACGGGTGGCCGTGATCCTGGGCGCGGAGGCGCAGGCCGTTGCGGTGGCGTGGCAGGTGTACTCGATTACGCACCGGGCAATTGATCTTGGATACACGGGGCTGGCGCTGTTTTTGCCGGGGCTGTTCTTTCTGCTGCCGGCGGGGCATGTGGCGGACCGGTTCGATCGCAGACACGTAATTCTGTGGTGCTACACACTGCAGGTGTTTTGCACGGCGGCGCTGCTGGCGCTGGCGATCCGTGGAACGCAGCACATTGTGTATGTCTATGCAGTGTTGTTCCTGATCGGGACGGGGAGGGCGTTTTCGGCTCCTGCGAGTTCCGCGCTGATTCCGCACCTAGTGCCGGAAAAGCACTTTGTGAATGCGGTGACGTGGGGCGGGGCGATCTGGCAGCTTTCGAATGTGACGGGACCGGCGCTGGGCGGACTGCTGTTTACGCTACCGCTGGGTAAGCGGCTGGTTGCGGCGGGGCTGGAGGGCGCGGGGATTGTGTATGTGTTCACGCTGCTGAGCCTGGCGTGGTTTCTGGTGCTGATTCTCAGCCTGAGGGTGCGGCTGGGGAGGATGGAGCATCGGGCGGCGTCGCTCGAGGTGGTGATGGCGGGGTTCAAGTATGTGCGGAACTCACCGGTGTTGCTGGGATCGATGTCGCTGGATCTGTTTGTGGTGCTGCTGGGCGGGGCGGTGGCGCTGATGCCGATTTTTGCGAACGAGGTGCTGCATACGGGGCCTCGGGGGCTGGGTGCGCTGAGGGCGGCGCCGGCGATTGGGGCGCTGGCGATGTCGCTGACGATGGCTCGGTTCCCGATCAGCAGGAGAGCCGGCAAGCGGATGTTTGTGTGCGTCGCGATATTTGGCGCGTGCATCGTGGTGTTCGGACTGTCGCGGAACTTGTGGCTGTCGCTGGCGGTGCTGGCGGTGAGCGGGGCGGCGGATTCCATCAGCGTAATCATTCGTGGATCGCTGCTGCAGCTGGCGACGCCGCCGGAGATGCGGGGGCGGGTGAGCGCGGTGAACTCTTTGTTCATTGGTGCATCCAACGAACTTGGCGAGTTCGAAAGCGGACTGACGGCGCAGTGGCTGGGTGCGGTGCGGGCCACGGTTTTCGGAGGGATGGCTTCTCTGGCGATCGCTGGCGTGTGGGCTGCGCTGTTTAAGGATTTGCGACAGGCAGACGAGCTGAGTGCTGAATCATTGCGTCCGCCGCAGCAAGGGCCGGAGGGCGTAGGCACAACTGTCGTCAGCTGACGCTCGAATTCCATGGAGGTTGGATGAAGCCCTGGAAGATCATTTTGATTCCGACGGTGATCATGCTGGCGATTGCCGCGATTTATATCTGGCACGTCTCGAGCAAGCGGAAGAACCCCGGCGTGGTGAAGCAAGGGGAAGAACAGAAGCTGACGCAGGATGATGTGGCGGTGGTGCGGATGGAGTTTCCGGCGCACTTTGAGGACGTGAAGGATCTGGCGGGCAAGAGCGTGTGGATGAAGAACGGGTACACGATGCCGTACTTCGCGTATACGGGCGGACGGGTGGACTTCAAGAAGAAGGTGGGCGTGATTCCGCCGCTGGAGAAGCTGGATGTGAAGAAGGCGGTGGAGGCCACGGTGCCAAAGGATGTGGATGACGGGATCAGCCACGGGCAGAAGCAGGCGCTGGTGGTGTTCACGATGAAGGGCGATGAGAAGCAGGAGTATGCGACTCCGGTGGGCGCGCGGGATGGCGGGACGGAGCAGTACTACGATGACCTGCTGTTTTTCTACGATGATCCGCACAAGATCTATACGCACTGGCCGGCGGATGTGTGGAGCGCGGTGGATCAGCACCAGGTGAAGCAGGGGATGAATGAGCTGCAGACGCGGCTTGCTGTTGGGCAGAAGATCCAGACGGATGATCCGAAGACGGAGGGGAACCGGACGGTGACGTACGACGCGGATGGGAAGAAGTGGACGGTGACGTTCCGGAATGATAAGGCGGCGGAAGTGAAGGCCGGGATGTAAGCGCAGGCAACGAGGAGCTCTTCATCGCGGGTGAACGCCTAGATATCAGGCCCTTATCGATACTGAGAACTTTGTACTGTTGGTTAGAGACGAAAGTACCAAGGAATTGCGCAGAATCGTCGCGAGCGTGCGGCTTGCCGCCGGACGGAAATACCAGGGATTTTCCTTCTCTTTTCACCGCAATTCAATTTGCGTAGTCTGCTGTGTTCGCTGGTGAATGCATAAATGCGAACGGGAGACCGGCAGATCCGCAGATGCTTCCATTCGATTCACGAGGCGCGAAGAGATATCGATTGGCTGTGCCGGTGTCTTACTGGTGGCCAGAGGGTGGTAACTCGATTCGCAGCGGTGAGGGGATCACACGGGACGTAAGCAATGATGGAGTGCTGATCAGGGGAGATTGCTGTCCTCCGGCGGGTGTGCGCATTGAGTTGAAGCTTCTGCTTCCTGGTGCCGATCGGGCAGGGCGAGGAATGGAACTGCGCGGAGAAGGGTTTGTGATTCGGGTGAAGCCAGAGGTCGTCGGTTCAGCGGCGTCACTGAAGGAGTTCGCTGCGGCAGTGAATTTGTTCGCGGAGCGAGCGTGTGAATACGGGGCAGCCGAGGATCAGGTTGAGCCCGGGTTTGAGCGGATTTCGGAGTAGAGGATTTGAAATCTTTCCCTGTTTTGTTTTGGCAAGCGGGTGGGGGGTGGGGCGAACATAGCGCGCTCATTGTGCCCATTCACATCAGTGGAGGTCCTCAACCGATGTTGGAGCCGCTTCAGAGGCTTCAGGAGATTACCAGATGAGAAAGATGCTTTTTGTTGCAGGTCTGCTTTGTTTGTCTGCTGCTGTGGCCAGTGCTTCGGCGCCGAAGTTCAACACGCCTTCCGATACGAAGGTCATCACTGTGAATGCCACGGTACAGCAGTCCATTTCCTGCAGCCTGACTGGCACGGAGATAAACTTCAACGTGACGAATCCGGGGTCTGACACGTTCGGCGACAAGACGGTCGGCATCAACTGCACCGCATCGTTGGCAAAGGGTCACGGAGCCATCATGAGCATTTCAGCTTCTGACTTGATTGGTGTGTCTGACGGGAAGCACATTCCGGCGGCCGCGATCTCGGCAGCGACGAACCACACGAATGGCCTGTACTACACACTGGATCCCAGTGGGGACGGGTTCTATCCATTGACTCTGTCTGCCAACAATGGCGGCGTGAATGACGAGACGGATGGAATTACTTTGTCGCTCAAACTGGCGGGCGATTCGAGCTGGACGCCTGACCAGTACAGCGGATCGGTCACCGTTCTGACTCAGGTGCAGTAGACATGACCAGCGCACGCAGCAGGTTCGCTTGGCTCGTGCTCCTCATTGGTGGAGTGATGGGATACTCACAGACCATCACTCCGCCGATAGCGGAGTTTCGCGGATTCAAGGCAGAGGATTCCTTTCGGATCGACAACAAGACTGCTCAACCCATGCTGGTGTTTGTTGAGGTGAAGGGCTTCACGGTGAATGACGCGGGAAAAGTGGTATACAGTCCGCTCCCCTCGACGATGCGGGTAGAGATTGGCGCGTCCAGTTTCGTGATACCTCCGAACGACAGTCATACGGTCTATTACAAGGCTGTCTCGACTGAATCTCCAGCGAGCTTCTCCATTCTGCCAACGATGACGCCTGTGACGCAGTCCAAGGGCGTTCGCATGAGCTTCTGCATACCGCACATGGTTTACCTGTATCAGAAGGCGAAGCTTGCGAAATCCGATGTGACGGTCGCGATCAAAGATCGGAAGCTCGTGGTGGGAAACGCCAGCAAGAAGCTAGGCCGAGTGGAATCCATTCGTGTGGGGTCGGAAGATCTTCCAGGCTTCCCGATTTATCCGGGACAGACCCGAGAACTCGCTGTCGCAGCCGATAAAGCCACGGTTCACTTTGAAGATGGATTCAAGTTGGAAGCGCGCTGAAGGATACGCGGATGAGAATGCCCGAGGTGTGGATCGCGCTGCTGCTGCTCGCGCCTGCGGGTGCGTTCGGGCAATCCGTCGATGCCACGGTTGGGGGCTCACAGATTCTTGGCCTGGCCGGTGCACAGGCCAGCTACCGGTACAAGGGCAGTTATGGCTGGACCGGGATCGGTTACTACAGCGGCAGTTTCCAAGTAGCCGGGTATTCGAACGTTCCGCTCCATTTTGGTTTTACTCCAACAAACGAAATCAACCGTGACCGGTACCGTCTCGGGGTTGGAGACCAGGAACTCAATACATGGCTGACCACGGACGAGTACGACTTTTATAACGCGATTGTTCGTGGGGCCAGCGTCTATCGCCACACGAAGGCGAGCGACATACAGGTTTTTGTTGGATCGTACAGCGCCGAAGACCGGCAGCCGTATCTGCGGGCGATCACGCAGTTCGATTCCAAGCTGATCGGAGCGGTGGTTGGACATTTCACTCTTCCGAAGAAATGGGAACTGGAGTCTTTCAACTCATTCGGGAAGGGCGCGACGTCGATCCAGTCTTTTGCCTGGAAACCGTCGCGTAGGTGGCATCTGACTACGGCGGCGGGGGTGGGAAGCAATGATCCCTATTTTGCCAGCGCTGCCGAGTATCGGCGGGGCGAGCTGGATCTTCGTGGCTCTTACACATTTGCGAGCGACCACCTTCGGCGGCAAGGCCTCAACTACGACGTAGAACCGCTGGGGTTGAATGCTAAGGCGGAGGTTCCATTGTGGAGAAACACCACGGCACACTTCTACCACAGGCACGAACTCATGGTTGTTCCGGAGTCTCTGGGTTTCAAGCAGAATTCCTCGATCGTAACAATCGATAGCGCCAGCTTTGCGACTTCACTCTTCGGATTCAGATCCTCTGTCTCCCTGAGCCAATCGACCAGCAACGCGTATGCGGGCAAGAACTACTCGGGTATTGGTTCTGTCTCCCGCAATGTGCTTCCGCGCTGGCGATCAACGTTCTCATACCTGCATAACCAAATGCGATCGCAAGACATTGTTGTCTATCAGGACCTGAACGAGGTCAGGGTGAACAACCACCTTGCGCTGACGCACACGTTCGACAAAATAGACGGCAGCACCACGAACACCTTTGGTGGAAGATGGTCTTCGAACGCCGTGAGCTTCTCAATTGATGACCAGGTGTATACGAGCCAGATTGCGGCTCAATTCGGGCAGAAGTCGGTCTTTCAGGCCTGGAACTTTTCCATTCGATTCCGTACACCACACGGAACGTCGGCCCATTTGGAGACGATTGTGGATCCACAGGGAAAGACGCAGTTGGGCGGATATCTATCGGGGCTGCAATACCAGACCCTGCAGGCTTCCGCGCAGCAAGGTGAGCACGTGGTGTTCTCGAAATACGTTATCCATGGGAGAGTGGTCGACGAATCCGGCAGCGGTGTTTGGGGCATTGCGTTGCAAATCGGGCAGGATGTCGTGTACTCAGACACCAAGGGCGCGTTCTTTGTCCATGTGAAAAGCACAAAGCCCGTGCCGCTGGCCGTTACTGCCAAGTCATCGTTGCAGGCAGCGCCATGGAAACTGGAGAGCGCTCCGAGCACGGTTCGCGGCGTGCCTGAGGGAAACTCGGACGAGCCAGTTTTGATTGTCGTGCAGATGACGAGGCATGACTCGAAGGAGATGGCATCAAGATAATGGATCAGCCTGCGCTGAATGAAGGCGAGATCGGCGGGACTTCGCTTGCCACATTAGTAATCGAACTGGCGAACTAAAGATATTGATTTCCGTTCTCGCGTGGCCTGCGATTTTGACTATGATGGGTACGCAAATCATTTGAAGTTCATCGCGCGTTGAAGGACTGACTTTCTGTTGCCTGTCGGTCTTCGTGGAGCAGGTGTGACGCGGGCCAGGCCGTCGTGGGCGATGCGGAGTTGTGAAAGCCAGGGCCATGGAGTCCAATCGACGGGATATCTGCATTCTTGTTGCCTGCAAAAGAACCGTTATTTGCGAGCTTTACTCTCAAGCACTCAATCGACATTCTGGTTTCAGAGTAGTTGCACAGGCGCTGAGCCTGGCAGATGTTCTGCGCGAAGTGCAGCGGACAGAGATCGACGTTGCCTTGATCAGTTCGGCGATTGAGGAGGGTCCCTTCACTGCGCTTTCGGCCTTGCAGCAAATGCGGACTATTCGTCCGGCGGTGAAATCGGTGCTTCTGTTCGATCGCGATGAATCTCACCTGGTTATTCCCGCTTTTCGGGCGGGTGCGCGCGGCGTGTTCTGCGTGGGGAAGGATGAGTTCAAGAACCTCTGCCGCTGCGTCGATCGAGTCCATGCGGGGCAGGTTTGGGCGAACAGCGCTCAACTTTGCCAGCTTCTCGATTCGCTTTCGCATCAGCCAGTGATGCGGCTGACGAGCCGGGACGGGCATCCGCTCCTTACGAAGAGAGAAGAGGATGTGGTAGGCCTGGTTCGCGAAGGCCTTACCAACCGGGAGATTGCGAGGGAACTGCACCTGAGCGAGCACACGGTTCGGAACAATCTGTTCAGGATTTTCGACAAGCTGGGAGTGTCAACCCGTGTTGAACTGGCGTTATTGGCTGTGAACAATGCTAACCAGGGAGCCGCCGTCGAATCCGGGGAGAGTATTCGACCTGAGAAGGCGGGCGAGCCGAGGTCGGAGTTTTTGGCGCAAGTGGTGTAAACAGCGCTGGACAGGTCCGAATGGCTCAGCGGGGTGTGAGGCTCTGGCGAACGATTTGGCCGAAGGCGGTTGGGGTGTAGCGGGTGACGAGGTTGGGTTGGTCGATCCAGCTCCAGGCGGTGAAGCCGATTTCTTTTTGGTGGAGGTAGTCGAGGAGGCGGCGGACGTAGTCGAGTTCGTCGGGTGATTCGGTGCCGCCTAGTTCTCCGGCGAAGACGGGGACGGATGAGGAGAGATCGCCGAAGACGTTGTCCCAGTCGGCGCCTTTGTTGGGGTAGACGTGGGTGGAGTAGACGACGTTGTCGAGGTCGTCGATGGGCATGCCGCGGAGATCGTAGGCCCAGTTGGTGCCGGCGATGAAGATAAGGGCGTCCGGGTTTTCGTTGCGTATGGCTGCGGTGAGTGCGCGGGCCCAGGGTTGCCACTCGTTCATGGTGACGCGCATCTGGCTGGCGGGGTACGTCGTGCCGTCGGGCTTGTTGAGCGGCCAGGGATCGTCGGAAAGACGATCGTGCGGCTCGTTGAACAGGTCGTAGAGAACCGCAGGCTCGTCTTTGTAGCGACGGGCGAGCGTTGACCAGAGGGCAATCGATTCGACATTCGGGAGCGGGGCGACGAAGTTGCGGTTGCCGCCGTAGATGCGCTCGGCATCGAGCCACTGCAGGTCGAGAAGCGTGTAGGCGCCAAACATGGATGCCCAGTAGATGATCTGATCGAGAGCCTGCTGGTATTCCTCAGCGGTGCGGCCGTTGCGCCCACGGAGAACGAAATCCTGATTGAAGGGAAGGCGGATGATGTTGGCACGCCATTGCTGCGTGATGGCATAAATTTCCGCGCGGGAGATGGAGGCGCCGGAGAGGAAGCCTTGCTCGTCGGGGTCGGAGTATTCGAGGCCGGAGCGGTTGATGCCGCGGAGGAGGATGGGGACGCCGGTGACGGAGTTGATGATGCGGTTGCCGGAGGTGCGGAGGGGAGGGAGGTTGTGGGAGAGGCGGGTAGTCATGGGGCCTCGTGTGAGGGCTTCTTATTCTTTTAGCAGGTTAGCGTCGCTTCCCACCCCACGGATCAAAGAACGATCCGCGGGGACCCCGGATCGCGATATAGCGAGTTAGCAAGTTAGCGGAAAAGCTCTTTTACTGTTGGAGGAATGCTACGTAGCGAATTAGCAAGTCAGCGGGTCCTTGTTCGTCGGGGTCGGAGTACTCGAGGCCGGAGTCATGGGGCCTCGTGTGAAGGCTTCTTACTCTCTTAGCAGGTTAGCGTCGCTTCGCGACCTGGCGAGTTAGCAAGTTAGCGGGTCCCGGCTCAACCAACTATCTAGCGTTGGAGGAGGTCGATGGGTTTTGTGTAGTCGGTGGCGCGGATGTATTTGGCCAGCGAGGGGTGTTGGCGCTGGAAGGCGAGGTACATTTCCCAGGCGACGTTGCGGTAGCTGAAGTGGCCGGCGGGGCCGGAGCGGAGTTCGCTGATGTATTGGGCTTCGGCGAAGTCCATTTTGAAGAGGCAGCGGACTCGGGTGGCTAGCGGAAGCAGGTAGAGCGCGGATTGTGCGGCTTCAGGGGCGGAGCCGGCGGCGATTTTTGCGCTGGCGGCGTGGGCGGATTCGATGGCGTGCTGGTATTCGGGAAGGACGCCGGCTTCTTCGAGGCCTGCGATGTCGCCGGAGTGGGGTGTGTCGTAGCCGTGGCGGGCGGTGAAGCCCTGCTTGATCTGGGTGACGCGACGGTGGCGGTGCATGTCGCGGAATCCGCCAATGTCCATGAGGATGTCGAAGCGGAGGGCTGCTCCTGCGTGGAAGACGCGGAGAGCTTCGTCGTGCTTGCCGCGGTGTCTCAACCCAACCTCGATGATTTCCAAAACGCGAGAGGCCGGAAGGCCAGCGACGATGTCGCGGATTTGGCGGTAGGGGTGATCGCTGCCCCAGTAGAGGAGGGTGGCGGCCAGTTCGACTTCGAGGGTTTCGGTGCGTTCGACGAGGTCTACGACAGGGGCAGAGGCGGGCTCGATACCTTTGAGGAGTTCGGCGGAAGCTTGTTCGATCTCGGCGCGGGTCTGAATGAGGTAGGCACTGGGCTCGGAGTATTTGACGAGGGTGGGGGCGGTGCGGACCTCGCGGGTGAGGTGGGCGGCGGCTTCGGCGGCGAGGTCAGGATTGGAAGCGAGCTTTTCGACGAAGGCGGCGCCGGATTTGGAGTTGACATTCCAAGCGGGGCCGGTGGCGGCGTCGCGGAGCTTGTTGCCGAGGTCGCGGACTTCTGCGATGGGGTGGGAAAGGAGGCGGGAGACCTGAGTCTCGAGGGTGCGGGCGTTGACGATCTGGCCGAGGGAGGTGTTGGTGGCGAGGGGAAGCAGGTACCGGGCGACGTCGAAGGCGCGGGCCTTGAGAGTACGGTCATAGGCCTCAGGCTTCATGGTTTCGGGGCAGGCTACGCGCTGGCGGAGGGCATCGTGGACGGCGGCGGTGGTTCGCTGATAGGCAGCGAAGAGGTTCTGAATCGTGTCGGCGTAGAGCTGGGCGGAGGCGGAATCGGAGCCGAAGTTGGGGAAGTACCAGCCGGATTTCTGGAAGTTCTGATAGCGGGTGGAACGTTCCTGCCCGTCCCAACGTTGTTCATCTACAAGGACGATGGCGGCCAGAAGGCTGAGTCGCTCGACCGCAAAGGCGATGTGGGCGAGGTCGGCGATGGAACGATGGCCGTATTGGAAATAGAATGTATTAAGGAATTGCTCGGCGCGCTGAGCGCTGATTTCGGTGAGCGATTCACGCATGGAGAGGGCTGAACGGGAGTACTTGGCCATGGCGTAGGCGAGTACCTCGGGATCGGCTCCGTGAACGGCATAGACATCAGTCTGATTGTGGGCACCGAGTGGCAGGAAAGATTCACTGGACATGAAGGTGGGCTCGCGAACAGAATACGGCATCAGCGAGACCGGGCTGTGAATCGCCGGGAGCGTGGATCGGTTCAGGGCGGCAGCGCGGAGCGAACGGCGGAATGCGGGAGTTCAAATTGCGCACATCGCAAAGGCCCCGGCCATTGCCAACGGGCCGCTGGGGTATGACCCAGCGCTGGAATGACATCCTCTTTGCGCATTGGCATGTACCGGCAGCGCGGTTGCGCCATTTTTGCCGGAAGGTTTGCAGCCGGACATGTTTCAGGGGTCGGCGTGGGTTGGGGTGATTCCGCTATGGATGGATCGCTTCAGCTTCAGGGGCGTGCCGTCGATTCCGGGGACGAGCAGTTTTCCGGAGCTGCATTTTCGGACTTACGTGCATGACCACACGGGGACGCCGGGGATTTTCAATCTGACGGTGGATATGGGGAGCCTGCTGGCGACGACGGCGGCTCGAATTGTATTCAGGATTCCATGCAACTGGGCGGAGATGCGGCTGAACCAGCGAACGGAGCGAGAGTACTCGTTCTATAGCCGCAGGATGTTTGTGAACAGCCCCGTGATCTTCAGTGCGCGCTATCGGGGACTGGGACCGACGCGGAGGCTGGCGGAGATTCGGTCGGGGTCGCTGGAGTACTTCTTCACGGAACGCTACTGCATGTTCAGGCGGAACCATGCGGGGCAGGTCGTACGCGCAAATATCCATACAGTGACTTCACCGCTGGAGGATGCGGAGGCGGAGATTGACCGCAATGATCTGCCGGGCGCAGTGGGGATTCAGCTGCAGGATCAGGAGCCGGTGCTGCACTATTCGCGAAGGCTGGCGGTGTATATATGGCCCGCGGAGGTTGCAACGCCTGTGAGGCAGCATGCGCGGATTCCAGTGCAGGCTGTGCCGACGGGGTAAGCTGCACCGAAGCATTGGCGAAATCAGAGCCAGTTGAAACAAGTTCATGACAATTCTGCCCAGGTGAAGCTCTGAGCGGTCGGCTTGGCGTTGGGCTGCTTGCCTATAATTGCCCTTGGAAATGCGTAGCGCGATTGAGCTTAGGCGCGACGAGGAATTAGGGAGCACGATGACGGATTTGACGGGAAGAATTGCGCTGGTGACGGGGGCGTCGCAGGGAATTGGGCGTGCGTGCGCGCTGGAACTGGCCAAGGTTGGAGCGACGGTGGCCCTGGCAGCGCGGAATGAGACGAAGCTGGCCGAGGTGGCAGCGGAGATTGCGGCGGCTGGAGGAACTCCAGCGGCGTTTTCGCTGGATGTGGCCAGTGAGGAGTCGATCAAGAACGGCGCGAAAGCGGTTCTGGATCGATTCGGCAAGGTTGAGATCCTGGTGAACAATGCGGGTATTACGCGCGATGACCTGATGATGCGCATGAAACGGGCGGATTGGGATGATGTGCTGTCGACGAATTTGACGGGGACGTTTTTGCTGACGCAGGCGCTGCTGCGACAGATGATGAAGAACCGGTGGGGACGGATCATCAACATCGCCAGCGTGGTTGGCCGGACCGGGCAGGAGGGCCAGGTGAACTACGCGGCATCGAAGGCGGGACTGATCGGGTTTACGCGATCGCTGGCGCGGGAGGTGGCGTCGCGGGGGATTACGGTGAATGCGGTTGCTCCGGGATATATCGAGACGCCAATGACGGCGGTTCTGGATGAGAAGCTGCGCGCGAAGATGGTGGAGCAGATCCCGCTAGGACGACCGGGAACGGATACAGAGATTGCGCATTCGATTGCGTTCCTGGCGTCGGAGAAGGCCGGGTATATCACCGGGCATGTGCTGGACGTGAATGGCGGGATGTTCATGGGGTGAGAGAGGTCGGGGATGGCTGGGATGAGTGGGTCGGTTTGGAGGCGGGCTGGCGGAAGGGAAGATATAGCAACAGAAAGAGCCCGAGCGCGATGGCTTCGCACACCGGAATGTACCAGGGCCAGGGACCGAGGACGTCGAGCAGCGATGGCGTGGGTGGTTTGGCTCGCAGGAACATGTAGTCGGTCTTGAAGAGAAAATCGAACGTGCCTACGACAACGGCGTAGAGGTTCGCGGTAATAAACGATCGCGCAACTGAACCGGGGCGCGGCATTGCCTGTCCGGACCAGATGAGGTAAAGCACGGCGCAGACGATCAGGCCGTGATCGAAGAAGAACTGAACTGAAAGAAAAGGCGTGGGGTTGACCAGATTCGGAGTGAGAAGCGACTGGCTGGCTCCTCCGATGGCCCAGTAGTAAGCAATATCGAAGATTGCGGGCTTGAGGGTGAGCAGCGAGGCGATGATGAGCCAGAGTGAAGCGTCGCACAGCTCAAGCGGCACGTGGTTTGGGAACATCTGAGCGCCCGTTGCGGCGAAATATGCATAGTAGGAGACGGTCGAGGCGAAGAGCAGGATCGCCAGGACGAAACGAGTAACTTTGCATCCGGGCAGCGACATGCGGTGCAGGGCAGCGAGGATGGCAGCGAGGGATGGGACCATGCAGAGAATTGCAAGGTGCACGGGACCGAACATGCGGAGGCCGGGTGGCATAGATGGAACGTAACCGCATTAGAACATGGGAGGTTAGGACGGTTTTCTATCCGTCACCGCGCACCATAGTCGCCAGTACCCGATTACCAAAAGCATGATTGGCCCAAGAGTCAGGTGACTTCTACACTTCGGCCAGCATCTCAGCATGAAGTCGAACGCCCATCCGTATATTTGTGGAGTGGTAATGGGTCGTGTATCCCCCAACAGGAAGACCGCCGAGGCTCTGCGCAGAACACTTCAGCAGCTTGAAGCAGACCCTGCCGTTGACAGGCAGGATCCGGCGTTTATCAGCCTGAAGTGCGCATTGTTGGCTCGCATTCTGGAACTCGAGAACAATAAGGCGCATGCCGAAGCGGTGATCCACCTGGTGGAGTCTCCTGAAGCGGAAGGCATTGAGGCTGAGACGTCCGGAAAAAAGGGCGAGGACAGCGCGATAGCTTGACTCTCAGCGGCGCTGCTGTGCCGGTTCGGTATCGCTGGCGATCAGATCGGTAGGGTCTTTTTGCGGAGGCCGCTTCGCAGTTGAGTCAATCTGATGGTAGTAAGCGACGCGCGACGGTTCGCATAAGTGCACTGCCTCCAACGGCTCCAAGTCCGCTTCCACCGTGGCAGTGGCAACGGTCGCGAAGCAGCAATCGCAGATGGAGTCGATAGTTCCATCGCAATTGAGGCGGTGCGGGAAAGGCATACCGGCATCCTCAACCAAGGCGGGGAATAAAGCTAACGGTAGCAGGCGCGGGGGTCTTTCGTAACTAGGGAAAGTACCTGCAAGGGATGACGATTCCGTTAACTTGCTTTTCGATTCGAGAAGGTGAAGTCGCGCCCTTTCAAAACCAGCGCAGAGCCGCGAGTTTTTCGGCAAGGAGTGAAGCCGTTCCGTTTTAAAACAGGAGTTGACCGGAGTTCTCACGCAGACTCTTGAGCGGCCTGCTCCCCACGTTTGATTGCGTTTTGCGATGGGCGGGAAATCTGTAAAGATAGAGTCATCATGACAGTTGCTGCTCCTGCGAAAGTGTTTGCCGATCGGATTGGGCGTATTGAGGTTTCTGCGACGATGGCTGTGGCGGCCGAGGCTGCCAAGCTGCGTGGGCAGGGCGTGAACCTGGTGGACTTTGGTGCGGGCGAGCCGCACTTTGCCACTCCGCGACACATCAAGGATGCTGCGATCGCGGCGATAGAGGCGAATTTCACGCGTTATACCGTGGTGCCGGGGATTCCGGATGTGCGGAAGGCGATTGTGGAGCGCCATGCGACGGATTTCGGATCGGAGTACACGGCGGACGAGGCGGTGTTCACGACGGGCGGAAAGCTGGCGCTGTTTAACACGATTCAGGTGCTTGTCGATCACGGCGATGAGGTGATTCTGCCGGTGCCGTACTGGGTGAGCTTCAAGGACATCATTCAGTATGCGGGCGGGAAGGTGATCTTTCTCGAGACGAATGAGGCGGAGAATTTCCGCATCACGGCAGATGCGATTGAGAAGGCGATTACGCCGCGGACGAAGGCGATTATTTTGAATTCGCCGTCGAATCCGGCGGGCGCGGTGATGTCGGCCGAGGACCTGGAGCGGATTGTTCACCTGGCGCACGAGCGCGGGATTTACCTGCTGCTGGATGAGTGCTATGTGTACCTGAACTATGCAGGGAAGCCGGTATCGGGCGGGTCGTACACGTTTGCGAAGGAACACATCGTTATTCTGGGGTCGCTGTCGAAGACCTATTCGATGACGGGATGGCGCGCGGGATATGCGCTGGCGGCGAAGCCGGTGATTGCGAATCTGAACAAGCTGCAGTCGCAGTCGACTTCGAACGCCGCGAGCATGGTGCAGAAGGCTGCGATTGCGGCGCTGGCGGGATCGCAGGAGTGCGTGGCGCAGTTCCGAACGGAGTTTATTGAGCTGCGGGACTACATGCTGAAGAAGCTGGCGGAGATTCCGGGCGTGACTTGCACGAAGCCTGAGGGCGCGTTCTATGTGTATCCGAATGTCGGGAAGTTCATTGGGAAGGGCGGGATCAAGTCGGCGACAGAGCTGGCTACGAAGCTGCTGCACGAGGGGCATGTGGTGACGGTTCCGGGCGAGGCGTTCGGGACGGGCGAGCACATTCGAATCTCGTATCCGGTGACGAAGGAGAATATCGACGAGGGGACGAAGAGGATGGGGGAGTTTTTGGGGAATCTGCGGTAGGGATCGTCGATTGTTGTTGAGAAAGGCCCGGAGGGATCCGGGCCTTTTGTTTTTTGGGGGGTCATTTCGAGATTTGGCATCTCTCCTAGGTCCCCAAGTGCGAGGGACATGGGGCACCCGGCGATCTGGGCCTTTTGTATTGTGGTACTCGAAGCTGGTCGTATCCCACCCTAACCGCAAGAAGCCGCGGTTAGGATGGGGCACCCACTTGGGAGCTGACCACGCCACTGCCGGGGACGTAGCCGGGTTGCCATTCGGCGATGGGGGCCTGGTGGCGGCAGTCGAGGCAGGTGGTGCTGGCGAAACGGGCTGAGCACTGGGGGCAGACGCCGCCAGTTTCGAATGTGTCGAACCGGGAGGAGCACTTGTTGCAGCTCCAGAAAGGTCCGAGGGGCGGCGATGTGTGGCAACTGGGGCAAGCGAAACTCTGGCGGCGAGGAATGCTTTCGAGTTTGCGGAGGGCCTGAGCTTGTTTGAAGCCGCTCCAGCAGTTCATGGCGGCGTAGGCGGCAATGAGGCCGGTCCAGACGGAGTGGAGGTAGAGGGCGAGAAGGATGAATCCTGCGACGCCGAAGAAGCCGAGTACGGAGGCGATCATGAGGCTGCGGGCGCGGCCGAGTGGGTACCAGAGGAGAGAGCGCAGGATCTGGCCGCCATCCAGTGGATAGATAGGAAGGATGTTGAAGACGAGCAGCACGATATCTGTAGTGAGGATGGCGCCGAGGAGCCGGTACTCGTTTGGCATCGTGTAGCGCCACTGCGCGGCTCGAGCATACGCGAAGGCTCCGCCAAGGATTGGAAGCAGGGCGACGTTGACGAGGGGGCCGGCGGCGATGCTCCAGAGGGTGGCGCCGGGGCGCTGGGGCGGGTCGACGTAGGCTACGCCGCCGAGAGGCCAGAGCAGGATGGTATCGGCACTGCCGCCGACGGAGCGGCAGGCGAGGGCGTGTCCGAATTCGTGGAGGAGAACGATTGCGAAGAGGGCGAGATATTCAAAGATGTTCCAGAGAGGCGAGGTGTAGTGGCCTTTACGGGCCTGAATTTCGTAGGCAGCGACGAGAAACCACGTCCAATTGAGGTAGACGGTGATGCCTGCAACTCGGAAGATGCGAAAGGAACCCTGGCTGCCGCTGAACATGGAGGTAGCTTACCTGATTAGCGGGTGGGGAGTGGAAAAAAGCGAGGTGGCCGGGAGCGGCTGCGGAAACGCTTTCATCTAAAGATGCTAACCTTGTCTCAACGCGGAAGGCCAGAGCAGTTGCAGAGCTAAAACTAGAAGAAAAAGCATCTTGGCGTGGGCAGCGGGACTTCGTCCACGATCCGTAATGTACATCACTGTGCAAACCTAGCTTTTATCGAGTAGGATGTGTTTTCCATGCCGAAGGCAATTGATTTTCGTCCAGTTATTCTTGCGGGCGGCAGCGGGACGCGGTTCTGGCCGCGATCGCGCCGCGCACGTGCCAAGCAGGTGCTGGCGCTCGATGGCGAGCGCTCAATGATTCAGCAGACAGTCGAACGGCTGAAGCCCCTTGCTTCTCATGAAAAGACGTGGGTGATCACGAACGAGTACCTTGCGCAAGAGATTGCGGACCAGTTGAGCGGGGTGCCCCGTCGGCAGATTATCGAAGAGCCGGTGGCGCGGAATACGGCCCCGGCGTGCGGCCTGGCGGCGTTTCTGATCGAGCGGGAGAATCCGGATGCGGTGCTGGGGGTGTTTCCCTCGGACCACGTGATTGCGGATGAGCCGCGGTTTTTGAAAGCGCTGCAAAAGGGGATTGGGCTGGCGGCGGCTGGCGCGAATATCGTGGTGTTGGGAATTGAGCCGACGCGGCCGGAGACGGGCTACGGGTACATCGAAACCGGAGATGACTCGGAGGTCCGCGGTGCGCTGCGGGTGCGGCGGTTCACGGAGAAGCCGAATCTGAACCGCGCGCAGGAGTTTGTGGCGGCGGGGAATTACTACTGGAATTCGGGGATGTTTCTGTGGTCGGCGAGGACGCTGGCGAATGCGGTGCGAGAGCATCTTCCGGAGACGGCTCCGCTGCTGGAGAAGATCGCGAACGCGTATGGGACACCGAAATTCGAAGAAGTGTTTCGCGAGTGGTATCCGACATGCGAGAACATTTCGGTGGACTATGCCGTGCTGGAGCCACGGTCGGCGAAGGGCGAACATGCATCGCACCTGTATTGCGTGCCGGCGGAGTTTGCCTGGAATGATCTTGGATCGTGGGCGTCGCTTTACGAGTACCAGATGGAGACACGGCTGCGCGGCGATGGCGATGGGAATGTCGCCGAGACCGAAGGACATCTGACGATCGAGGCCGGAAACAACTACATCTACAGCCCGAAGAAGTTTGTGGCGCTGGTAGGCGTGGAGAACCTGGTGATCGTGGATACCGAGGATGCACTGCTGAGCGCACACCGTGACCACTCGCAGGATGTGGGCAAGGTGGTGAAGGAGCTGGGGCTCTCGGGGCGGGATGAGCTGATCTAGGTTCGCGCGTGCCAGGCTGAAACA
>Ga0105240_10006397_pt1 | contig 17316 bp, 14 predicted proteins | sample KBSC54metaG_FD_80426 | JGI IMG/M metagenome (GOLD analysis project Ga0105240, IMG submission 80426) | Corn rhizosphere microbial communities from Kellogg Biological Station, Michigan, USA - KBS C5-4 metaG | ecosystem: Host-associated > Plants > Roots > Rhizosphere > Soil | place: Michigan, USA...
CCTCATTGATTATGTCCCCGGTCAATATCATTACGCGCTGGGCGATGCCACCAAGGCATATTCACAGGACAAGATGAAGAAGTTCACTCGCGAAATCCTGTACGCCCCGGCGCACAATCTGCTCTTCGTTTTCGATTGCGTGGTCAGTACGAATCCTTCCTTCAGAAAGGTCTGGCTACTGCATGGAGTGAATCAACCCTCGATCGATCAGGATTTGGGGCAGGGGACTGCGGAGGCAAAGGAATTTAGAAATGCGAACACCTTCAGGTTCCGGGAAAATAGAGGCGAACTCCTTGTCCATTCGCTGCTCCCCCGGGAGCGGGTCGTCGCGCGGCGAGGTGGCCCGGGAAATGAGTTCTACACGCCGGGCAATGACAATGGAGGTCCCTGGGCCAGCGGCGAGAATTGGCCTCTTGAACCTGCGAAAGGCGGGCCGTTGCCAGAGGATCCAAAGCTGGCGCACATGTGGAAGACTTTTTGGGGCAAGGATTTTTCCGAAATCTCACCATCAAACCGCCGGAACGTTGTACCTGGCGCCTGGCGGATTGAAGTGTCGCCCTCGGTGCCCACCGAAGAAGACTTCTTCCTGCACCTGCTGGAAATTGGGGATCTCGGGACGACGGGAAAAAGCAAAGTCTCTGTGATCGAAGGGCTTAATTTTGCGGGAGCCGTTTCAGAGCAAGGTCCGTGCGTGTTATTCGCCACGTCAGAGTCAGCGAGCCGGGGCGGGGAAGTCTCACTGCCCGAGTTAACGTGCACGTCGTTCACATTATCCAGCCTGCAGCCCAACTCGGTGTACGAGTTGCGCCTCTACGGACCGAACGTTCCCTCGTCAGCAACGGCGGCACTGCCGGGAGTCGAGAAGGAACTTGTTCGTCTGCGGACGAACACGCACGGCATTCTGCGCTGGGAGAAAAATCTCTCCGGGAATCTCCGTCTGCGCATCGTTGGGCTATAAGGACGGGCCGCGCGGTTGTTGGGCATCGTTCGTTGCATCCCTGATCGCTCGATTCCTATTCCGCTTGGTATCAGCAAGACGCCACGCGCAGTCCTGCAGCCATCTGATCTCACCCGCGGGTCGCTTAGGGCTTTTGGGATGCGTCTTCGCCGTGGGAATGCGACCGCAGAGGTGCAGGAACAGAGCGGCCGAATGTTTGTATGCGGGAACAGGATGGCGGAAGGCAACGTCGCCCAGATACTGCAAAGCATCACTGAGTGCGTAGTAGGCGGGGTTACCGGTTTGCCATAAGCGATCGCGCTCGGCAAATTGTTCTGGCGCAAATGTAGCAAGTCCCAGCAGATAGTCAGATCCGTACTCGATCATGTTTATGCCCAGGTCGTTGCCGGTGAAGATCCGGAAGTCCGGACGATGCCGATCGCGTAGGGCGAGGCGTTCCAGTTCAACGAGGCGATCGAGAGAAGAGTGCTTCATTCCGCTAATCTCGGGAATATCCATCAACCGCACTATCGTCTTGGAATCAAAAATCTTGCCGTTGGCAGCAAACATGGCGCCGAGCTCAAAGGCGAGCACATTCTGATATCCGCGGCATACGGCCTGGTAAGTAGCTGCCAACTCCCTGTCCGAACTCGCTTTCAGGCGCGCGGTCTGGAACAAAATGGGAATTCCACCCATGGCTACGATCGAATCCAACTGGCGTCGATACAGAGTAACGACATCGCCCTCGAGATTCTCAATGTATGCTCCCGCCACGAATGGGACGTTTTTCCCTAAAGCCGCGCGGGTCCATTCAAGCACGTTGTTCTTTTGAGTTTCCGAAAGATAATTCACATACCCCGTATCCATATTGACGGCATTGATCAGGCCGGCAGCGTGCGTCGCTACCACATGCCGTTGGAATGCTTCGACAGCAATTCGCCCATTCGATTGAAAAGGGAGCAGAGCGGCCGCGATTCCTTGAACCTTCCGGCCAAACTGGCGTCGCGAGTCGATGCGTTTGATATCGATGGGCGGCTTTGCCATTTTAAAATTTCCCATTCAACCAAGCTCGCAGAGTCAGTGCTTCTTCAGGAGCTTGAGACGCTGACCAAAATCCGAATCTTTGTAGTAATCGTCGAGCGGATAGCATCCCGATGGAAGACCGTTGCGCGGCGCTGTCGTGCAATCACTGAAGGTTCGGCAGATTCGCTTATGCTGGATTGCCTGGCCACCCGAAGCGTCCCAAAGCAGTTCCGGATAGGTCAAGACCATTCGGCCTAGTCCGACCATGTCAACCCAGCCCTCACGAACGCCGGCCTGCGCCACGTAGGGAAGGAAATCCTGCAGATAGGTATAAGCCGATCCCACGAAGATCAAATTAGGGAAACGCTGCTTCAGAAAGCGCGTCATTTCCATCTGCCGAGCTACATCGATCAGCGGATCCTGTGGAGGCTGGTACCCATCCGATGGCGGAAAGAGCGCTGGCCGTTGAATGTGCGGGCTGTAGTAAGGGCTGCCAGCGGTGACGTTCACCAGTGTTATATTCATCTTCTCGAGCAGCGATAAAAACAGAATCGGCTCTGAAAGATTCCACTCCGTAGGATGGAGGGGGTCAAGGCCGAATCCCCAGCGGTACGGGATCAGGTTCGCAGGAATCTCAGGAATTCCTGGTTGCGGTTTGCCGTTTGGAGTGTGCGCTGGGTTTGCCCGAAAGGGCACCGTATCAAAGGCCGAAAAGCGTACTCCGATGCCAAGACCCGGGGCGACGGAGCGGATTCCTTCCACAACCTCCCGCAGGAAGCGTGTGCGGTTCTCGAAGCTCCCGCCATAGGGGCCCTCGCGAGTGTGTGCACTCAGGAATTCGTGGCCCAGGTATCCGTGACAATGTTTGACATCCACGAAATCAAATCCCAACTTCCACGCCAAAAGGGCAGCACGGTGAAAGTCCTCCACAATCGATCCGATTTCTCCGTCACTGAGGACGGGATGGTCTTCTGGCAATTTCATTCGGTGATCGAGAATGGGGTGATGGTACAAAATGCGGGGCTCACCGTTCTGAGAAGAATTGGGACGGCTGAAGCGGCCAGAATGAGTTAACTGCAGCCCGAGGAGAAGGCCATGATCTGATCCGGTTACGCGCCGATGTTCGTCAACGAGCACCGCCCGCAGTTGACTCAGCCCGGCAGCGGTGTGCTCAGCAGCCAGCAGTTGATTGGGATTGGCGCGTCCTTCCTGAGATACAGCCACCGCTTCACCGCCCCAGATCAGCTTGCCTCCGCTGCGGCCAAAGCGTTCCCAGCGGCGGAATGTATGCTCGGAAGGGTTCCCGTCGGCTAAGCCATCCCAACCTTCCATCGGCTGCACGGCAATCCGGTTGCCGATGGCTAGTTTTTCTTTGAGCAGCATCTGTCGTAGAGGCGAGTGCTGATCGAGGGATAGTTCGTCGTCGCAAGGAATGTTCAGGCCTAGAGCACGGATATGTTGTTTGAAGCGCGCCACGCCTTTCATACCACCGAGGCGGATTATTTCGCTCGTGCTCATCTTTTTCCCTAATCACGCGGACTAGCTGGATTTCCAGCACCGCGAGGACGCGCTTGCCGCTCTGGCGACACTACATAGATTAGTGCAGCACCTGTAGCAGCAGCGGCCGACATCATGAGCCAGGCAAGATCATAATTGTGCCGCGTATCGAAGATCTTTCCTGCTAGCCACGGGGCGAACCATTGCCCGACAGAATATATCGTGATAATTACAGCCAGAAGTTTGCCCAGTGCCGCCAATCCAAAACAATCCGCCGTGACCAGGGGAATTAGCATGTAGTCGGCGCCCATTGCAAAACCAAAGACGATCGCGAATCCCCAAACCACTCCATGCCGCGGGGCCGCGAACAGCAGAGGAATAGCCAGCGCCAACGCGAAATAGAAGAGAGCCATAACGTTCTTCCGGCTGTAGCGATCCGCAAAATAACCTACGATCACGCGTCCAGCGAGGCTTGAGACCAGCAATCCGCTCGCTACACGGGAAGCGCCGCTTAGGGAATATCCCTCACCCGTTAAAAAAAGAATCAGGTGCTGTGTCACCGCGCCGATTGCTCCGATGGTGAATGTGCACCCTGTAACGATCAACCAGAAGTTGCGGCTGCGCATGGCTCGCGCGACGCTCATCGGCTCTCGTGCGCTCGAAGCAGGTTCATTGGCAGCGTCGGCGGGCGGTAACCCGTCGGGATGAAGATCCAAGTCGTGCGGATTGGAGCGCGTGATCCATTGCGCAACGGGGAAGAGTACGAGGAGAATGACTGCTCCAATAATTCTGAAAGCGTTCCGCCAACCGAAACTCTGTATCAATCCATTAATCAGAAGAGGGGAAACGGCACCGCCCACTCCCAGGCCAAGATATGCGATGCCCATCGCTCGCCCACGTTTCAGATGGAACCAGTTGGAGACTAAGACCTGGTTGGGAATAGGTCCGGTCAGCACGTAACCAATCACTTCTGCGATGCAGAGCACGTAATATTGCCACAGGTGTGTCATGCTTCCCATCAGAATGAGCGGCAGGCCGACACACCAAATACCGATTCGGATCACCTGCCGGGATCCCAGCGAATCAATGAGGATGCCCGCCAAGAGCCCAAATACGAGACCTGCACCGACAAATCCCGCGAGGAAGCCTTGAGTCAGTTGGGCGCGCGTAAAACCCAACGAACTAACCATTGATGGATAAAAGACCGGGAATCCGTAGTAGATGATCCCCACAGAGAAGAACAGATTTAGGAATGCAGCAAGGACAATCCACCACCCGTAAAAGAGGCGCATCGGGATCTTGTGAGAGTTCAGAATCTACCATGTTTCCGCGCACATCGCTATGCGATTCCTGGTCCTGGGACCGGTTACAAAACTGTGGGGAGTCGGAGTCACGAAAGGATTAGAGCGCAATCTGAAAGTTCAACTTGTTCCCAGATCCACGGATGCGCCAAAGTGAACGGACCGCGGAGTGCGGGCCTTTCCCGTTATAGCGGAAGCTGTTAGGATATTTCTGTAGTACAACGGTTGGTCGCATTGTTGCGGTTGGGTCCGGAGTGGTGACAACCTGGATCCCGGTTGGGCAATCCAGCGCCATCTGGCACGGTATGCAATCCGTGTAGAGCCGCATAATCGGATCTCGTTGATTTGGCGAGTGGGGACGTAGTTCAGTTGGTTAGAACGCTGCCCTGTCACGGCAGAGGCCGCGGGTTCGAGTCCCGTCGTCCCCGCCAATGACCGTTGGCCAACAGTAACTCGACCAGAGTGTCGGCGAGCCAGCTTTCGTATTGTTCGGGTGTCCACCGCCTCTCGCTTACGAGCATGCGATACACTTCTCCTCCGGTAAGCATCCAGAAAATATCGCGCGCCTTCTGATAATTCAGCCCTGGCCGGAGCTTTCCTGAATTCTTCAACGAGGTGATAACACTTTCCTCTCTGTCGTAGCGCAAGCGTTCCCTCTGGCGTTCGAGTTTCGCCAGCTCAGGCGCGACTACACCTGCTCCTCTCATTAATTCGAAGGCGTCACTTTGAGCACTCCGGAGCTGCCGCGCGACTGCGGCCGCGCGGCGCAAACGGGTTTCAGGGTCCGTTGCGCTTTGTGCATATCGCACGATCTCCTCGTAATCAGAACCAAACATGGATTCATCGAGAAGAGCCGTGAGGATGCCGGTCTTTGATTTGAAGATCGCATATACCGTCGGAACGGAAACAGTCGCTTTCTCTGCAATTGCGTCGATCGTCATTCTCAAGAAGCCTTCGTGTCTCAACAGTCGGTGAGCGGCGCCGACGATCCGTCGCCGGGTTTCGGCAGCCTGACGGTCGCGTCTGACGGATCGATACGCCCGCTGTTTCTTCGTTGCCAAGCTTCAAAATTCTAGCATCGCTAATTAGATATAGTCATCTATAACCAATATGACAAATTATATGCAGAATGCTGCACGAGGATCCAGTTCCGGCGCAAGGCTCAATCCCTTGAAAATGGTCATACTGGGCGCCACAGGCGCAACAGGCTTGGAAGTCGTCCGAATGGCAGTAGAACGTGGCCATTCCATGACAGCCTTTGTTCGATCGCCAGACCGTCTCGCGTCCTTCATGGATCGCATTGAGGTAAAAAGGGGGGATCTGCTGGATGCCTCACAACTTGCTCAAGTAATCGACAATCATGATGCCATCATCTCCTCATTCGGCCCACGCCTACCGATCTCCAAAGCAGATGCACACCTTCTAGAGCAATTCGCTACCGCACTGAAAAGCGCAATGGAACAGACGGGCACGAAACGAGTTGTCGTCGAATCTGTTGCTTTTCTGTTCAAGGACTCCATCATGCCACCAACGTACCTGCTGGGCAGACTATTGTTTCCAGCCGTTGTTGCGGATTCCGTTGCTATGGAAAGGATCTTCGCAGAGAGTAGCCTTGACTGGACCATGGTTCGACCACCCGAACTCACAAATGGGCCTTATACCGGGAAGTACCGCGTGCGAAAGGGACACCTTCCCGCATTCGGCTTCAAAATCTCGCGAGCGAACGTGGCTGATTACATGATAAAGGCCGTCGAGCAACATCTGTCGAGTCGTACCATCGTTGGCCTCTCAAATTGACGTTTCAAGCACAGCTAAATCGAGTTCGCGCAAACGCACTGGATCGGCCACTATATCGACGCTTGCGATCTTTCCAGCGGCAAAGGTGAAGCCAAGCGCACGAAATACATGTTTGCCCGGCGTCCAAACCAATCCCACGTCCCCATTGACCAACATGGGCTGTATAGTGCCGGCAAGTTGTCGCGAGAATGCGATCGCTCCCTTGGCCCAGTTCAGAGCGCCACGAATCTCCCTCGGCCCTGCGGGACGCGCGGCAGCTTCATCGATTTTGACCACAACATCGGGATCAAGCACAGCGACCAGTCCTTCAAAGTCACCACGATGCAAGGCACTGAGAAAGGCGTCAACGACTCGTCGCTTCTCCATTAGGCTGGTTTTGGGAACTGTTGGCGCGCCCTGAATGCGCCGTCGTGCCCGGCTCGCCAGTTGTCTGGCTGCTTCCGTGGAGCGCCCAACGATCGAGGCGATTTCGTCAAAAGAAACGGCGAACATGTCATGCAGAACGAATGCCAGCCGCTCAGCTGGATCGAGCCGGTCAAGCACTATCAGCAGTGCTGCGCCGATTGAATCGGCCAGGAGAGTCTCTTGCTCCGGGTCACTCGGCCCGCTCCTCTTGGCGCCTGCGGCAACCCCATCGACTTCCAGTGCCTCCTCTTTCCGCGAGGTCCTCGAGCGCAACATGTCGAGACAGACGCGCGAGACAACTGTAGTCAGCCATCCCCCGAGGTTTTCGATCGCGTTCGCGTCAGAACGGCTGAGACGCAGCCACGCCTCCTGCACGGCGTCATCTGCTTCGCTGGCCGACCCCAGCATGCGATAAGCCACTGCTCGCAGGTGACCTCGATTGTCCTCAAATCTTTGCGCCAACCATTGACCATGCTTGTCTGATTCCATTTTGCTTGAGACTCCACAACACTGACGGATGAGATCGACACTATGTGACAACACAGATTGGAGCCTCGAGACATAAATTTGATGCTCGCAAGCATCTGCGTGTTCCCACGTTCTCAACCGCGTCTTTCCGGCGACGTCACACTTTCACTTCGTCATTTGTCCTCGTAATAAATAAAGAAACCGAAGGCATTCCGCATTGAACCTACCGGTGATTGGACAGAAGGAGATCTCGATGTTTACCGCTTACATCATCATTACAGCCGTTGCTGCTGCCGCGAACATATATGCGGCCGCGAATGACTTCATCCGTCCCAAGTGGCTCCTCGGAAACATGAACCAGTTGGGGGTGCCGGAGTGGTCGCTTCCCATTCTGGGGATACTCAAAGCTGCGGGTGCAGTGGGATTGCTCGTAGGCATTGGCGTGCCCCTGATTGGGGTGCTCGCCGCCGCTGGGCTCACGCTGTTCTTTATCGGGGCCCTGGTCACACACATCCGAGCACATGACCATTCTTTAGGAAATGGCGTGCCGGTCATGTTCCTTGTCGCCGCCGTTGCAGCACTCGTGGTCGGAATCTATGGCCGTGGATACATGACCTAAATAGACTGGCGCCGCCGCCGGTCACATCTTCGGCTTGAGATTCGTCATGGTAGGGAAAGCAAACTAGCAATTCTCAAGAAGGAGAGAGTGATACTCATGCAAGCACGAATGAAAAATCCAGCAATGATCATTCCTGGCGTGATGGAAGCACTACAAGCTTTGGCGAAGGCTACCGAGCAGGGCGGCGTACCTAAGAAGACACTCGACCTTGTTCATTTGCGTGCGAGCCAGATCAATGGCTGTAGCGTATGCGTTGATATGAACTTCCGCTTTAAGGCCGCGGACGAAACCATGGAACGTCTGTTCGCAGTCGCCGCATGGCAGGATGTGCCCTATTTCACCGATGCCGAACGTGCGGCGCTCTCATTGACCGAAGCCGTGACCCGGCTGAGTGATCGTTCCGATCCGGTTCCAGAAGAAGTTTGGAAGGAAGCGAGACAGCACTATGACGAGACCGCGCTCGCCTCGCTACTTCTCTGGATTGCTACGACGAATGTCTGGAATCGGCTCAATGTGCCCACAAAGCAAGTGGCGGGGGAATGGGCTAAATCGGACGAAGCAAGAGAATGGAGGAGAAAGCAGGTCGCTGCGGATTGAGCGAGAGTCGCGCACGATCGCGATGGCATCGGACTCAGGAGAAGCCTTTCGATCGGAGTAGTTCCGAAAGCGAAGAACTTGATCAGAGCTGTTGCGGTCGTAGGCGCTGGAGTCGGAGAGAACACTTTGCCTTCGTCGTTGGTCTTGCCCTTGCCAACCGAGATGACTTCGCCCTCCTGTGGTTTGTCTTTAGCAGAGTCCGGGATGATGATTCCACCCCGAGTTGTGCCGACTTCTTCTACTCGCCGCACCAAAATGCGGTCGTGCAGTGGGGTAAACTTTGTGGCCATTGCCAAGTGAGCCAATCTGCTTGTGACCCCGAAATAGAGGTGAGCAGTTTAGACCAGCTATTCCTCTCTATGTGGGCCATCATGATGCTTGAGACGACCACGTCCTCTCTCCTGTTACTGGTGTACTCGACTTCAGGAGGAGACGATATGCGCTCCTTTTGGGAGCAAACCGGTATCCTTGGCCCAATCTATCACTCGTTGGGCGAAGGCTTGGATGATCGCGATATAGCAAAGAAGCTAGGTCTCACCGAAGTGAACGTACAGAACTGCATCGCCTGGGTCCTTCATTTCTTGAAGCTGAAGGATCGCCAAGAGCTGGTTCTAAACACGTCAGCCGGGGCGTAGCTTTGTCGGCTCGTTCAGGGCAGTGCTTGGATTTAGGATTGTCAACGTGATGCCGATATTTCTGGCGGTCTCCGCGTCCTGATGGTCGTCCCGATCCGCTTTTCGCTCTGGTTAAGCTAACGCTTCTGCCTCTTAATCGCAGACTCCTTTCCTTTGACTCCTTTAGTTGCCGGGAGCATGTGAAACCCATCGCCTACCGCAACAGCGACAGTACTTTTTAGAAAATCTCTACGCTGCATTGAAGGCATCTCCTCTCTCGCAGCTTCCGATTACAGCTGGCCAACTCCACTTGGGCGCGTACTTCGGTATGCGATTCACATGTTTCAGCACTATCGGAACATTACTGTTTCCGGCGAACGTTTCGGCAGATCATCTTGCAAACGCAATAAAAGCAATGTGCTTTGCGTATTTTGCCTCCGCATCCCACCCCAAAATGAAGTTGACTTTGCGAGTTTTTGCTTGTACTACGAGTATTTACGTTTTATTTCAATCGATTTCCTGGCGCCGTCCCTTTTGTGCTTGAGGAATTCTATGTCTTCAATGAAAAGCGCGATTTTGCAATCACAAAACAACCTGCTTCGAGGGCTGAAATCCACTTCCACGACCGGGCTTTGGATTGCTCTCATCCTTGGGCTTGCGGTTTGTTCGCCCTGTGCCGTTGCGAGCGGTCCCGCCGGCACGGCTAAGATTCAAGGCGGCAACCTGCGAATTGAATTTGATAACCACCTGCGTAGCCGGGTGGTTGCCCGTTTCGACAAGATGGAGACGGTCATGGGACCATTTACTGCCTCAGAGACGGTGACGACTGCAGACAAGCTCTGGACCGGGTTCCTCCAGACCTCGCAAAGACACGAGCGTACAAAAGACTCTTTCGGCGAGGGCGAGCGGCTTACCGTGCAAGGAAAAATGGGAACGCTCACGAAGACAGTTTCCGTCACCGTGTATGACGATTTTCCTGCCATGGCCTTTTTCGATGTCCAGTACACCAATACCGGAACATCCAAGCTAGCCATCAAAAGTTGGACTAACAACGCGTACACGGTGAACGCGCAACGCGGTGTGCGCGGGCCAGTTTTTTGGTCTTACCAGAGTGGCTCCTACGAGAAACGGCCCAACTGGGTTCTACCGCTGCACACGAAGTTTCGGCAGGATAACTATCAAGGCATGAATGCCGACGATTATGGTGGCGGTACGCCGGTTATTGACGTCTGGCGCCGCGACGTTGGAATTGCCGTGGGACATGTCGAGCCGCGGCCGAAGCTGGTTTCCCTCCCGGTATCCATGCCCGACCCCGCCCATGCCAGAGTTGGCATACGGTTTACCAAAGATGCCTCATTAAATCCCGGCGAAAGCTTTCATACGTTTCGTACTTTCGTCGCCATCCATCAAGGAGACTACTTCCGCGCGCTCTTGGATTACCGTCGCTTTATGATGAAACAAGGTTTCCAGATGGCAACCGCGCCCAGCGACGCTTTTGGCGCCATCTGGTGCGCGTGGGGATATGGACGAACGGTTCAACCTCAACAGGTGTATGGCTCACTTCCGACGGCGAGGCGACTGGGATTTACGTGGGTCACGCTCGATGACGGTTGGCAGAACAATGTGGGCGATTGGCAACTTGATCCCAAGAAATTTCCGAACGGAGATGCCGACATCAAGGCCCTGGTAGACCGCATTCACCAGGAAGGATTCAAGGCCCAGCTCTGGTGGTCTCCGCTCAGCGCTGTGCCGAACTCGGAATTGCTGCGGGATCATTCCGATTATGAGTTACTGAACCGTGATGGCTCTACGAGAAAGGTTTCCTGGTGGAATTCCTATTATTTGTGCCCAGCGGACCGCCGCGTTGTGGAGTACCACAAAGCATTGGTGCGAAAAATTCTGGTGGATTGGGGATTTGACGGGCTGAAGCTCGATGGCCAGGACATGAATGGAGTTCCAGCCTGCTACAACCCGGCTCACCATCACGCACAGCCGGAGGAGTCGGTCGAAGCTTTGCCGGATTTCTTTAAGGCGATTTACGACACCGCACAGTCTGTAAAGCCAGGGACGCTGGTAGAGTTCTGCCCCTGCGGCACGGCGTTTTCCTTTTTCACCATGCCACACTTCAATATGTCCGTGGCTTCCGACCCCAAAGGTTCCTTTCAAGTTCGTTCGAAGGCAAAAACGTTGAAGGCCCTAATGGGCGATGACGTTCCGTTCTTCGGGGATCACGTCGAACTGAGCGATGGCGCCAATGACTTCGCGTCTACTGTGGGGGTGGGAGGCGTTGTGGGAACACAGTTTGTTATTCCGTCTCTGGTCGCGAAGAGGAGTCGATCTGACCTGACTCCATCGCGGGAGAAGCAATTCGAAAAGTGGCTTCGCATCTATCGGGAAAAGATGTTGTCAAGAGGACAATATCTCGGGCAGCTCTATGACATCGGCTTCGATGCGCCGGAGACGCATGCAATCCGCAAGAACCAGGTCATGTACTATGCCTTCTTTGCCAAGCAGTGGAAGGGCCCAGTCGAACTACGCGGCCTCGAGGATCGCAACTACACTGTCGTGGACTATGTCACAGGAAAAAGCCTGGGCACGGTCTCGGGACACTCTGCGCATTTGCCAATCGAGTTCAATGAACATCTCCTGTTGGAAGTACGGCCGAAGTGAACGGTGCTTAAGAGCCAGCAAGGTGCGGGCTGGACTGCCCGATACTCGCTGTCACCATCTGATTACGGAGCAGGCCGAGAGATTCGGGCTTAAGGAGCGGGAAGCCGGTGGCTGCCAGAGTTTCCTGCTTGTTTGAGCCGCTGGAATTGTAAGATTTCAGTTTTGGCCAGATCATTTTTGCCGACCTTTTGATACATCCGTCCGAGCAGGTAATGTGGGTCTGCGTAGGCCGCGTCCAAAGCTGCCGAGGTCTTGAGCGCCTGGATCGCCTGCTCGACTTTTCCTTCTTTGTCTAGCACACGGCCGAGTTGATATTGCGCCTGAGGCAATTTTGGATTGTAAGAAATTGCCTCTCGTAGTCCCTTCTCCGCATTCGCCAATTGATTTAGCTCCATCTGAGTGACCGCCATATCCAGAGGTGGCCAGGGAGACGGTTTGGCCTGCACTCGGTTCAATTCAACTGCACGGCTGAAGCTTGCGAGCGCTTGATCGAAATGACCCGTGTAGTCGTAGCACAGCCCGAGCAAATCATGCGAACGCACCATATTGGGATCCAGCTCTACGATCCTCTGCAGTCTGGCAATGGCTTCCGAATATCTCTGGTCGTCATAGTCGATACGGGCCAGCCAATACAAATACAGGGCGTTATCAGGATGAGCCAGCGAAAGTTTGTCCAACTCTGACCGTGCCCAGGAGCGACGGTTTACCTCTATATACGCCATGGCAAGCGTGAATCGTGTTTGTTCATCGAGCGGTGCAATTGCTTCGGCTTTCTTCCAGGCAATCACTGAATTGCCGTATTGAGCATCGAGAAAGAACAGCCCCCCCGAGAACTCCAGCAATCTCGCCGCGCGTGGGGATCTAGGGTCGAGCTCTGCCTCTTGGACGAGAATCCTTTCGGCTGTTTTGTAATCCTTTTGCTGGAGCGCAGCTTCGACTTGACTGCGGTGTTCAGGCGAGAGTTGTAACTCGGACAGGTTGTAGGTGCGGTGAATTTCAGCCGGGCTATCCTGGGCACAACAGCTGCTGGCGGCAGCCAGCCAAAGGGCTGCAGTTATAATTCGCCACACCGGAATTGAAGGCACCCATACCATCGGGTTCTGCAGACCAGTAGCACCGGCTCCCGCGTCCCGATGCGGCCAACAGTATAAAACAGTAGAAATTGTGGGGCTGCACCTTAGCTGGCTCGGCTATAATGTGTCCGAATTCTGCTTTTCAAATATCTGTTGACGGTCTCGTTAATGCCAGGCAGTTGCCGCACCAGGGCAGTCTCCGCAGTTCTTCTTTTCTGCTTGGCTGTTTCTCCCGCACTGGCAAAACCGCCAGACGATCACGCGCCCGAGCGGGCCATAATGGAAATCCAGAGATTAATCGAAATCGGAAAATTGTCCGCCGCTCGAGATCTGTTGAGAGCGTCAGCTGCACAATTCGGCAGTGACGCTGGACTTGATAATTTGGCAGGCGTGATCGAAGCACAAGAGCACCACTACTCCGCAGCTGAGGCGAACTTTAAGCAAGCCATCGGACGGCGACCCCAGTTCACGGCGGCTTATCTGAACCTGGGCCGACTGTACCAGGAAAATCCCGCAACCTACGCGCAAGCTAGAACGAAGGCTTTGCACATTTATGACAGGCTGCTGAGTTATGAGCCGCGGAATTCAGAAGCGAATTATCAGAGCGCCCTTCTCCTGCTTGAAGATAGAAAATTTCAAGCTTCATTGCTACGTTTGTCTCGTCTGCCAAGAACCACGAGAGGAAGTGCGCAGGCCCTCTCGATTTCGTGCGCCGATTATGCCGGGTTAGGAGATCGCAAGAACACTTCCAGCGAACTCTCGCGATTTCTGGAAGCGTTGGATCTTTCACAAGCCGACGTGCGGCAGTTGTTGCTCGGCATCCGACCCGGCAAGGATAATGACATCACCATCACTGCTCTCGAAGGTTTTGGGAAGCGACAACGTCTGCCCGTCGACCTTCAGCGCAGCCTGGGATTGGCCTATGAACAATCGGGGAGGTTGGACGATGCCCGGTCGATCCTGGAAAAGGTTGCGATTGACCATATGTCGGTCCACGCTTTATTTGACTTGGCGCGAGTGGCGTACAAGCAGAAGGACTATAAGGGGGCGCTCGGATACTTGGCTCATGCCCGCGATCTCGAACCGGATAACGCCAGTGTCCATTATTCTTTTGGTGTAGTGTGTCTCGATCTGGAACTGCTCGCCGAAGCGCAGAAAAGTTTTGAGAAGGCAGTTAAACTCGATCCTCAAAACAGCAGTTACAACTACGCAGCGGGGGCAACCTCTCTTTTCAGCCATGACCCGAAGGACGCCGTACCGTACTTCCAAGAGTATCTGAAGCGGAATCCGGAGGACGCGCGGGGTAGATTGGCGGTGGGCATAGCTTTCTTTCGCGCCAGAGACTATGAACAGGCGAGAACCTGGCTCGATCGAGCAGCACAACGGCCCGAGGCGGCAACTTCGGCACATTATTACCTCGGCTCCCTGGCATTGCAGGAAGGCCGCTTAGACGACGCGCTTCCCGAGTTGCAGTCTGCGTTACGGGCAAAGCCGGAGTACCCAGACGCGCTGGCTGAGTTGGGCAAGTACTACTTTGTTCGCAGAAACTATGCTGAAGCCGAGAACCAGTTGCAGCGTGCTCTGAAGTTGAATCCAGATCACATGGAAGCAAATTTCTATCTGCTGTCGCTGTATGCTCGTACCCGCGATCCGCGCTACGACACGCAATCAAAGCGATACGAGGACCTGCAAAAGCTCAGAGATACAAAGAGCCAGGAGTTCTTGCGTATGGTTGAGGTGAGGCCCTTCGAAGCTCCTTAAGTCAGATGCAATATTTGAAGCAATCAGCCAGTGCCGTGAGGCAAGCCTGTTCTGCAGGGCGTTGGTTCTCATTGCAGAAGCTGGACCAACTCAATCGTTCGGCTGTACCAGGCCAGCACAGTGGAGTGTCGAACGACCTGGATAAGGAAACGCCGCGCAAACCATGACGCATCTCCCCTGCTGTCTTTCGGATCGAACGGTCCCATTGCTGCCACTGCTGGCAGTCCTTCTTGCCGCAAGCGTGATCAAGGTTTCCGCGCAGAACGCGGCGGATTTTCATGAGCCACCGCAGGCTCAGGCCATGGGAGTATCGACTGGACCACCGCGTGCCGCGGTCAAAGATGCCAAAATGCGACCGATTACCGCTGGTGGCTTTGTGGATGGCGCTCCGGTGGTATTCGAAGACGTGACTTCATCCTCTGGTTTGGACAATTTCCTGCACCGCTCTGGCAGTCGCGAAAAAGCGATGATTCTGGAGAGTGTAGGCTCCGGCGTGGCACTTCTTGATTATGACAATGATGGGTGGCTCGACATTTACCTGCTCAATGGCTCCACTGTGCCTGCACAGAATGGAAAAGAGCCCCCGCCTCGCGCAATGCTGTTTCATAACAATCACGATGGGACGTTTAGGGACGTCACAGAGAAAGGCGGAGTGGCCAACGAACGCTGGGGATTCGGAGTCGCGGTTGGCGACTACGACAATGATGGCTGGGATGACCTTTACGTCGCCAACTTTGGGAAAAACCGCCTGTATCACAATAACCACGACGGTAGTTTTAGCGATCTCGCAGTGAAGGCAGGCGTCGCTCTCGGGGGCTGGTCCACGGGCCCCACATGGGGAGACTATGACCATGATGGCTTCCTGGATCTGTTCGTCCCCGGGTACCTGAAGTTTGACCCGAACCATCCTCCAACGCCGGGCCGAGGCGGCATTCCGGCTTCTTCTTGTCAGTTCCGTGGAGTGGGGTCCATGTGTGGCCCCTTGGGATTGACCGGTGAACTCGACCATCTATTTCACAACAACGGCAATGGCACCTTCACCGATGTGAGCGAGGCGGCGGGCGTCGCCGACTCCCAGGGATATTATGGCCTTGCCTCGATTTTTGTCGACGTCGATGATGATGGTTGGTTAGATCTCGCAGTCGCCAATGATTCGGTTCCACGGTATCTCTACCGCAACCTACACAATGGCAAGTTCGAAGATGTGAGCTATGTTTCTGGCTTTGCGCTCACCGACAATGGTCTGGCACAAGCATCCATGGGTATTGCGGCGGGAGATTATAACCGCGATGGCAGGCTCGACTTCTACGTGACCGCCTTTTCGGATGACTTCAATACTCTGTACAGAAATGACGGCAACGTGAGCTTTTCCGAGGTCGGTTTTCAGGCGAGCGTATCCAATATCACGATTCCGTTCCTGGGCTGGGGTACAGGATTCCTCGACTTTGACAACGACGGCTTGCTGGACCTATTCGTCGCGAACGGTCACATATACCGATGGGTGGACCAGCGCGATTGGGGTACCACTTGGGCACAGCGTCCGCTACTGTTTCGGAACTTGGACGGAACAAGATTTGCGGAAGTCCCGCCGGCTACCGGGAGCGGGCTCGCGGCTGTGATTCCCGCCCGGGGAGCAGCATTTGGCGACCTCTTCAACGATGGTCATACCGATGTTGTCGTCAACAATATGGACGCGCATCCCACGCTCCTCAGAAATGTGGCCAAGAACGACAATCACTGGATCTCGCTGAAGCTGGTGGGAGGCGCGGGAAGCCCTCGTGACGCGATTGGAGCGAAGGTATTTGTTGCCGCAGGCCGGGTAAGGCAACGTGCTGACGTTTTCAGTGGAGGAAGTTTTAGTTCGAGCTCTGACGTGCGAGTCCATTTCGGACTCGGCGCCGTGTCGGACATCGACAAACTCGAGATTCACTGGCCGAGCGGAAAAATAGAAGTTCTAAACAAGCCTCCTGTCGATCGTATCTTGACCGTGGTGGAGGGAAGGGGGCTCACCGCGAAGTGATCAGCCTGCCTTACGATGTCACAGTGTTCAGCCTCAGCCAGATACTCCAACTATGCTAGCGCCCGCATCTGACCTGACGGATTTCGGCCGGGAATCAGATCAAAACTCGAGCCGAGCGCCAAGTTGAATGCGTCGCGGTGCACTTACGTTGCCGCCCCAGATGCCAAAGCCGCGGAAACTCTGCCCAGTAGCGCTGGTCAGAGGCGCAGCGCTGATGTCATTGTTGAAGGCGAAGTTTCCTCCGATATTGAAATTGCTGTCATCAATGAACATGTGATTGTTGAACGCGTTGTAGAACTCGGCCCGGAGTTGCAAGTTGAGGCGTTCGGTCAGAGCCGTTTTCTTCGTAATTGAGAAATCCACATTCTTGTAGTTCGGCCCTCTGAGAGCCGAGTAGATACGCGGGCCAGCGCCCGTGTATCCAAACGTCCCAGTGCACCCGGGGCACGCGCCATTCGGCTCGAAAGATCCGACGGGCTCAAACGCCGCGGGATTCAGCAGTGAAGCGCAATTGGGTACGTCCGATGGGCAACC
>Ga0105240_10006398_pt1 | contig 17315 bp, 13 predicted proteins | sample KBSC54metaG_FD_80426 | JGI IMG/M metagenome (GOLD analysis project Ga0105240, IMG submission 80426) | Corn rhizosphere microbial communities from Kellogg Biological Station, Michigan, USA - KBS C5-4 metaG | ecosystem: Host-associated > Plants > Roots > Rhizosphere > Soil | place: Michigan, USA...
CAGCGTCGCCGGTCAGGTCGCCGGAGGGCCGATCCGCAAGATACGGGTTGGGCGTCTGGAACGGCAGTTTGGAGGGATATTGCGAGGCGATGCCGCCGGTATTGAGCAGCCAGCTGTTGGCGCCATGCGCTTCGATCACGTCGAGGGCCTGCTCGACATCCATGGTGGCATCGATCTCCTGGAGGTTCGTCTGCACATTGGCAAAGGGCTGTTGCCACCAATGGCGCGAGGCGGACGAAACGGTGTTGGGCGACATGACAAGATCCAGAGGTAGGGGGCTGGCCGGTAGCCGGCGGGCAGTGCGCCACATGGGCGTCAAGGTGGAGAGGCCCCGCCACCTCGGCGGCGGAGCCGAAGAGGCGCGTCAGGCCTGCTTCATCAGGTCGTTGCCGTCCGAGATGAACTGCTTGGCGGCATCCTGGACGCTTGCCGAACCAAAAGCGACGCTCTCGTTGGTGCGGATGAGCAGGTCCGTGACGGCACGCTCGGCGCGGTGGCTCGGCGGCGCTGGATTGGCGTGGGCGAGCGCGGCGAGGCTGTAGGTCAGTACCTTGGAGTCGATCGGCTTGATGGCCGTCATCTTCATGACCTCGGCGAGCTCGGTCTTGGAGGCCGGTGGGCCGCTGACGAGGCCGAGGACCTTGGCCGATTCCGGATCGACCACGAACCAGTTCATCAGCTTGACCGTCTCGTCCTTGAACTGACTCTTGGCATTCATGGTCACAAGGCTTGACGCATTAGGATAGACCCCGTTATTGCCGCCCGCCTTGGCAGAGGGTGGCGCCGTCATGCCGAGCGTGTCCTTCTGAAGTGCTTGATACCCGCTGGATATGTCCTGCGACTGCATCAGGGCAAAGACGGCCGTCCCTTTGTTGAGCGGTGCGTTAGGGAATTCCGAGTTGTTGAACTGCGTCTGGAGGTCCGGCGGCACAGCTCCGCCGGTCTCGCGCATCTTGGCCCAGTAGTCGAGCCAAGCTGCCACTTCATCGGCGGTGGTCATCAGGCTGTTTTCCCCGAATAGGTGGCGGCCATCCGCGACGAGCTGCATTTGAAAGAATACCAGATGGCCGCCGTGATCGTGCGATCCGTAAATCTGTGGATCGGCCTTGTGGACCTGGCCGCAGAGGTCGGCGAATTCCGCCAGACTCCAAGCGGCAGGCGGCTGGGGCAGCTTCAGGCGGTCGAGCGCCGATTGGTTGTACCCGAGGCCCTGAATGCTGACCGCGATCGGCAAGCCGTAAAGCTTGCCGTCGGCGGTACGGCCCAGATCGAGCACCGACTTGTCGAAGGCATCGGCGTTGATCAGGTTGCCCAGATACTGGTCGAGCGGAGCTAGGGCGCCGCGCGAGGCATATTGGCCGAGGTCCTGCTGGGCGAGCGCGATCTCGTCCGGTGCGTTGCCGCCGGCGATCATGGCCGCGATCTTGTCGGGCCAGGCGTCGCTGGGCACGCCTTCGAACACCACCTGCACTTCCGGGTGCAGCTCTTGGTAGCGGGCGACGGCCTTGCCGCGGGTGGCGAGCTTGGTGGCGCTGCCATAGATGCCGAAGCGCACAGGTCCGGTGGCGGCAAACGCTGGTCCGACGCCGATGACGGACAGGGCGGCGAGCGCTCCCGTTCCCTGGAGCAGATGGCGACGAGTGATTGAGAAGTCTTTGGTCACGAAGTCCTCCCTTGGTGTGACTGGAGCCGTCCCTGCCGGCTATCCTTTGAGACCTGTGGTGGCGATCCCCTCGACCAGCCGACGCTGGAAGGCGAGGAACACGATGAACGTTGGAACTAGGCTGACGACCGACATCGCCATCAGCTGGCCGTAGCTACCGCCCGAGGAGTCGACGAGCGAGCGCAGGCCGACAGGAACCGTGAGGTTGTCGGGCGAGGTCAGGTAGATGAGCTGCGAAAAGAAGTCGTTGTAGGTCCAGATGAAGGTGAAGATCACGGTGGTGATCAGCGCCGGCTGCAACAGCGGAAAGATGACGCGCACGAACACGTGGAAGGTGCTGCAGCCATCGATGATGGCGGCCTCGTCTAGGTCGCGCGGAATGCGGCGGATGAACTGCACCATCATGAAGATGAAGAAGGCATCGGTCGCGAGGAATTTCGGCACGATGAGCGGCAGGTACGTGTCGACCCAGCCGAGATTCGCGAACATGATGTATTGCGGAATGATGATCACATGGGCCGGCAGCATCAGCGTCAGCAGCATGATGGCGAACAGCGTCCGCTTGAGGGGGAAGTCGAGCCGGGCGAAGGCGAAGGCGGTGAGCGAGCACGCCAGCACGTTGCCCACCACCGCGCCGGCACACACTACGAACGAGTTGACGTAGTAGCGAGTGAAACTCGGCGTCGTCGCGATCCACCCTTCGAGGTAATTGACCGGATTCCAGCTCGACGGCAGCGCGGCGGAGTCCGAGAAGATCTCGGTGTCGGCCTTGAAGGAACTGAAGATCATCCACAGCAGTGGATAGATCATCAGCGCCGCGCCAACGATCAACACCACGTAGAGCCAGATGCGGGGCTTGCCGCTGGAGCGCTGCTGGGTGTCGGTGGGAAGTGCAGCGATAGTCATCAGCGATCGTCCCCGTAGTAGACCCAGCGGCTGGAGACGAGGAAGTTGATCGCGGTAAAGACAGCGATGATCAGCAGCAGGATCCACCCCATAGCCGCGGCGTAGCCCATGTGGAAGTTCTTGAAGCCCTGCTGATAAAGATAGAGCGTGTAGAACATGGTGGAATCGGCCGGACCGCCCAGACCGCCGCTGACGATGTAGGCCGAGGTGAAGGCCTGGAACGAGTGGATGATGCCGAGCACGAGATTGAAGAACAGGACCGGCGTGATCATCGGTAAAGTGACGTTCCAGAACTTCTGCCAGAACCTCGCGCCGTCGACCTCCGCGGCTTCATAGAGTTCGGGGGGGACCTGCTGCAGGCCGGCCAAGAAGATGATCATGGCCGAGCCGAACTGCCAGACGTGCAGCAGCACCAGCGTGTAGACGGCGTATTGCGGCGTGCCGATCCAGTTGGGCGCATTGATGCCGAGCAGGGCGAGGCCTTCATTGATGACGCCGCCGCGGTTGAAGAGCTGGCGCCAGATCACCGCGATGGCGACGCTGCCGCCGAGCAATGAAGGCAGGTAGTAGATGCCGCGGAAGAGTCCCAGTGCCCGTACCTTCTGCTTGAGCAACAGCGCCACGGCCAACGCAAAAGCGAGGTTCAGCGGCACGCCCACGAAGACGTAGATCAGGGTGACACGCAGGGCGTGGAGGTAGCGGGCGTCGGAGATGAAAAGCTTGATGTAGTTCTGCAGGCCCACCCAGTCGGGCGCTTGCAGCATGTCGTAGCTGGTGAACGACAGATAGAGCGAGGCGCAAAGCGGGCCCGCGGTCAGCGCGATCAGGCCGACGAACCAGGGGGCCAGAAACAGATACGCCTCCAGGTTCTTCTGGCCGATGCCGCGACGCAGCACCGCCGGGGCGCGGTCGATCGTCCTGGCCGCCTGCAGCTGTTCGGTCGTCAAAGCCACCTCCCGCCTCTCACCGAGGCAGCGCGGTTGCATCCCGCAGAGACGGGCCGCCGCTTCAGCGGTTCTTCTCGCCAGCCGCGACCATGCCGACCCCCGGACAAGTTGTCAATGTTGTAAACATTAATTTGTGAAGATGCCTCACATGGGATCGTAGACGTCGGCTGCCGTCAGCTGGTTGAGCATCGGTTCGCCCGCACGATAACGGCGGAAATTCTCGACGATGATCTCGAGCGACCGCGCCGAGCGATCGGGCAGCACCGGCGTGAAATGGGGCGTAATCAACAGATTTGGCTCCGACCACAGCGGATGGCCGGGCGGCAGCGGCTCGGGAGTCGTGACGTCGATGCCCGCACCGGCGACGTGCCCGCTCCGCAGCGCCGCGACGAGCGCGTCTTGGTCGATGACCTCGCCGCGCGCGAGGTTGATCACCAGCGCGCCGGGCGGGAGCAGCGCGAACTCGCGGGCCCCGATCAGGTGGCGCGTCGCGTTGGACAGGTTGACGACAATCGCCAGCACGTGGCTGTTGCGCAGCAGGTCATCGAGCCCCTCCCCGCGGTCGGCGGAGTACATGCGGTCGACCCCCGGCGGCGGCATCAGGTCGCGCCGCCGGTAGCCGATCACCCGCATGTTGAAGGCCTTGGCGCGCTTGACCAGCTCAGTGCCGGTATGGCCCATGCCGATGATCCCCATGGTGCGCCCCGAAAGCGGGCGCAGGGTCGACATTTCGGGCGATCGCAGCCACTCGCCGCGTTTCTGCGCCTCCGAAAAGATCCAGTATCTGGCACTGAGCATGAGGGCGAACATTATCACGTGCTCGGCCAGCGCCGGACCCGACCGCCCGGCCGAGCCGGTTACGATCAACCCGCGATCGAACACCTCGGGGCGCGCGGACCGGGTTAGGCCGGCATGGTCGCAATGCACCCAGCGCAGCTTCGGTGCTCTAAGAAACCGCTCGTCGAGATCGCCGGCGAGAATGGCGATATCGGCGCGATCGAGCGCCGCGCCCACCGCCGCCTCGTCCCTGGGGTCCACCGCGATGACGTCCGCCGGGCGGATAGCGGCCAACAGACGCTCCCGCTCGTCCGCCTTGAATGGCAGGTCATTCATGACGGCCACGGTGGACCCCATCGCATCCTCCTTCGGGTTTCCCGCTGCTGTAACAACTACTAACAGATTTTACAACTTGCTTGCGCCGTTACGACGCGTGTGGTATCGCGACCCGAACTGGCCGCATCAGATGAGGTAGTGCATCACCGTGATCGCCGATCGAACCACCTTGACCATCGGCCGCGGCCAGACGCTGGCCGAGGTCGCTTTCGACGCCATGCACAAACTCATCAGCGAGGGGACCTGGGCGCCGCGGATGCGCCTACCCACCGAGGCCGAGCTGGCGCGTGAATTCAACATGTCGCGCCCGGTCATCCGACAGGCGCTGTCCCGGCTGCGCGAGATAGGTCTTATCCAGTCCCGCCAGGGATCGGGAAGCTTCGTATGCGATGCGTCGGAGGTCGAGCCCGCGGCGGGCCAGGTGCAGTTCCCCCCGATCAGCAACCTCGCCGATCTCAATATCTTCCTCCACTATCGTGAAGGTCTGGAAGGCGAAGCGGCGGCGATGGCCGCACGGCGTCATACCGAAACACAGTTCCAGCAGATCATCGCGAGCATCGATTTGTTGTCCCGGGACGCCACCGCGGCCAACGACTATGCCGTCCATCTGGCGATCGCCCGCGCCTCGAACAATCCGTTCTATGTGAACGCGCTGGGCGCCGTCCGCGACCAGATGCTGTTCGGGCTCAACCTCGAATGGAGTCTTTCGGGCGGGCAGTCGAGCTTCCGCGAGGCGGTTGGGGCGCAGCACGGCGCCGTCCTCGAGGCCGTGCGCAAGCGCGACGGCGACGCCGCGCGTAACCTGATGCGCGTCCATCTGCGTTGGGCGCATGCCAAGCTTCTGACCGGCGAGGAGAGCGCCGAACTGTCGCAATGACGATTCGCGATCCCGACGGTGACGCCCCGGCCTTGAAGGACTAGCCTAGCGCAGGACTTGATGCTCGGAGGAGGACATCGTGACCTCATCGACGCCGACCGACTTCCGCTTTGGGCGCAGTTGCTTCGAATTCCGCGTCGGGATCGAAGGTGAAGCGGCCGCCACCGCGGCGCGCAACCGCACGCAGGACGATCTCGTGCGCATGGCCGATGCCCTAGCACGGCTGGAAGACCCGACGCAGGTAACCTCGGCCTCGATGAGGATTTCGCCTTCCACGTCCTGGTGGCGACTGCCTCGCACAACGACTACTTCGTCAGCGCCCTTCTGTCCCTGAAGCCGGATATCTACCAAGGCATGCTGCTGGCGCGGACGCCGTCCAACGTCAACGTCGCCGGAAAGCTCGCCGCCATCAACCAGCAGCACCGGCTCGTCTATAATGCGATCAGCGACCGGAACGTTGAAAGTGCGCGGCATGCTATGCGAGACCATCTCATCCGCTGCAAACGCTCAACAAGTCAATGGTACCTCGAGAAGGCCGAGTTGCCGGAGAACTAGTCCTACCCAGTTAGTCCAGTCACCGGCTGGCGCTGGATGCAAGGCCAACCAGATCCAATGTCCTCTCTAGGCGGCGTGGAAGTGCCATGGTCCGGAGAGATTTCAGCCTCGTGACGCGGACAACGACGGCCTCGGTAACCTGCCGCCGCTCCCCGGCATCTACCCCGACTATCTGGCGCCAATCGTGATCCTGAACGCTGCCGGCGAGCGCGAAATTATGCTGGCCCGCTGGGGGCTGCCACAGGTCGCGTGACCTGTGCGCAGATAGCTCTCTCGCAATAGCTGGCTTTCAAAACAGGCTTGAACGGCGGACACGTTGCCGCCGACGGCTACTTTGGCGCAAAGGAGACGTTGGTTACTCCCGAGTACGCCAGTTCAGCGCCCTCTGAGCTGCGCCGCGGCTGACCATCAGATGCAAAGCCCGTCCTGTTCCCAACCTGGTCGCGTAAAGTTCGGTCTCAAGGCGACAGATGGGCTTGGCCAGATCACTAAGAAGCCCATTCAACGGTGCGAGGCCAACTCTCCTCGTCTAGACACCCGTTATCCTGAGGCTCGCTCGGAGCTGTCAGCCAGTGACGATGGTGGCGCTGCGGTCAGCGGGTGGGCAATGCCCAATGATGTCAGAAATGCAGTCAGTCGGAATGTTGAGCAGCCGCAGCGCCGCAGTAAGTTGCGTCCTCCAACCAGCCGCAGGTTCGACCAGCGTCTCGAAGGTGTCCTGCCCGGTGAAGAGCCGCTGGACCGAGTGGAAGCCAAGCGAACGATATGCCTCGAACTGCTCCTCGGTGAAGAACTGATCAAGCGTCGTCTCATGAGGAAACGTCTCGTTGCGCCGCTTGTAGTCGAGAACGTAGTCGTTCTCATCCCCACTCAGACAGGACTTGATGAAAATGATGACGCCAGGTTCATCGTCATCGTCATAAAGGATCCGGCCGACGCAGGCGTGCGGCCCCTTGCCTCCTGGGAACCCTTCCTTTCCACGTAGTTTTTCGGCTGTCACTGCGACAGCGCTTTCCTGGAGCTTGGCCCAGGGCAGGTCGAGACGGACGCCAAGATCGATGCGCGCCATCACCTCGAGATTGACGAGTGAGGGGAAGGTGAGATTTGGGTCCATATCCATGTCGACGGCGACGACCACCTTGCACCGGCGGCGCAGCAGTTCGTAGATGCCAAGGTTCTCGACATGACCCCCGTCGGTCAAATAGACATTGAGATCGTTGTTACTCAGATTGCCGGTTGCCTCTTTAACGAAGAACAGCGTTCCGAAGTTCGACCATCCGCTGGGCCAGAACCTTTTCAGATCCTTCAGACGTGAGGGATTGAACAACCAGTAGCCTAACCGGACGTTGAGCATCGCAAGGCTGAAGGTCAGGACCTTGATGGTCTCGCGTCCCATATTCGCAGAGGCGGCGGCGCCCGAGATAGCGATTGCCGTCGCCAGACCGAAATTCGGCGTAAATTCCTCCATCTCGGTTGTCGCGGTAAAGCCGGTGCAGCGACTGCCGACAAATAAGGGGCTGAAGAGAAACGTGTCGGCGTTGCGCCCGCGCTTATTGAGCTCCTTGGAGCCCTGAAGGTTGATGCTGGCATTCATCAGAATGTAGGGCGCCGCAGCTGCAGCCCTCTTGAACGAACCGTCCTTCTTCTTCGGCTTGAGCGAAGAGAGCTTACGACCATCGATGCTTTGGGGATTAGTATCGAGGTCCTCGTCCAGCTCAGCCGGATGCGATCGGGCAGTCGCGGATACCGTTTGATTAGCCTCAGTCGTGCGCTCCTCTGCGATGAGCTTCGCCCGATCGAACAGGAAGGCCCGGCTCAGCCGGTCACGGTAGAGCTCGTGGAGCGAGTTGGCGTTGGGCCCCAGCAACAGGCAGATCAAGAACAGCGCAGCTGCCAGGAATGCGTAGTCGTATCCCACCGTGCCGAGCCGCGCGATTGGCTGAGGCAACGCGCCGTTGAGGCAGCCGGTGAGGCCTTCAAGCCAGGCTGGTGTATTTTCTTTCAAGCAGCTCGCGTCGCCGGGCGATCCGTGGATGCCCCATACGCTCAGATAGAGGTACACAGCCCATAAGATGAAGGGGACGATGAGAGCCGCTCCCCAGAGAGCAAGCTCACTTCCCCGCTTGGCCAGCACCGACTTGAGGTTCGCCTCGCCGATCGTTGCCTTTGCAACATTGGCCAGTTTCTGGCCGGTCGAGATGAGAATGACGGCCAATGGCCCAAGAACGGCGGTGAGGCCAGGTATGACGTGACCGATGACGACGAGGGCCTGTTGAACCGGGTCCGTCGATTTCGGGTCGCCGGGCGGTTTCCCGGCTTCGATGATACCCCGGATTACAAAGGGCTGGACTTCGATGAAGACCACTGCAAGCCACACCAGAAGTAGAGCGCCGAGGAAGCGCCCCATGGCTTCCCGCCTATCAAGGCTGCCGCGGGCAAAGGTCAGCGAGGACCAGATCGCGCTTGCGAAAGTGAGGAACATGAATAGCCCCGCCAGCCACACGGAAAGAGTGAACTGACCGAAGGCCGGCAAATTAAAGGGCAGCACATCCGAGATCGGGATCCCCAGGACGTCGGGCTGCTTCAAGTCGGCAAGGGTTGGGTTACAGAAGATTGTGAATGCGGCGCAGATCAGCAAGAGCGGCAGGATGGTGACGGCGTTAACAAGAAGCCCCCGCAAGACGAGCGCAAAACCAGTCACGAGGTCGATGAGACCGTTCGGCGCAAGGAAGTTAGAGTGGTCCCGGAGATGCTGGATCTCCGGTGTTTCCTGTTCGTCCAGGCGGCTCTCAAAGGGAAACGAGTGATCGCCTTGCATAAGCGCGGCCACGAGCGAAGCCCCGATGTAGCCGCCACCGGAAACCGTCGAGAGGTAGTCGAAGGCGTCGAGCACTTGCGGCTGCCCCTCGGGAGCAACAGCATCGAGCCCCTGCAGCACGCCCAGGCAGAAGGAAGCCGAACGCATTCCCCCACCGGAGAATGCCAGTCCTGTTAGCTTGCTCTCCGGGGCCGTCTTGGTGGGGCCACGTGTCTTGCCCGACGGAGGACTGACAATCGAGGCCATGGCCCGATCAACGAGAAATCTTTTGGCACGAGTGCCCGCTTGCTTGAGCGCCGGATCCTTGCCTTGGGAGGGCGCCGTGCCCTCGTTCAGATGCTCACGTCTGAAGTTGATGGCCTTGAGCTCATGCTCAAAGACACTGTGGAAGTCGACCGTCATTCTGCCCCCCCAAAGTCTCAAACAGTCAGGTGTCGCAATCGTGCCGGCTCATAGGCGCTCATTGATTGCAGCAACAGCGCCACGACTTGTCGAAGCCGGGCTTGAAAATGGATCTGTCGAAGGTAGATCAGGCAAATACGCGCGTTAACGGCAGTCGCACGGTCGCAATACAATGGCGAAGAGGTTAGTCGGAGCGCGGAAGCTTGTCGAGCAGGTTGGCGCCGTATCCGATCACTCTCGACCGCGCGCATCGAGCGTTTTTCCTATCGATTTTCGAGCGACCTTGCGCCACAGTCCCGAGCTGAGCGGCGGACTTAGTCTCCTGCACTGAGCAGGCCGCCTCGAGTCGCCGGGTGGAATTCAGACTCAGATTACAGAACGCATTGTCTTGGCCGAACATCGACGGACATCGGGGCATGACAGACGTCGCAGGCCTTTTGTTACTCCGGGTCCAAGCTAGGGACCGCGTTTCAACGGTCATGAACGTGACCGCTGGACAAACTTACACGTTCAGCGCCAGTGGCTGGTGGGTCGATGCCTACATTCCCTGCGGCGCCGGTGGCTACAGCCTCCCCTGGTTACGGCCCTTCGAGAAGGACAGGATCGTGCCCGGTGCCAAGTGGTTTTGCCTCATCGCGCTTTTTGACAAGTCACCGGACCAGCCGCTCGAGATCGGCAGAGGCCGGCGTTGGGACGCAACGGCTTCGGGTCAGCTCACGTTTATGGCGAACGACATTCCATCTATGTACTGGAACAATTTTGGGCATCTGCGTCTTGCGGTGACCTGGGAGCCGACGCAGACGGGTTCCCTCACCTAGAGCTTTCCAGTCAACCCGATCGTGAATTTGTCGTCCAGCGTGCCGAGCTGCGGGTCTGATCCTTTCGTATACTGTGCGTTCAGTCCGAGATGCCCCTCGTCGTCGAGGTTATAGGTGAGATTGGCCGACGCGTAAGGCAACAGGCGGCTTGAGAACACCTCGTAGTCCCCCTGGATACCACGGCTGTCTGATGCCGTAGACAAGCTGCGGCGCTACCTTCTTTGATATCATCTGATCCCCCAAAGTGATGGCTGGTGCGATGGTCGGCAGTGCCGAACTCAACCTTAGCCGCGCACTAAGACGCACGCCTGGCATGCAGACGCGCCGTGAAGTTTGGCAATTGCTGAGGAATGATCTCGTTGCGCTGAGCGGGCGCAGTTGGCCGCTCACCTAGCGACGTAGAAGTGGTTAGATCCACCAGCCGGACCGTTTCAGTCGCAACTGAGGTGATTTTCGCACATCCAGAAATACAAGAACATCCCCCAAATGGGCCATGCCGTTTCTGCCTCACCTTCGATCTGCGCCGAGACTAAGCCGCCCGGTTCCCGATGCGGGCGCGACAGTTGTCGGACCGGTGGCCCGGGCGGAAGATGTCTCCTAGGCCATCGAAGGAGCAACGCCCGGCGCGGCTGTGGTCGATCTCAAACTTGGCGGCGGTGACGCGGTTCGAAGTTGCAGGACTGCTGCGATCGAAAGGCGCGCCCTTCGTGTGGTGCTACGGGATGCGACCCCGAAAGCATTCCGCCCAGTTCACCGATCTCCGGCGACTGCAAAGCCAGTGTTTATCGGAACGTCGTCGAGTCGCTCGCTACGTTGCGGCTCACGGGCTGGAGGACTGCTTTTGGCGCCAAGCAGACACCGCCAGCTTCTGACGCTTAGCGGCCACCAGACATGTAGGTTTGCGAGGACTCGAACTTCGGGCCCGCCCCTTTGCATCGAGGTCTGCTTCTGACCCAAGGCGGACACCGCACCAACCACCCCTATAGACAGGCCCTGGATACGTCGGCTCACTGTGCCCTCGAGGTCTGGGCGGGCGCATCTGCACGTCGAGCGCATTCTCCTCCGCTCGAATTGTCGCAAGGCGTGGCTGGGGGGCGCAGCCCCCCAGCCGATGAGGGCTACTAAACGATCAAGAAATCCGCGCTCGACAACTGGCCCAGATGCAGACCGGCAAGCTCCACGCCCTGACCCGCTCCGGCGTCGATAAAGACACCCGAGCCGTCTTCGCTGGCATTGGCCATGATGTCGTGGAAGCTGCCGAAGGGGGTGCCGCTGAACTGGATCTGGTCGCCGTTGCCGGCGGCAAAATCCTCGATCGTGTCGTGTCCGAACTGGCCGGCAAAGACGAAGGTATCATTGCCCGCACCACCCACGAGGTAGTCATTGCCGCCGCGGCCATCGAGCAGGTCATTGCCCTCATTGCCACCGAGGTAGTTGTCGTTGTCGTCCCCGAGCAGGGTGTCGTCGCCCTGCGTGCCGCCGACCGCTTCGATGTTCACCACGGTGTCGTGTCCCGAGAATGTTCCATCGACCGTACCGGCGGCGAGGTCGGCCACGATGTGGTCAGCGGTGCTTGCTCCAAAGAAGATGTCGGCGCTGTAGTCGACAGTGTCCCAACCGACCCCTCCGTCAATGTGGTCGTCGCCGGCCAGCGCCTGCACGAAATCATCGCCATTGCTGCCGGTGATCGTGTCGGCGAAATTGCTGCCGTGCAGGGAATGCACGTTGACCAACGTATCGTGGCCGCCAAAGCCGTCGGTTGCGGTGCCCGCGGCGAGATCTGCGATAACTCCATGCGTGGCGCCGTAGTCGGCGTCATAGGCGTAGGTCACGAACTCGTTGTTGCTGCCGGCAATGAAGGTGTCATCGCCGCCAAGGCCCTGCAGGAGATGGAAGGCTCCGTCGTTGCTGCCGGTGATGGTGTCGTTCTGCATCGTGCCGAGGACCATCTCGACATTGCTGACGGTGTCGGTGTCGCCGAAACTGTCGGTAGCCTGCCCGCTTTGCAGATTGACTCTCACGCCATTGCCGCCGCCTTCGTCGAAGTAGTTGAGGCGATTGCCGCCGTCGCCGCCGTCGATACTGTCGTTGCCGGCGCCGCCGACGAGGTTGTCGTATCCGGCATCGCCGTAGAGCACATCGTCGCCGGCACCGCCCACCAAATTGTCGACGCCATCGCCGCCGTGCAGGACGTCATTGCCTGCGCTTCCATCGAGGAAGTCGTCGCCGCCGCGGCCGTCAAGCACGTCGTTCCCGTCGTTTCCACCCAGGCCGTTGGCGTTGTCGTCGCCGAGCAGGGTGTCGTCGCCCTGGGTGCCGTTGACCGACTCGATATTGGTCAGGCTGTCGTGACCCGAGAAGCTGCCGACGACCGTGCCGAGCGCCAGGTCGGCCGTGATGCTGTCGGCGACAGTGGCGCCCCAGAAGATGTCGGCGCCGTAGTCAACCGTGTCCCAGCCGTCGCCGCCATCGATGACGTCGTTGCCGGCCAGCATCTGGAAGGCGTCGTCGCCTGAGCTGCCGATGACGTGGTCGCTCGAATTCGTGCCGATGATCGAATGGATATTGATCAGCGTGTCGCGGTCGCCGAAGCCGTCGATCGCATAGTTCTGTGCGAGGTTGACAGTAATACCGGCGATTCCGCCGTGCTCGGCATCCGAGCCGTACACCGCATATTCGAAGGGATTGTTGGCGCCGCCGATGAGCGTGTCGGCGCCAGCCAGACCCCAGAACAGTTGCGCTACCGGTCCGTCCGATCCGATGATGGTATCGGCTTTGGCCGTACCCAAGACATTGTCGATATTGCTGATCATATCGGTGCTTCCGAACGTATCGTGCGCCGTACCTGACTGGAGGTTTACATCGACGCCGCGGCTTCCGCCCTCGTTCCGGAAGTCGAGCGTGTTCTCGCCCTCGCCGCCATCGATGACGTCGCTGCCAGCGCCGCCGACGAGCTCATCGTTGCCAGAGCCACCGTTCAAGATGTCGTTGCCACTGCCGCCGGTCAGCCGGTCGTCCCCGTCATTGCCGCTGAGGATGTCGTTGCCAGCGCCGCCATCGAGCGAGTCGTTGTCGTCGCCTCCGTTTAGAACGTCGTTTCCAGCACCGCCGAAGAGCTGGTCGTCGCCGGCGCCGCCGTTCAGGATATCGTTGCCATTCTGGCCGTCGAGATAGTCGTTTCCGGCATTGCCGTTGATGATGTCGTTGCCGTTGCCGCCGTAGAGGCTGTCGTCGCCGTCGTGACCATTGATGATGTCGTTGCCGTTGCCGCCGTGAATCGTGTCGCCGTGTGGGCCGCCGTTGAGCAGGTGGCCGTGCGACCACCAGGGCGTGCCGCCGTGATGAAGCGGCAGCGGCTGGTGATGACGCGGGGCGGTGAAGCCGGATGTGGTCAAGTAGGATGAACGAAGCTGACTTAGAGACGACATTTGACTCTCCAATGAAATGATCCAGATCATTGGGAAGTTGACGACAATGCAACCCATGAATTGTTGATCCATATCAATCTCCCTCAATCGAGTTTCGTCCCGGCTGGATCAATTGACGTGCATCAAGGCTGATCCGGCGCAGATAGACTTACTTTGTGACAGACAGTGTTTCCCGGTTCCCGGCGGTTGTTGCCTTGTCCACTCATCGCCCTGCATCGGCGCTCCGCCCCGTGCCCCAGCTTGTCCCGTTGCGCGGCCGCGAGCGCGGTAGCACCTGGTGGATCGGCGTTGCGGCGCTGCTGGCGACCAGCCTCGTATCGAACCTGTCGATGCTCGCAGGCCCGCTGTTCATGCTGCAGGTCTACGATCGTGTCCTCGCCAGCCGGTCGGATGCGACGCTGCTCGTGCTCGTCCTGCTGATCGTGCTGGTTTATGGCTTCTACGCGCTCATCGAGATGCTGCGGACGCGTCTCGCAGTTCGGCTCGCCAACCTCGTCGAGCGATCGTTCGGCGACAGCCTCCTGCGCGGGTCGATCCGGCTTCGCCTCACGGCACAGCCGAGGAGCGCGCCCGACCCGGTGCGTGACGGCGACACGGTGCGGGGATTTCTGGCGGGGCCGGGCCTGCTAGCGCTTCTCGACCTCCCGTGGATCCCCGTCTACCTCGCGCTGGTCTTTCTCATTCATCCGGCGCTCGGCTGGCTTGCCACCGCAGGTGCGGTCCTCATTTCCCTGCTCATGCTCGGCGACGAGTTTATGCTGCGCAAACCGACACAAAGTGCCTCGGAGGCGGCCAATGCGCGCCAGAGGCAGGCCGAGGACAACGGGGAGCGCGCCGAAGCTATCCTCGCCATGGGCATGTCGCCCGCCATCGGGCGATTGTGGATGGGGCGAAGCGCGGCCCTGATGGGCTTTCAGCGTATCGCCGCCGACCGGGCAGGGCTGTTCAACGCCTCGACCAGGGCCGCGAGGCTGCTGCTGCAATCGCTGGTGCTCGGGCTCGGTGCCTACCTGGTCATCCATGGCAGCATGACGGGCGGCCTGATGATCGCGGCCTCCGTGCTGACCTCGCGCGCCCTGGCGCCGGTCGAGCAGACCGTAGCCCATTGGCGCCACCTCGTTGCGGCGCGGCAGGCGCTGGCGCGGCTCAGGGCAGGTGTGGGCTCGCGGCCAACGGCGCCCGAGACGACGCTGCCGCTTCCCCGCACCGAACTGAGCGTTCGCAATCTGTCGGCGGCGCCCCCCGGGCTGCCGGCGCCCCTCGTGTCGCGCGTTCAGTTCGACCTGCAGGCCGGCGAGGCCCTCGGGGTGATCGGGCCGTCGGGGTCAGGCAAATCTTCGCTGGCGCGCGCCCTGTGTGGCGTCTGGCAGCCGGGCGCCGGCGAGATCCGGCTCGATGGCGCGCTGCTGTCGCACTACGACGAGACCCAGCAGGGCCGCATGATCGGCTATTTGCCACAGCGGGTCGACCTGCTGGATGGGACGGTGGCGCAGAACATCGCGCGCTTCATCGATGACGCATCGAGCGACGAGGTGATCGCCGCGGCCCGGCTCGCCGACGCCCATGGGCTCATCCTGAACCTGCCCGAGGGCTACGACACAAGGCTGGTCGCGGGGGGCGAGAACATCTCCGCCGGACAGCGGCAGCGCATCGGACTGGCGCGGGCGCTCTTCGGCGATCCTTTCCTGGTCATCCTCGACGAGCCCAACTCCAACCTCGACGCGGAGGGCGAAACGGCCCTGACCGAGGCGATCCGTAGCGTCAAGGCGAGGAGGGGCCTCGTCATCGTGGTGGCGCACCGGCCGTCCGCGATCGTCGCGGTCGACAAGCTGCTGCTGCTCCGAAACGGACGGCAGGTGGCTTTCGGGTCGCGAGCCGACATCCTGGCATCGCTCGAGCAGGGCAACGTCCACCCGCTGCCGGTGCGGGCATCATGAGCGACGCAATTCTCCCCGCTTTTTCGGACAGAGGCAGCTTGGTCCGACATGCTATCGCGGCGCTGGTCGTCATCGCGGGCGGAGCCGGTGGGCTCGTCTACTGGGCCGCCAGCACCGAAATTGCCGGGGCCGTCGTCGCCAACGGCACGCTGGTTGTCGAAAGCCATCCCAAGCTCGTCCAGCATCAGGATGGGGGGACGGTGAAAACCATCCTGGTACAGGATGACGAGCCCGTCAGCGCCGGCCAGGTCCTGCTCATGCTCGAAGACACCGCCATCAAGGCAACGCTCGAGGCCGCCAAGTCGCAGCTCGCCGAAGCCACCATCGAGGTGGCGCGGCTTAATGCCGAAGTCGCGGGCAACTTGGAGTTCACCGTCCCCGCGGACGTGGCGCGCGATCTCCAGCTCACCGACATGGTTGCAACGCAGCGTCAGATCCTCGCGTCGGAACTGGCCGACCGGGACTTCCAGATCGCCCAGCTCGATGCCCAGGTCGGCGAGCTGGGCAATGAGGCCGATGGCCTCGTCGTGCAGCAGCAGGCCAATCGTCGTCAGCTAGAGATCCTCACCAAGCGGGCGGCCACCGTGGATTCGCTCCTCGCCAGCCAGCTCGCGCAGGCCGACGAGGCGAGCACGCTGCATCTGCAGGAGGCGGCGGCACAGGGCGAGGAGGGGAGGCTGACAGCCGCCATTGCACAGACGCGCGCCACTGCGGCCGAAAAACTGCTGGCTGCTAAACAGGTACAGACCACCTTCATGTCGGCGCGGCTCGACGATCTCAAGAAGGCCCGCCGTGCGCTGAGCGAAGCCCTGCAGCAACAGCGCGTGGCACAGGACCAGCTCGATCGCACGATTGTCCGGGCGCCGGAATCGGGCATCGTCCACGAACTGGTCGCCCATACGGTGGGGGGCGTCGTCGCGCCGGGGGAAACGATCATGAAGATCGTCCCGCAGACTGATGACCTGCTGGTCGCCATCCAGATCAGCCCCAGCGACATCGACCAGGTCCGGCTCGGCCAGACCGTGACGCTGCGCTTTACCGGCTTCGAGCGCCGTCGCATGCCGGAGGCCAGCGGCGAGGTCGCCCAGATCTCACCCGACCTGCTCACCGATCCGCAGACCGGCCGCGCCTACTACAGCGCCAATGTGCGGATCGCCAAGGCGGCCAGCGCACTGCCCGCCGACTTCCACTTGCTGCCGGGCATGCCGGTGGAGGCCTTTCTCACTACCGGCGACCGTACCGTGCTGAGCTATCTCGTCCATCCGTTCGTCGAGGAGCTGCAGCTGGCCTTCCGGGAGCAATAGCCCGCGGCTACGCGAAGGGCGGAAAGGTATCTGGCGGAAAGGGTCTGAAAAGAGGCATACGTCGCCCGAAGCCGGCCAGTCCCGCGGGTTCATCCTCGGAGCCGACGGAGAGAGAGCTAGCTCCCGCAAGCATCGAGGTATCTCCGCTTGTGCTCAGCGGCTGCGCCGGGAAAAGTGAGCCACAACTGAGACTGGTTCGCAGTCCGACGACAAGCACCGCCAGTGCGCTAGATGAGCCTGAGCGAGATCCGCGAGTCGTCGGTCCCCGGGATTGTCGAGACGATCGCGCGGCAAGCCAGAGGCACAGTGTTCGTCGCTCCGTGCCGACGGACGGTCGGCGGGATTTTCAGGGCGCATCGAGTGGACATGAAGACACTGAGCGACTGAAAGCTGACTGAAAGCTTGGGCTGCTAGCATCCCTCAACGTCGAAGAGCCGAACCGGCCGGACGAACGGGAGGTTCCAATGACCGCGAAACACGGTCTGCGCGCGCACCTTGGTGCGACGGCGCCTGAGTGTGGCTGTCTTGTTGCATCGCGGCAGATCGG
>Ga0105240_10006399_pt1 | contig 17315 bp, 13 predicted proteins | sample KBSC54metaG_FD_80426 | JGI IMG/M metagenome (GOLD analysis project Ga0105240, IMG submission 80426) | Corn rhizosphere microbial communities from Kellogg Biological Station, Michigan, USA - KBS C5-4 metaG | ecosystem: Host-associated > Plants > Roots > Rhizosphere > Soil | place: Michigan, USA...
CGCTCTTCATTTTGCCGCGGCAGCGCACGACCCTGACATGATCCGCGCTCTCATCGCGCACGGCGCAAACGCTCGCGCCCGCAACCGCCTCGGCGATGATCCTCTGCACGCGGCTGCAACGGGAAACCCTGATTCAGAGCGCTGGAATCCGAAGACACAATCCGCCGCTATTACAGCTCTAATTCACGCCGGCGCCGACCCGAACGCCACAAACAAAATGGGCGTCTCACCGCCGCATAAGGCCGTGCGAACCCGCTGCGCCGAAGCCGTCCAGACTCTTCTCCAATCGGGCGCCGATCCGGCCAGGAAGAACAAACACGGCTCGGATGCAATGCTGCTTGCGCGCATGACCACCGGCCGCCCCGGCTCCGGCTCGCCCGCAGCGAAAGCGCAGCAGCTTGCAATTCTTCGGCTGTTCGAACAGGCCTCACCCCCAGATCCGAAATCTCCGCCTGGCGACCACCGACCCTGACCACTGACCCCTATCCCTGCCCCTTGCCTCTCCCACCGACCATCCTTCGTTAAAATCGACTCAGTGAACCGCGAGGACAGTCCAGGATTCACCTTCGGCCAACGGCTCGTGCTGGCCATTGTGCCGCGCACCGTCTGGGCCCTGCTGTGGATCTTCGGCCGCACCTGGCGCTTCGAAGTCATCGCGGAAGACGGTGTCACGCCCGTCGTCTTCGGCCAGAAGGCCGGCCCGGAGATCTACTGCTTCTGGCACCAATGCGTGCTTCCCTGCACCCTTTATTTTCGGAAATCAAATGCAGTCATCCTTATCAGCCAGAGCTTCGACGGCGAATTGATCACGCGTATCCTCCGCATGTTCGATTTCGATGCCGTCCGCGGCTCCAGTTCGCGAAGCTCGCGCGAAGGCCTGCTCGGGCTCAAGCACGTCATCGAAACCGGACGCACCGCCATCTTCACCGCCGACGGACCGCGCGGACCCATCTATCAAACCAAAATGGGTCCCATCAAACTCGCGCAGACAACGGGCGCGCCCATCGGCGCATTTCACCTGCAGCCCGAGCGCGCCTGGGTGATGAAATCGTGGGATCGCTTCCTCGTGCCCAAGCCCTTCACCCGGATCGTCGTAAGTTGGGCTCAGTGGACGCACGTTCCCTCCGATCTCCCACCGGAACAGTTCGAGACAAAGCGTCAGGAATTGAACGACGCTCTTGAGCGCGCCCGCATGCGAGCCAATCAGCACCTGGGGCAGCCCACACCGTGAGCGACCTGCTCGTCACCGACTTCGACTACGACCTGCCCGAAGAGCTGATCGCGCAGGAGCCGCCTGCCCAGCGCGGCGCCAGCCGCATGCTCATCATGGATCGCGCAACCGGCGCCCCGCGTGACTGCCAGTTCACCGAATTTCCATCGCAACTGCGCAAAAGCGACCTGCTCGTACTCAACGACAGCCGTGTCATCCCGGCGCGCCTCTACGCCCGGCGAACGCTGCGCCGCGAAAAAGAGAAACCCACCGGACGCATCGAAGTGATGCTCACCGAGCCCGCAGGCGAGAATCGCTGGCACGCGCTGGTCCGGCCCGGTCGCAAGATCGCCATCGGCGAGCGGCTTGTATTCCCCGCAGAGGACGGCGCGATCCTCCTCGAAGCCCAGGTGCTCGAACGGGGCCTGTTCGGCGACCGCCTGCTCGAGTTCGCGCCAGTCGACGACTTCTTCAGCGTCCTCGACCGCATCGGCCACATTCCGCTTCCGCCCTACATTCACCGTGACGATGCTGCGTCAGACCGCGAACGCTATCAGACCGTCTTCTCGCGAGAACGCGGCTCCGTCGCTGCTCCCACCGCCGGACTCCACTTCACGCCAGAGACCCTCGGCGCCATCGCAGCGCGCGGCGTCGAAATCGCACGCGTAACCCTGCATGTGGGCCTCGGCACCTTTGCTCCCCTGCGCGTCGACCGAGTCGACGAGGTCCACCTCCACCGCGAACGCTACAGCATCTCCGCCGAAGCCGCCGCTGCCCTGAACCGCGCGCGCTCGGACGGCCGCCGCATCGTAGCCGTGGGAACCACCGTGGTCCGCACCCTCGAATCCGCCGCACTGCGGGCCGGCGACGGCCCGATCGCGCCTCACTCCGGCGACACAGAGATCTTTATCTCGCCAGGCTTCGAGTTCCGTCTCGTCAGCGCTCTCTTGACCAACTTCCACCTTCCCCAATCGAGCCTGCTGATGCTCGTCAGCGCCTTTGCAGGCCGCGAGCACGTTCTCGCCGCCTACAAACATGCAGTCGAGCACCACTACCGTTTTTTCAGCTACGGCGACTGTATGTTTCTGGCCTGAACCGCATCAAAGCCTGTGAAGGATTCCCTTCCGTATTGCAAGTGAGACTTAAAGTTCCAACCTGTGGGATGCGATAGACTTACGCCGTAAGCACTACTAGAGACTTCAAGCGCTCGGCCCCGGTCTGATCATCCATTCATCGGTCCTAACCAAATTAAGGAAACGATCACGCAATGACAGCTACAAGCGACACGATCCTCGTCACCGGCGGTGCGGGTTTCATCGGTTCCAATTTCGTTCTCCGCTGGATCGAGAAGGTCGGCACCCCAGTGGTGAATCTTGATCTGCTGACCTACGCCGGAAATCCCGAAAACCTCGCGTCCCTTGAAGGCGACTCGCGCTACCAGCTCGTCCGCGCCGATATCTGCGACGCCGAAGCCGTAGCCGCGGTGCTCGCGGAGCATCGTCCTCTCGCCGTCGTCCACTTCGCCGCTGAAAGCCACGTCGATCGCTCCATCGTCGATCCCGGAGCATTCATCCACACCAACGTCCAGGGCACATACACTCTGCTGGAGCAGGCACGCCGCTACTGGTCGTCACTGGACGGCGCTGCGAAAGACAATTTCCGTTTCCTCCACGTCTCGACAGACGAAGTGTACGGAACCCTGGGCCCCGACGACCTGCCATTCTCTGAGACCACACCCTACGCGCCCAACAGCCCATACGCCGCCTCCAAAGCCGGCTCCGACCATCTGGCCCGCGCCTACTTCCACACCTACAAGCTTCCCGTTCTCACTACCAACTGCTCCAACAACTACGGGCCGTTTCAGTTCCCTGAAAAACTGATCCCACTCGTGATCCTCAACGCCCTCGAGGGCAAGCCGCTTCCCGTGTATGGTGACGGGCAGAACGTGCGCGACTGGCTCTTCGTCGACGACCACTGCTCCGCAATCCGCACCGTGCTTGAACGCGGCCAGCTCGGCGAAACCTACAACGTGGGCGGCAATAGCGAGCGCAACAACCTGCATGTCGTCGAGACCATCTGCGATCTCATCGACGAGATGCGCCCCGATGCCGCCATCGGCTCGCGCCGCAAGCTCATCAAGTTCGTAACCGATCGCCCCGGCCACGACCGCCGCTACGCCATCGACGCACGAAAGATCGCCCGCGAACTCGGCTGGCAACCCGCGGTCAAATTCGAGCAGGGCCTGCGCAGCACTGTGGAATGGTATCTCACGCATAAAGACTGGGTAGAAAACGTCCGCAGCGGCAGCTATCTCAACTGGATCAAGCAGAACTACGAGGAGCGAATCGCGCAATGAAAGGCATCATTCTCGCCGGTGGTTCTGGCACCAGGCTTTACCCCGTCACGCACGTCGTCTCAAAGCAGCTCCTGCCCGTGTACGACAAGCCGATGATCTATTACCCGCTCAGCACGCTGATGCTGGCCGGCCTCCGCGACATCCTCATCATCTCTACGCCAGAGGACACGCACCGCTTCGCCGAACTCCTCGGCGACGGCAAGCGCTGGGGCATCAATCTCAGCTACGCCGTGCAGCCCAAACCCGAGGGCCTCGCTCAGGCCTTCACCATTGGCAAGCAGTTCATCGGCACTGACTCCTGCTCGCTGATCCTCGGCGACAACATCTTCTACGGGCAGTCCTTCTCCCGCGACCTGCAGAAAGCCTCCAAGCTGACCAGCGGTGCGCTCGTCTTTGCCTATCCCGTGCACGACCCTGAGCGCTACGGCGTCGTCGAGTTCGACGGTTCAGGCCACGCCATCAGCATTGAAGAAAAGCCCAAGCAGCCAAAATCACGCTACGCCGTCACGGGACTCTATTTCTACGACAATGGCGTCGTCTCGCTCGCAGAAAATCTCAAACCCTCAGCACGCGGCGAACTGGAGATCACTGATCTCAATCGCCTCTATCTTGAGTCCGGCAAGCTCAAGGTACAGGTCATGAGTCGCGGCATGGCATGGCTCGACACCGGCACGCACGACTCGCTCTTCGAGGCCGGCCTCTACATCCAGACCATCGAGCGCCGCCAGGGCCTCATGATCGCCTGCCCCGAAGAGATCGCCTATCACTTCGGCTACATCAATGGCGACCAGCTCGAGGAACTCGCAAAACCCGTCGCGAAGAGCCACTACGGCCAATATCTCCTCGCCCTTCGCAATGAGCGTCACCTTCCCGGGGGATCGGGCGACACGCTATGAACATCGAAGAAACGTCCCTTCCCGGCGTGCTCATCATCACGCCCAAAATCTTCAGCGACAATCGCGGCGCCTTCTGGGAGACGTGGAACCACAAGACATTCGAGGGTTCCGGCCTCCCGTGCACCTGGGTCCAAGACAACTTCTCCGTCTCCAAAAGAAACGTGATCCGCGGCATTCACTACCAGATCACGCAGCCGCAGGGTAAGCTCGTGCGCGTAGCTTACGGCGCCGTCCTCGACGTAGCCGTCGATCTCCGACGTCATTCCCCAAACTTCGGCAAGCACGTCGCGGTTGAGGTTAGCGAAGAGAACGGCCGCATGCTCTGGATCCCCGAAGGATTCGGACATGGATTCCTTGTTCTCACCGAGCAGGCCGGGTTCGCCTACAAAGTCACCGACTACTACAATCCAAAAGGCGAGCGCACCATCGTCTGGAACGACCCCGAACTCGGAATAGACTGGCCGGTCAAGCCCGAAGAAGCCATCGTCTCCGACAAAGACGCCCAGGGAGCTACACTGTCCAGCGCAGAGGTCTTCGCTTGAGCAGCCGCCCTCGCGTACTTGTAACAGGTGCAGACGGGCAGGTTGGGCGCGCGCTGCAGTCCGCATTCGCCAACACCGCCGAGCTCATTCCGTGCAACCGCCAGACTCTCGATCTATCCAGCCCGGATCAGATCCGCGCCAAATTGCGCGAGGTTCAACCGGAAATCATCCTCAACGCCGGTGCCTACACCGCGGTCGATCGCGCCGAAACCGAACGCGACCTCGCCAACGCCATCAACGGGCAGGCTCCCGGCGTTCTCGCCGAAGAAGCAAACCGAACCGGTGCGCTGCTGATCCACTACTCCACCGACTACGTCTTCGATGGCTCAAAGAACGGTCCCTGGCTTGAAGACGACCGCACCAATCCGCTCAGCGTCTATGGCTCCAGCAAACTTGCCGGCGAAGATGCAATCCGCGCCGCCGCTGGTCGCTACCTGATCTTCAGGACAAGCTGGGTCTACGCCCCTGAAGGCAAGAACTTCGTCCTCACCATGCTCCGCCTTGGCCGCGAGCGCGATTCGCTGAACGTCGTCGACGACCAGGTTGGCGCCCCCACAACCGGTGCCGAACTCGCCCGCGCAACCCACGAAATCACAACCGGGGTTCTGGCCGGCGCATTCGGAGATGAAGCCAGTTGGGCAGGGACCTACCACGTGACTTGTGCGGGCAGCGTCTCCTGGTGCGGATTCGCCCGGGCCATCTTTGAGCGTGCCCCTGAACTGCTCAACGGCAAAACACCCGCCGTAAACCCGATCAAGACCAGCGAATACCGCACCCCCGCAAAAAGACCGCTCAACTCCCTGCTCTCCAACGAAAAGCTGGAACGAACATTCGGCGTCAGGTTGGCCGGCTGGCAATCAGCCCTCGACGAGGTACTCAAAACCATCTCCAGCCAGCCAAGGTCCTAGCCCCGCAACAAGTTCCTCCTCAGGCCGCCCGAGCGACAGTACCACCGTGTATGCATCCATGCCGGGTAGTGCTTCCCCGCCCGATTGCCCGGCAGGTACTGTAGAGCCATGGACTCCATCTCAGCCCCGGAGAGCCCTGCCCCCGCGCTGTCGGCCCCGGCACAGGCGACCACTGAAGCGGCAAGCCCCTTCCAGCGGCTCCTGGCACGCCTTTTCACCCGGCACATCATGAACATCGCCATCCTCATGGCCCTGCCGGTAATCTTCACTGTTTCGCTGAACCCGCTCTGCCGCGCCCTCGAAGATCCAGATATCTGGTGGCACCTCGCCGACGCGCGCCAACTCGTCACCACGCATCACTTCATGCAGGCTGAGCCCAACTCCTTCACGGTCGGTGGTAAGCCTTGGGTCAACCCTGAGTGGCTCGCTGAACTCCCCTACTGGTTCAGCTACAAAGCCCTGCACCTTCAGGGAATCTACCTTCTCGAGTGGCTCGTCCTTTGCGCCAACCTCGTCTTCATGTACTGGCGCGGATACAAGCGCTCGGGCCATGCCGGAGCAGCATGGTGGGCCGCGGCGCTCGCCTTCACGCTCATCTCCGTCAATGCCGGACCGCGTACCATCGCCATCGCCTACCTCGCCATGGGCGCCGAACTCGCCATCCTCGAGGCCTACGAACGCGGAAACTCGCGCGGTCTGTGGCTGCTCCCTCCGCTCTTCTGCATTTGGGTGAATCTGCATGGAAGCTGGCTGATCGGCCTCGCTCTTTTCGTGCTCTACATCCTGTGCGGATCTTTCGCGTTCAAACGCGGTGTCATCGAGCAAGAAGCTTTCTCCTCCAACGCGCGCAATCAGTTGCTCATCGTCCTCGGGCTCTGCCTCATCGCTCTGCTCATCAACCCATACGGCTGGCGTTTGGCGTGGAACCCCATCGACATGATGGCCAACCAAAAATTGAACATATCCAACGTGTCCGAGTGGAAGCCGCTAAACCTCAGCACGCTCGCCGGCATATTCGCCTTCATCGCAATGTGTCTGATGGCGGTAGCGAACGCGCTTAAGGGCCGCAAGTGGCGAGTCTACGAACTCGCCATTGTCTTCTTTGCCTGGTACGCCGCTCTCGACCACATGCGGTTCCTCTTCCTCGCTGCAGTGATCACCACTCCGATTCTCGCCATCGACATCCGCCGCGGCTTCGATCTCGAATCAGATAAGAACACTATCCCCGCCGCTAACGCCTTCATGATCATCACCGCAGCCATCGTTATCGCCGTCATCTTCCCCAGCGAAGCCAAGCTCACCAAAAAGCTCGATACCTTCTTCCCCATGAAGACCATCGCGATCGTCCAGCCTTCATGGCGCACCTTCAACTCCGATTACGTCGGCGGCATGATGACATTCCAGTCGAAGCCCGAATTCATCGATTCGCGCTTCGACATCTTCGAACACGAAGGCGTTCTGGCTGACTACCTCAAAGCCATGTACCTCGTCTCATCCTTCGAAGTTCTCGACACGCACCGCATCGACCATCTGCTGCTGACCGACACCATGCCTCTCAGCTATCTGCTGAAACACTCGCCGGGCTGGACCATTGTCAAACGTGAAAGAACCCGCGAGGATCTCTACGTGCTTTTCGCGCGCACTCCCGGATCGCCCGCCGGCGCCGTCGCTCCCGATGCGGGAGACGGCGGACCCATCATCAAGGATGAAGAGAGTAAGTAGAGTCTTCGTAGCGTCACGCTCCCTGCTTTATCGATTACGCTGATCGCCGAAGAACCCCGCGAGCAACTCGTTTTGCACAACGAGCGGTCCGCCCTGTCCTCACTTCCGTTTAGGATGGGACCTGAACCCATGTCTGAAAACAAATCTCTCTCTCCTGCTCTTCTTCTTCATATCTCCAATCTTCTGAACATCCCCCTACGCAGCATCACCGCAGTGATCGAGCTACTTGATGATGGCGGAACCGTTCCCTTCATCGCCCGCTACCGCAAAGAAGCTACTGGAAATCTCGACGAAGTGCAGATCGGAGCTATCGAGGAAAAGCTTGCGTATTTCCGCGAACTCGAAGACCGCCGCGCCAGCATCCTCACCTCCATCGCTGAGCAAGGCAAGCTGACCAATGAGTTGAAGAAGCGCATCGAAGCGACACTCGACAAGAACGAACTCGAAGACCTCTACCTGCCCTACAAGCCCAAGCGCCGCACCAAGGCGACCAGCGCGCGCGAGAAGGGTTTAGAGCCGTTCGCCGCCTATCTGTGGGCTCAGCAGCCGGCTGAAGAACCCCTCGCATTGCTCGCACCGAAGTTCGTCAACGCAGAACTCGGAGTGGGGAACGTCGACGAAGCTCTCGAAGGCGCACGCCACATCGTCGCCGAGTGGATCAGCGAGAACGCCGACCTCCGCAAAGCGCTCCGCAATCTCGTCTTCGACGAAGGTATCGTGATCAGCCGCAAAGCCATGGACGCGGTGGACGAGCGCGAAAAGTTCAAGATGTACTACGACTACAAGGAGCCGGTGAAGACCATCCCCTCGCACCGCATGCTCGCAATTCGCCGCGGCGAAACGGAAAAGGTTCTCTACTTCCTCATCGAGATCGAGCAGGAGCGCGCCCTCGCGCTGATGCGTACGTATGTGCTGCGCGCTCCCGGAGACTGGACTCCTCAGCTTGAACTTGCCGTCGACGACGCATGGAAGCGCCTGCTGAACTCGTCCATCCAGACCGAAATCCGTCTCGAGTTGAAGCGCCGCTCCGACACAGAGGCCATCCAGGTCTTCCGCGATAACCTCCACAACCTGCTCCTCGCCGCGCCAGCCGGCTCCATTTCTGTACTCGGCATCGACCCCGGGCTCCGTACCGGCTGCAAGCTGGCGGTCGTCGACCAAACCGGCAAGCTGCTCGCCCACGATGTGCTCTACCTGCACACTTCAAAGCACGGCAACGCCGAAGCGATGCCAAAACTCGAAGCTCTCCTGCGCAAGTACAATATCCGCGCCATCGCGATCGGCAACGGCACCGCGTCGCGCGAAACCGACGCCTTCGTCCGCGAATTCCTGCGCGAAAAATGCATTCAGGAGATCTTCTCCGTCACGGTAAGCGAAGCCGGAGCGAGCGTCTACTCTGCCTCCGATATCGCGCGGCAGGAATTTCCGGACCTCGATCTCACAGTCCGCGGAGCCATCTCCATTGCACGCCGTTTGCAGGATCCGCTCTCGGAGTTGGTCAAGGTCGATCCCAAGTCCATCGGTGTCGGCCAGTATCAGCACGACGTCGATCAGCGCCATCTCGCAGACTCGCTCGAGAAGACCGTGGAGAGCTGCGTCAATCGCGTCGGCGTCGATCTCAACACCTCCTCTTGGACCCTGCTGCGCTACGTCTCCGGAATCACCGAGCGCACCGCGATAAACATCGTCACCTACCGCAACGAGCACGGCGCCTTTCGCTCTCGCGCACAGGTTCTCGAAGTGCCCGGCATCGGCGCAAAAACCTTCGAGCAGGCCGCGGGCTTCCTGCGCATTCGCGGCGGAGACAATCCGCTCGATATGACCGCTGTACACCCCGAGTCCTATGCCGTAGTCGAGCAAATCGCGGCTGCTGCAGGCGCCGCCATCGACGAACTGATCCGCAAACCGGAGCTGGTCGAAAGGGTCGATCGCAAGCACTTGTCAGCGGGACAGTACACGCTCGATGATATTCTCGCCGAACTGCGCAAGCCCGGCCGCGATCCCCGAGAGACCTTCGTTGCGCCGCAATTCCGTGAAGAGGTTCGTGAGATCGCCGACGTGCAGGTCGGCATGGTCCTCGAAGGTGTCGTCACCAACGTCACGAAGTTCGGCGCCTTCGTCGACATCGGCGTTCACCAGGATGGCCTCGTGCACATCAGCGAGCTCTCCAATAAATACATCAAGGACCCGTCCGAAGCCGTGAAAACCGGCCAGATCGTAAAGGTCAAGGTGCTGAGTGTGGATGCAAAAACGATGCGCATCGGCCTCTCGATGAAAGCACTTGCCGCCGGCCCGGCTCCGGCGTCACGTCCGCAGGCGAAGAAGTCGGTTCCGCCCGCGCCCGTAACTTTCCAGGACAAGCTGGCTGCGCTTTCCACCAAGTGGGGCGGCCGCAAGCCTTAGTCCCATCAGGGATGCACGATCTGCACGATCCTCGCATCAGGCTCCGTCCACGCGGCGGGGCCTTCATGTCTGAGTTGATGGGAAGCATCATCCCAGTGAAGTTTTGTCACATAACCAGCGCCTTTCTCGTAAGCATACGTAGTCCCATCGTCAGAGAAGAGCGCGAAGTCGCCATCAGCCCCGGGATACACGCGGACGGATGCGATCGATTGCGGCTGGTCGGTGCTGAGGATTTCTGAGCCAACCGGAATGATTGATCCCGCCCGCACAAACAGCGGAAGTGTATCGATCGGTGCGTTAGCGGTGATCGTCTGTCCGCCTCTCAACCGTTCATTGGTCCAGTAGTTGTACCAGTCGGAGCCAGCCGGCAAATACACTTTCCTGCTGGTCGCTCCCTGCTCCACCACCGGCGCGACCAGGAACGCTGGCCCAAACATGTACTCGTCCGGAATATCGGCCACGTTAGGATCGTTCGGGAAATCCATGAACAGCGCCCGCATGAACGGTGCACCCGTCTTGTACGTCCCATACGCAAGCGAGTACGTGTACGGCATCAGGTGATAGCGGAGTCGAAGATACTTCTCGAGGATTGGCTCTGCCTGCTTGCCGTATGACCACACCTCGTTGTGCATGCGCTCACCGTGAGCACGCATTACCGGCTGGAACGTCCCCCACTGGAACCAGCGAACGAAAAGCTCCGGATAATCTTCGTAGCCGTCGATGTTGTCGCGCGCATCCGAGCCATCAATCAGCGGCTTGTGCGCCGCATGATAACTCGGATAGATGCTAGGCGCGAAGAATCCTGCGATATCCGTGTCCCAGTACGGCAGCCCCGTAGCGGTGAAGTTGAGCCCGGCTGGAACAGAGCGCTTCAGCATGTCCCATGTCGCCGTGATGTCGCTCGACCAGAAAACCGTGCCGTTCCGTTGCGCCCCGAGATAAGCCGCCCGCGCCAGAATCATTACGCGTCGGCTATCGCCGAAATCGCGTCGAAACCCTTCATACACCGACGCTGTATGGAACAGCGGATAGACGTTGTAGTAGCGCGCGCCTGATCCAATCGAGAAGAAATCCGCGGCAGGATCGATATCCGGCTCGGTCTCGTCAAGCCACAAGTAGTCAAAGCCGTAGGGCTTAATGTAGCGATCGCGGATCTTCTCCCACCACCACTTCGCGGCTTCGGGATTTGTAGTGTCGATATTCGGCCCAATCACGGGTGCAAAACCGCCGGGATCGGGCGTGCCGTCCGCTTTATTAATCAGCCAGCCCTTCTCTTTGAGCATCGGATAAAACTGCGTGTCGGCAGCGAAGTGCGGCCAGACGCTCAGCAGCGTCTTCACGCCTTCAGCGTGAAGCTGGCGATTCATCCCTGCCGGGTCGGGCCATCGCTTGGGGTCGAGGTCCAGCTCGCCCTGCTTGGTCATATTCAGGAAGTCGACCACGAGCACGTCTAACGGCAGATTGCGGTCGCGGTAACCTTTCGCGATCGCCAAGGCCTGCTCCTGCGTCGGGTAAATGGCCTTGCTCTGGATGTAGCCATACGTGCCCCTGGGCAGGATGTGCGTGACGCCAGTGAGCAGGCGATAGCCGCGGTAGATCTCGTCAGCGTTATCGCCCGAGATCACGAAAAACGACACCTGGTCGCCGATCTCCGAGGACCAGACGTTCTGCTGATTGAATCCGAGATCGATGGTGGTCTTTGAGGGATTGTCCCAGATAAGGCCGTAACCGCGATTCGAAATCATGAAGGGCACACACACGTTCTCGCCGCCAATGTGCGAGTAGTCGTGCCAGCAATTGATGCTGTGGTCGCGAAGATTGAGGGTTCCTTGTTGCTGCTGCCCAAGGCCGTAGTAGTTCTCGCCGCTCGGCGAATCGAAGATCGCGGAGACGCGCGAGCCCGGATCCTCTTTCTTCACAGCTGTGGCAGAGGAGGCTTCAGGGTGGTTCGGGAACATCGACCAGCGCCACATCGTCAGCAGCTGCTTGCCCAAGGCGGTGGTCACGGTGATGGTGTCGTCAAAGGGCTCGTGACGATGATCGCCAGGTGGAAAGTAAATGTCCCGAAGCTGCTGATTGATTGCGTCGAATGGAAGGTGCGGCAGCGGGTGCTGATTCCCAGATCCGACACGAACCTCCAGACGGTTCGACCGAACGATGTCATTCCCGGAAACCTGCGTATGGCTCCACGAGGCATTTGAAGGAGTGCCGACTATCCCGTAACCGGCGTGAGCTACGGCGGCCGCTTGTTGCGTGCTCAGCGTGATGCGGACGACATTCGCGGCATAAGGCTCGATGGAGATGGTGCGGCCGTCGCGTTGGAGAACGAACGCTTGCGAGCGCTCTTGAGCCTGGATGTGGCCGACGACAAAGAAGAGGACGATGAGCAGAATTGTGAGTTGTCGAACAAGCAAACCAGTGCAAGATGGATATGACTTCGATGAATGCGAGGGTCGCATATTTCTCCCGAAAGCGTGAAGTCGCGGCGATCTTTATCGTGTGAACAGTTGCTTCTCATCGTCAATGCGCGCCGCAGCCGGACAGGTCTTAACCGCCTCCGAGCCGCAGCGCACCACCCTTACACCTCTTGAGGATTCCAGCCCTTCCGGTATTCCCGGCTCAGATATTTGTCAGCATCGGCCACGTTCGTGATCTTCTTAGACTGACCGTCATAAACGAGCTTCTTCCCCGTCCGCAGTGCGACCGCATACAAGTTCACTGCCTCTGAAATCGGCCAAGCGTTCAAGAAGCTCGAAGGAGATTGCGGTCCCCCGCGAACTGCCGCAATCCACTGGCGCATGCTCGACGAAACCGCTCCGCGTTCGCCCCGGGCATGAGCTGGCGCAGCCCCGTTTTTACTCATCCTCTCTCGAGGTATCAGATGTGGATCCTCGAGTTGAAATCCCGCCAGGATCTTCGCCCTGCTGCCGACGAACATCATGCCCTCGATCGGAAGCTCTTCGTTATCGGTCTCAAGCTCTTCCGGCGTTCGGGGCCGCATCCCGCCGTCGTACCAGATAAGCTCCACCGCCGGTCTCTTTCCGTTCGCAGGATATTTGAAGCGGACAGTACTCGCTGTCGGGAAGGAAAAGTCGTTCTCCACCGTGTACGCGATTCCGTCCTTGAACCCACAAGTGTGGCTCAACGTGGGTTCAACGCTGGTGGGCGATCCCAGTTCCAGAGCATTGAAGACCGTCCACAGGCTGTAGTGCCCCATATCAGCCATGGAACCGCCTCCAAAGTCATACCACCCGCGAAACACCATGTGCGTGTAGTCGGGCGAATAGGGCCGCTCGGCCTCAGGACCGAGCCAAAGATCCCAATCGAAGCCATCCGGAACAGGCGTACCGCTACTGGGCAGATTCGTGTACTGCGGCCACACAGGTCGGTTCGTCCAGTTATGAATTTCTCGCAGTTCGCCAATGGCTCCGCCGTTGATCCAGGCCATCACCTGATCCATCGAACCATTCGCTTCCCAAGGCATGAAGTGCGTAGCAACTCGCTTCTCTCGCGCCGTATCGATCACCAGTTTTGCTTCGTGCAGTCGATTGGCGATCGGCTTGTGCATGATGACGTGCTTGCCTCTCTTCATGCAGGCGACGCTGATTACGCCGTGAAGATGATCCGGCGTCATGATCTTCACTGCATCGACGTCCTTTTCTTTCTCCAGCAGCTCGCGAAAATCCGCATAAGCAGAGCAGCCCTTGAACGAGCCCCCTGATTGCTCGTTCGCGTAATACGTCTCGACGAAGCTCTTTGCCACATCGCGGCCGCCCGGCACAGTTCCTTCCGTTCCCGCCATCCATTCGGGCTTATCTAGGACCGTGCGCAGTTGATTGAGAAGGTCGTCCTTCCCCCAATCCCTGTACCCGATCGAATGCTTTGAAGGGTCGCAGACGGCGACAATCTGGATCTCCGGGCTCGACATCAATCTCGGCATCTCGCGAAGCCCCTGCGTGCCTGTGCCGATGTGAGCAAGCGTGATCTTGTCGCTCGGAGCAACAACTCCGGTTCCCCCCAGTACGTGCCTCGGAACGATCGTGAAACAAGCGGAAGCGGACGCAGTTTCAATAAACTTGCGGCGATTCATCATTTCCCTTGTCCTTTCTGCTTTCTCACACGTGAAGTTGCTGAAGATAAGGCACCGAAGCTTTCATGAGCGGCAGGTCCATCTCGACGAAGTAGTTCTTGATGCCTCCTGTCTTCGCGGCAGCAAAGATTTTCTTCCAGTCGAGAGTGCCTTGCCCTACCGGCACAATAGAGTGCGTCTTCGCCGACCATCCCTGCACGTGCATCGAAATGAACCGGCCCGGATACTTCGTGAAGTATTCCGCAGCGTCAAATCCCTCAGCGATCGTCGATACCTGAAACTGGAACTTCACAGCCTTCGGATCGAGAAGCTTGAACAGCAGGTCGTAGGTCCGCTGGCCATCCACCGTCGTGCATTCAAAGTCTTCGTTATGCAGACCCTGCATGATGCCCGCCGCGGCTGCACGCTCCCCGATCTGCTGGTATTCCGCGGCAGCGCGCTTGACATCGTCCATCGTGGGATTCTTCGGGCCACCCAGACTGGCGACAAGCATCTGCGTCATTCCCACTTCCTTGGCCCATGCGATGCGCCCGTCCTGGTCCTTGCGCAGTTCATCCAGTGAGAAATGGCTGCTCACACAGTTCAGCCCCGCGTCCTGAATCATGGTTCGAAGTTCTTTTCCGCTGTACTTCTTCAGGCCGCCGAACCCCGAATCCGCGTACCCGACAGGCGAGCACATCTCAATGCTCTGAAAACCCACAGCCGACAATTGCTTGAGGGTTCCAGGAAAATCTTTCGCGATCATGCTGCGCACCGGCCAGGTCTGGCAACCGATCGGAAGCCCGAGTGGGCTAGCATGAACCAGCTTCTTCCCGGACAATAGAAGCTCACCGGCGGCCATACACATGCCCGCCTGCTTTACAAAAGTTCTCCTCGAGAAAGTTCGCACGTGATTCTCCTTGGGTACGACTTGCGAAGCCATTGTAAGCGCGGCGGGCGACCCGGCCGAAACAGACACGAGGCTTCATCCATCTCGATGCAATAGAAGAGCAAAACAGAAAGGCCGCCCTAAGGCGGCCTTGGTACTGAGAGCTGATGGCTAAAAGCTGCCGTCTACCAGCGCCCCCACGCGCGGGTCCAGTAGTCAGAGAGCGTCATACCGACCAGGACGAGGAAGGTAAATAGTCCGGCGCCTACGGTAAGCTTCGTGAGCTTCGTCGAGTACTTCACGTGCATGAAGAACAGCACGACGAGGATCATCTTGAAAGCCGCAATGGCCAGCGCAACAATGGGATTGAACATGCCCATTTCCACGTAAGAAGCGGCCACCGTCAATCCCGTCATCACCAGCAAGATACCCACAATCGTCAGATAGACCATCGGGCTGACGATGTGATGATGGTGCTCGTGTTCTTCAATCGATTCGTAGTCTTTGTCGTGAGGTACGTTCGGTGCGCTCATGGCATTGATCCTTATTGGTGCCTGCTAATCAGATACAGTAGCGGGAAGAGATAAATCCAGATGATGTCGACGAAGTGCCAGTACAAGCCAAAATTCTCGACAAATGTCACGTGCCCCGTCGTGTACGCACCCGCTCGAGCCCTGAAGATCATGACTCCCAGAATGGCGATACCGATGATCATGTGCAGCGCGTGCATGCCCGTCATCGCAAAGTAGAGGAAGAAGAAAATCTGGGTGTGCGTCGCCATATCCGGCGCAAGCGGCTTTTCATCGATGCCATACGCCGCGGGATTCACAAACTCTGCAACTGAAAAGCTCGGGCCCGGAATATGGTGATGCTCCCACTTTTCCTTGTACTCAACGACCTTCACGCCAAGGAACACGCAACCAAAGAAAGTGGTGAGGACCAGCATCCACACCAGCAACTCTCTCTTGCGGACCTCCGCCGCCCAAACGCCCAGCGCCATAAAGAAGCCCGACGAAATAAGCATCACTGTATTGAAAGCACCGAGCGGAACACTGAGCTGCACGGACGCCACGGCAAACGCCGGATAGTACCAGTTGCGATACAGCAGGTAGGCGAAGAACAACCCGCCGAAGAACATGATTTCGGTCAACAGAAAAAGCCACATGCCGAAGCTTCCCGCCTCGCGCTGCTGTTCTTCCGTCTCGAAGTGGTGACGGTGCTGCGGCAGCACGACGTGCGGGTCATGCTCGTCATGCACAGCCGACTCATGCGGCATGAGCGGCTGATTCGGCAGAGCCTGGGTAGATGCGATTGCGTTATCCAACCGTCGTCACCTCGTTTTTCGTCTTCTTTTCGAGCCACTCATAATCGTAGGCCTCATAGTCCACGATCGGTATCTCGACAAAATTCTCAGTCAGCGGCGGCGATTGAATCTGCCACTCCAGACCGGTAGCCTGCCACGGATTATTCCCCGCAACCGCGCCATACTTCAGCGACCATCCGAGATACAGCAGCGGCAGCATATACCCCACACCCAGCACTGTAGCTCCCGCAGTCGAGAGTACGTTCAGCACCTGGTAGTCCATCGGATACGCATGATAACGCCGCGGCATCCCAAGGTAGCCAAGAATGAACTGCGGCAGGAACGTCAGGTTGAACCCGATAAACGTCGTCACCGCCGCCAGCTTCGAAAGCGACTCCGGATACATTCGCCCGGTCAGCTTCGGCCACCAGAAATGCACGCCCGCAAGGAACGCCATCAACATGCCGCCCACCATCACAAAGTGGAAGTGCGCCACGATGAAGTACGTCTCGGTCAGGTGAATATCCATACCCAGCGAACCGAGAAACACACCCGTCAGGCCGCCGATCGTAAACAACCCCATGAATCCGAACGCATACAGCATCGGAGTCTCAAACGTAATCGAACCCTTTTGCAGCGTAAACGCCCAGTTGAAAATCTTGATCGCCGACGGTACTGCCACAAGCATCGTGAGCAGCGAGAACACCAGCGCCGAATAGTTCGACACACCCATAATGAACATATGGTGCGCCCATACAAAGAACCCGAACAGCGCAATCGCCACCGAAGAGAACGCGACCGCCGTATAACCGAACACGCGCTTGCGGCTGAAGGTCGAGATGACTTCCGAGATCACACCCATGCCCGGCAAAATCATGATGTACACAGCCGGATGCGAGTAGAACCAGAACAGATGTTGAAACAGCAGCGGATCGCCGCCCTTGGTCGGATCGAAGACGCCGATGCCGAAGACTCTCTCCAGCAGCACCAGCACCAGCGAGATCGCGAGCACCGGAG
>Ga0105240_10006400_pt1 | contig 17312 bp, 14 predicted proteins | sample KBSC54metaG_FD_80426 | JGI IMG/M metagenome (GOLD analysis project Ga0105240, IMG submission 80426) | Corn rhizosphere microbial communities from Kellogg Biological Station, Michigan, USA - KBS C5-4 metaG | ecosystem: Host-associated > Plants > Roots > Rhizosphere > Soil | place: Michigan, USA...
ATCCGCGATTCCGGTGCCTGCCGGTGCAGGACGTTGATCAGCACCTCGAACTGCCTCGCCATCGGCGGCAGCGTGCGCAGTCCGGCACCCACGACGATCACGTCATAGGTCGCCTGCGCGAGCGCCTGCACCACCTGCTCCTCGACCGTCCCCTCGTCCTTCGTGAGGAGGATCCTGGCTTCACAGCCTCGTGCCCTGAGGCGATCCGCCGAGTCGTTCAGACCCGCCATCACCGTCTCGGCCGAAATGCCTTCCGGTACATCGGGCCCGTCGAAGTCTATGAGGCTCGGATCCTCGCCGATGATCAAAACCGACTTGGCCATATCGCGTCTCCCGGGGTTGAACAGCGCCTCTCAACGCACGAGCGGACGGATCGGCATGCCGTCGTGGATGCGGTTGAAATGTTCGATCAGGCCGATCCAGGAGGATCTCGGAGACGTTGCGCAGACCGTCCGCCATTGGAATGGTCAACTAAGCGCTGGAGTGGCCGGCATTGACGCATATCGGCCCCGCTCGAAAGCGACGGCTAGCTATCTGGAACTGACGACCGTCAAAACTCACTCCACCCCTGCGTCGTGCCGGCATAGCGAACGGCGCGGCCATATTTCTGAAATTCCGCCTGCACCTCGGGCATGGCGCGTCCCTTGGCCATGGCCTGACGCATAGCGGCTTCCAGCGGGGTATGCGCCTCATGCCCCCCGAAATTGATGAAGAGGCCTAGCGCCATCGGACGCGTGTCGCTGCCCCGCAATCGCGTCACCAGCATGTCGGCAATCGCTTTGGGATCGTTGCGACACGCGGCAGCGGCGGCAGAGGCGCTCCAATTGTCGTCGGGCTTCGCGGCCAGCTTGGCCTCGGGAGCCTTGGCATCGTCGTTCCGATCCAGCGCCCGCAGCGCGCAATCCTCGTTCGCCCACACCCACATCTTGCCGTAGGCCGACATCCGATCGAGGTGATGCGCGTCGAGATCGGACAGATTATCGAGCCCGGCCTGATAATGGCCGGCGGCGATCATCATATCGTCCCGATTGATCGCCATCGAAACCAGTTCCGGATAGCGATCGACGCCGAGCGCGAGCACGCCGTCCAGAGCAGCGATCGCTTCGTCGATCCGCCCGGCCGCGCGGAGATTGTCGGCATATTCATTGACCAGCCAGAAGGCGTCGAGGCCCGTCACCTCGATCTGCGTCTTGTCCTTGGCGAGCGCCGCGCCGGCCTGCAGCGCGTCCGCGAACCGGCCCAGCGCGCGAAGCGCCTGCATCTGATGGCTCACCATCTGATAATCCCTCGGCGCTGCCTTCGCCGCGGCGGTGGTGCGATCCACCTCCGCCTCCAGGTTCTTGCGGAAGCCGTCGCCGGCGAACCGGTCGATCTCCGGCCAGAGCAGCTGGTGGCGCCGGTCGATCGCGAGCGCCACCAGAGTGGCGACCGGCGGATTTTGGGACAGACCTGCTTTCGCGTCCGCCAGCTCGCCACGCAGGCTATGCCCGACGATCGCGCAGCCGAGCATGTCATCTCCGAAATCCGTGCGCGGCTGCTGCTGCCAGCCGGCCCCGGCCAACGCTATGCAGATATCCTCGCGTGCCGTCTCGCGCTTGTCAGCCGCGAGCTTGGATATTTTCTGGAGCGCGATGCGAGCCCATTGCTGGTCGAGCGCCGCGATCACCTTGGGCTGCGACTTCGCCACGCTGCGTATCGCCGCCGCGACGCTATCGCCCGTGCCGAGATCGAGCTCGTAGGCGATCCAGACGCGCAGGATGTCGGGATTGCCCTGATATTGCGCCGCGGACGATTGCAACGCCGCCAAAGCCGCTTGCGGCCGCTGCAGATCGGCGAGGATCACCCCCTTCAGCCCGTCGATCAGACCCGCCACGGGCGACGGATGCGCCACCTTGTCCGAGACCGCGGAAAGCAGGGATAGCGCTTCCAGCTTCGAAGGCTGATCGGTCTTCTGCATGAGATTGCCGATCTTCGCCATGTCTGGCCTGATCTTGTCCCAGGTCTCGGCATCGATGCCCTCTGGAACGGGCGCCGCACGTGGAGACTTGTCGAGATAGAATTCGATCCCGGTCCCGTCGTTGATCCGATCCGATAGCGCGTAGACCGCTTCGGCCTCCTTGGCCGGCACGTCGTCCTGCGGCCCGATGTCGATCTGGTAGACCATGTGCAGACCATCGGCGAGCTTGGTCGAACGGCGCGAGAAGGCGATCGGACCCGCTTTGGTATCGACGTCGTCCATCGGATCGAGCATCCGGCCCTTGACGTGCAGATCGATCGTCTGCTCGTTCGCCAGATCATTGCTGATGCCGAGTGGCTCGACGCGTGGACTGGCCTGCCGATCGGGCAGGACGCCCTGCAACAGATACGCCCGCGTAATCAGCTTCCCGAGGATGTTGGCTTTCGTGAACGCATCCCGCGACATCGTATAGTTCTCGATCATCGTCGTCGCGTTGGCATCGCGATCGTCGCTCAGTTGGAGAGGTTTGCTCTCGACGAGCCCGGGGAAACGCCGGCGATAGAATTCGAGATTGTTGTCCGCGATCTTGGCTGCCGAGCTGTCGGCCCAGCTGGCGCGGCTGTTGTCGGCGCGCGCGCCGGTGGTGCGCGTCTCGACGTGGAGGATCAGCGGTGTGTCGGCCGTCTCGTCGACGGTGAACTGCTCGAGCACGACCATCCGGCCGGCATGATCCGTGTAGCCGTCCATATGTTCCAGGCCGGCCTGCCCCGCCCGGATCGGCAGCGCATAGCCGAAGTCCGCCGGAACGATCGCCGCGCCGCGCCCGCCTCGCTGGGCGCCGGTCGCGTCGATCCAGGTCACCTTGCCGTCGATCACCGCGCGCACCACGACATGATCGAATTCGAGCGGCGACGGCAGGCGATCGGGCAGCCGCTCCCCAGCCTTGGTGGCTACCAGCGCCGGTACAGCGTCGATGCCCAGCCGACGCAGCGCCACGGCCAGCAGCAGGCTCTTGTCCTTGCAGTCGCCATATCCCCGCGCGAGGACCGTCTTCGGCCGGCGCGGCACGTAGGAGCCCTCGCCCATTTCTTCCCCGACGTAGCGGATATTGTCCTGCACATAGCGGGTGGCTTCGGTCAGCCGGTCGCCGGGAGCGGGGAAGGCCTTGGCGATGGCATCGAGACGCGCCGCGAAATCGTCGGGTAGGCTGTCGTCGCCCTGATAAAGCCCGGTCGCCCACCGGGCCAGCTCCGCCCAGTCCTTCATCGTCGATATGTCGATCTGGCCCCATTCGAACGCCGTATAGGGAACGTCGTCTTCCGCCCGCATCGCGGTCGGATCCGTCGCGGTCCACTCCCATTCCGCGCCATCGGCGGTGTTGCGCGTGGCGAAAGCGATGTCGCTGTTGATCGCCTTGATGCGGGGAGACATTCCCGCCGGCCAGACGAAGCGCAGCGCCCGCATCGCCAGCGGATCGGTATAACGTTGTGAGAGATGATAGAAGGCTTGGCCCGGCCACAGGCTGGTGCGCGTGTGCGTCGTGACGGCATAATCGACGATATCGCCCACCCGCACGTCGGGCAGGTTGGCGATGGCCTTGAGCGTGCCGCTGACGATGCCGTCGTCCAGCTCCCCCTCATGCTCGACCACGCGGAACTGCGCGGCGCCGGTGAGATCGATGATCTTCCCGTTCCGGATCAGATGGACGAAGTTCACGCCCACGCTTTCGAAGGCGGGATCGTAGATAACCGAAATCTGGCCTGACGCTTCGAGGCCGCTGCGGTTCGCCACTTCCGTCGACAGGCGAAACCAGTTGTCGTGACCGTCGGCCCGCGTTCGGTATTGCTCGTCGGTCAGCAGGTAGGCGATGCCACTCTGCGCCCGATCGAGGCGAGCCTTGGTGGCCTCCGGAATGGTGCGGTCGCGGATCCAGGATGGCGCCGGCTCGATTGCGATACCTTGTGCGGGCCTGGATAGCGTCGTGTCCGCCGCTTTCGCCGCCGTGCCGCCATCGGCCGCATGTCCGGGAACCGCAACAAAGGCTGAACACAAGATGAGAAATGCCGGCACCAGAGGCCGTCTCGATAATTTCCGCACGCTACTGACTGCCCCCGACCCTGCCCCCTGGGGCGAACTCTAAGGCGCCATCAGTTCCTAAACAAGTTCGTCCGACTGAACTCCCGATGTCAGGATCGACCATAGGGAACGGCTGACGCATTTTGGCATCGGCATACTCGCATACAATTTTGAGGCTCTAGCGTCTGTCTGTGGAAGCCGCAGATTATCAGCAGACAACCTGGTCCAGCTCAACCGCGATAGCGCAGCGCCTCGATGACGGCCGCGAAACCAGACGAGTGCTGCCTGCGACTCGGATAATAGAGATGGTAGCCCGGAAAGGGCGGGCACCAGTCCTGGAGTACGCGGATCAAGCGGCCTTCCGCGATCAGCGGCAGAACCTGATCGTCCGTGATGTAGGCGATCCCGAGGCCGTCCATTGCCGCCTGGAGCGCAAGCGCCGTGTCGTTGACCGTCAGTTGTCCCTCGACCCGAACATTCAGCGCGCGACCGTCTTTCTCGAACTCCCATGCGTAAAGTCCGCCATAGGTGGGGAACCGCAGATTGATGCAGTTATGGTCGCGCAGGTCGTGAGGCGTCTGAGGCGGCTGGCGCCGCGCGAAATAGTTCGGCGATGCTGCGGCCGCCATGCGCATGTCCGGCCCGATCGCGACGGCGACCATGTCCTGCGCGACCGTCTCACCTAGCCGCACCCCGGCATCGAAACGCTCGGCGACGATGTCCACGAAGCCCGCCTCCGCACTCAGCTCGACCTTCAGTTCGGGATAAGCCGCGAGAAGCGGAAGCAGCGCCGGTTCCAGAATAGCCTTGGCCGCGTGAGCGCTCGTCGTGATGCGGATGTTGCCGGTCGGCGTGCCTTTCAGCTCTCCGAGACTCGCCAACTCGGCCTCAACCCCTTCGATTAGCGTGGAAACCGTCGTCAGGAGCCTCTCTCCAGCCTCGGTAGGGACTACGCTGCGGGTGGTGCGGTTGAGCAGGCGAATGCCGATCCGATCCTCCAGGCCCCGGAGTGCGTGGCTCACTGCGGAGGTCGAGACGCCCAGCCGGGCCGCGCCGCGTGTGAAGCTCCGCTCCGTTGCCACGGCGCGGAAAGCCAGAAGATCATTGAGGTCGTTGCGTGCCATTGTTGAATTCAATTCAAAGCTGTTTCCCGATTGTTAAGTCTAATCGCTGCGAACCGATGCGCCTAGATGAAGAGCGACGAGGAGTTGCCATGACCGACCGAAGCCCATCGATGCGCGCGCCATGGGGCGATGTCGCGCCCAAGCTCACCGAGATCACCGATGCCGTCCTGTTCGACGATGTCTGGAGGCGACCGGGACTGTCGGCGCGTGATCGCAGCATGATCACGGTTGCCAGCCTGATCTCGCTCTATCGCACCAATGAGTTGCCCTTCCACCTCGGCAAGGCGCTTGAGAATGGGGTGACCCGGGACGAGATCGTCGAGATGGCGACCCACCTCGCTTTCTATTCCGGCTGGCCGACCGCGGGCACGGCGATCGGCATTATCCGGCAGGTGTTCGAAAAGGCCGACACCGAAGCGGCACCAACCGCCTGACACCCGACACCCGACACACCCGACGGAGATCATACATGCAGACCCGCGCACTCGGCCGCAATGGCCTTCAAGTCTCGACCATCGGCCTCGGCTGCATGGGCATCAGCTTCAGCTACGCGACCAAGCTCAGCAAGGACGACGGGGTCGCCCTGATCCGCGCTGCGGTAGAGCACGGCGTCACCTTCTTCGACACCGCCGAGGTTTATGGCCCGTTCGAGAACGAGGAGGTGGTGGGAGAGGCGCTCAAGCCCGTGCGCGACCAGGTGGTCATCGCCACCAAGTTCGGTTTCGACATCGACTTCGCGACGGGCGAGAACCGTGGCGTCAGCAGCCGACCCGAGCGAATCCGGCAGGCGGTCGAGGGTTCGCTCAAGCGGCTCAGCATCGAGACGATCGACCTGCTCTACCAGCACCGCGTCGACCCCGCCGTGCCGATCGAAGATGTCGCGGGCACCGTCCGCGACCTGATAGGCGAGGGTAAGGTAAAACACTTCGGCATGTCCGAGCCAGGCGTGCAGACGCTCCGTCGCGCTCACGCGGTGCAGCCGGTCGCCGCGATCCAGAACGAATATTCGCTCTGGTGGCGCGAACCCGAAACCAACGGGATCATGGCGGCCTGCGACGAGCTCGGCATCGGCTTCGTGCCCTACAGTCCGCTGGGCAAAGGGTTCCTGACCGGCGCACTCACCAAGGTCGATGATGGCGACTTCCGCGCCACTACGCCGCGTTTCTCTCCGGAAGCGATGGCGAAGAACCAAGCCTTCGTCGAGCTGCTGAAGGGCGTTGCCGAGACCAGGGGCGCCACTCCGGCTCAGATCGCGCTCGCCTGGCTGATCGCTCAGCGCCCCTATGTCGTGCCGATCCCGGGGACCACGAAGCTGCACCGTCTTGAGGAAAATCTCGGCGCGGTGGATGTCGAGCTGAGCGCTGCGGATCTCCGCAATCTCACCGATGCGGCTTCGGGCATTCAGGCGGAGGGCGACCGCTATGCCCCGGCCCAGATGGCGATGGTCGGGCGCGAGGCACCTACTGTGACCGCCTGACCAGCTTTTATCGCAATACTCACGCATCGGCCCGCCCGACCGCCCCCGGAGCCTGTTCGCCGGACGCAGTCGGGCCGGAAAGTTCCACGGCCTGCCACCGCGCTGCCTGGATCCAACCAGATGATCGAATGGCCGGAATCGGGTTTGCCATGCGAAGAGGTGGATGGCCGCTCTCCGGCGCCAAGCGTCCTGCCCATCTCCTGTCGGGGCTCGTGATCTGTGGTTCCTGTGGCGGATCGTTCGTCGGGGCCGGTGGGCGATGGCGGTGTAGGGCTGCCATGCGTCAGGCCTGCACCAACAGCTTTATCCGTATCACCGAACTTGAAGATCGCGTCCTTGCGGGCGTCCGAAAGCGCCTGATGACGCCTGCGCTCATTACCCGCTTCGCCGGAGTGCTCCAGCAGGCACTGATGCCGCGAACCGCCCGGCCCATGCTGATCGTACCGGCCCCGAAGAGAGGCTGAGAGATGTCCGCGGCCGGATCGCACGGTTGGCGCGCAGGCTCGAAGTGGACGAGTCTGCGCCCCGCTCACTCCTCCAGCGCCTGCACCAACTCGAACGCGAAGAAAGCTATCTCGCTACGGCGCCGGAAGGCGCCGGAGCGCAACGTGGTCCAGTTCCGGCGAAATACGAGGCGCTCTACACGCGAGCAATTGGAGAACTCGAAACGCATCGGGTCTCGGCAAATGGTTCGGCGGCGCGTGAGGCAGTGCGGGCCTTGATCGAGAAGGTGGTGATCGTGCCCGGTGATGGACGCGGCAAGCGTCGCGAGATCCGACTGCACGGTGCCCGGTTCGCGATGCCGGCCTTTGCGGAACAGGCCGTCGGCGGCAGCTCCCGAAACGAACACACCCCCCGACAGGTATCTGCCGGGGGGTGTGTTACATCGTTGGTTGCGGGGACAGGGCATAGCCGCAACCAGCGCTTCAGCTATACAATTGATTTGGCTGCATATTTCTAAATCTGCTGGGCCCAGATACCCTCGGTGATACCCCCAATTTTCTGGTATCGGCTGAGTTGTTCTGGGATTGCGCCGAACCGAGAAAAGAAGGTCCCGGATTTGCCGCGACAACAAAGCAAACTGCCCGTCGGCTATCGCCCCAGAGACGGTCTTATGCGACCCGTATGCCGATCCCCGATAGCGGTCATCGCCGTGGAAGGTTAGGAAGAGACATGGAGACCGTCTACGTTTTGCAGCACGTCCATGTCCTCGGCGAGAATGATGAGGACGTGAAGATGATTGGCGTCTATCGGACAGAGGCCGCCGCTAAAGCAGTGATCGATCGGCTTGGAGAGCAGCCGGGGTTTCGGGATCACCCAGAAGGTTGGTCAATTAGCGCTATGCGTTTGGACCAAGATCACTGGCCCGAAGGATTTGTCACGATCCTACCGGGAGAAGAATGACCGGAACCGCCCCATTTGCGGTCATAGCGCGTCGCCCCTGGCGCTCATATAAGCGGACCATGAAGCCGACACCCGGACTGCTTTTCTCGGGCATTATGCTGCCGCTCCTCGCACTGTGCTACTACTGCGGCGTCCTTCCCGTCCTTCATTCGCGTCAGTATGCGATCCGCAAGAGCGACAACCCCCGTCAGTTCAACATCGGGGCTTCGATCTATCTTGTCGCGCTGATCGTCGTTGCGTTCGCGTGGAGATAGCCGACGGCGGCAAGCGCCCCAATCTCGGACGTTCGCGGTATGTTTTTTCAGAGTTCCGAGACGATCCAAGCTGCGTCGAGCCTGCAATGCATGTAAACCGAAGTTCAGGGGAGGCTGTCGTAGAAATCTGCGATGTCTGCTCTACCATGATCTAGGATGTGGCGATGGCCTTAGAGCGGACTACCTTCAATGTGACGCGACCAGCGGTACTGGCCGCTATCGCCGAGTATGACGAGATCGGTCAAAAGGCGTTCTTGAGGAAGTACGGCTATAAGCCAGCCCGCACGTATCGGCTGTGGTACGACGATAAACCCTACGACAGTAAGGCCATTGTGGGTGCGGCGTTTGGATACCTGCCGGGCAACCCGACACCTCTGACCTATGACGAGTTCAGCGGCGGGCAGATTTACGTCGTGCCGGTCTTAGAGAAGTTGGGTTTCAGCTTCGATGGGCCGGAGGATGCCATTGCGGCAGGCAAGAACCCACTATGGACGCGGGAACAGGTGATCCTCGCGCTCGACCTTTACATGAAGCACCAAGGCCGCGATCCCGGCCCGAACCATCCTGACGTTCTGGAAGTGTCCGCGTTGCTGCGGCAGATGGCGACCGAAGCTGGTTTGACGACCTACCGCAATCCCAGCGGAGTCGTGATGAAGATGATGAACTTCCGCAGCGTTGATCCGGTCTTCACCAGCAAAGGTGGCAAAGGGCTGGATGGGGCGAGCAAACTGGACAAAGCCATCTGGGCCGAGTTCTACTGCAAGCCCCTGGAACTAGCGATTGCAGCCGAGGCGATCCGCGAAGGCACGCTCGCCAAAATGGACGAAGATACGCTCGACGAAGTTCAGAGCTACAAGGCGAAGGAAGGCCGTGTCAGCTACCGCTATCACCGGACCTTAGAACGCGACCGTAAAGTCGTTGCGATCAGGAAGTCGAATGCGCTCAAGCTGCATGGCAGGCTACAATGTGAGGGATGCGGCTTCGACTTCGCCGCGACCTACGGCGCTCGCGGGTATGGCTTCATCGAGGCGCACCACACAAATCCGATACATGCGATGGTTGAGGGCGACGAGACGACACCGGAAGACCTGGCGCTGCTATGCTCCAACTGTCACCGCATGATCCACAAGGCCAAGCCCTGGCTTACGATTGCCGACTTGAAGTCGCTTCTGTCTGACGGTTCGAGTTGACCGGATCGCCTCCCGATCAAAGCCGCCATTCCGCAAGCCACCATCCTGTGCCGATCGCGGCCCCGCCGAACGCTCGCCTCGCCCGAAACCGGAACGGCGGGTTCTGGCTAGGGAAACGGCCAGTCGGCAAACGCCCCAGTTATGGCCGCTCCTGCCACCGGGTGCTTACCCCGAAACCTGTCATCGATCGAAACGCTAATGCAGTTTCACATTTCGCCCGAAACTGTAGCCTGCTACGCCAACCGGAGCCGACAAATAGGGGGTCTCGATGAAGTCCATGTTTAAGTCTGTGATCGTGGCTGTCTCATGTATCTTCTTACCTGTGGTCATCGCGACATCCGTGTTTGCGCAGGTTGCTCCGAAATCTCCGGTCTATGTCGCGGTTAATGGCGTGTTTGTTCTGTGTCCGCAGCTTGTTCGCGGAGGGGGGACGCCAACCGCCCCGGACCTCGCAAAACTTGGTTTTGAGTCGGCCGCGAGCAAAAAGCCAACTGAGCTTTTGTTCAATGCTTTGGGAGATCAAGGGATGCTTATCACTTCTTTTGATGAGCAGACCAAAAAATGTTTAGTGTCGTATAGCGGCGGTGGATATGAGAGCATTTCAGGCGCTGTTCGTGCAATTACAGTCCAAAACAAATTCACCCGGTTGACGGGTGGAGATATGGATAGTGCAAAAGCAGATGTTTTCGAGGGTACTGCTCCGGGCTCTTCGCAGACGGCACGAATTATTATTGTATCCAACAGATCGAATAATACATCTTCGATAGAATATTCTGAGCGGTGAAGGCGCTGAAGCGTGATTATCTAACGGTGAGCCAGACGATCGCTAAGCGGCGGCTTTTTAGTTTGGAAGCCCGTCAGCCGCCGTTCGGCTTTCCACCATCCTGTGCCGATCGCGGCCCCGCCGAACGCTCGCCTCGCCCGAAACCGGAACGGCGGGTTCCGGCTAGGGAAACGGCCAGTCGGCAAACGACCACTTGTTGCCGTTCGGGGATTGCGAGTGGCACGATTGCGAAGCCTTCATGCCAGTGGCAAGCTGTTGGTATGGTGAAACGTCGCTTCTTCCTGTCACTGGCTTTGGCATTATCCACGGCAGTGCCTGCGCCCGCGCTTTCAGTCAGGCCTGACCTGAAAAGCCTGCCTGCCGCTATATCGAAGAAGTGCGATACTCCGGTGGGATGGGTTGCTATTGAGGGCAATAACGAGGTTCATTTGAGCCCATCGCCGAACGCCGATTTTGGAAAAATCGAATGTATCCTGCGAGAAGTGCAAGCCCATCCCAATGTATCGCTCGGCTTTGTCGGTAACGAGGCCGATCCCAATCAGGTTCTTCCATCCGCATGGTCATATATTGCGGGAGGATCCATTGACGCGCTTACGAATCTTTCGATCGAAGTGAAGAAAGCCGGTTGGGAAATTGGGACATTTGCTAAAGCGGACGACGGCACGGGCTTCTTGCTATTCCATACCCCGGCGGGGATGACCGTGGGTAAGGCACGTGTCTTTGCCAGCCGCCTTTGGAAGCATCAACTCGGAGATATTACCTTCGGCAAACCTCCGACCAAAGATGGCGAGAGCTTTAACGGCGAGTAAATCGCTCGGCGGCGATTCACCGTTCTATGCCGAAAGCTGCCCGAGCGCTTCCCACCATCCTGTGCCGATCGCGGCCCCGCCGAACGCTCGCCTCGCCCGAAACCGGAACGGCGGGTTCCGGCTAGGGAAACGGCCAGTCGGCAAACGTCCCAGTTTTAGTCGCCCGAACGCTTCTTGATAAACCCTAATTGCGGACGTTCTCAGGCCGTGCGCTTGCGAGCTATTCCCATGAAAACGTGGCGACCGATGCCGCAATGTAAAAGAACGAGTTCCAACTCTCCATAAAAAATCGATATACGTTTATGCCGGACGGCAATTTACTTAACAACGGATCGATCTCGGCACCTTGAACAACACGGACACTATCTCCGCTGACGCAAATCCCGTTTTCAATCTGGCCAACAAAATAATCTGGATCAGGTCTTTCTATGAAGAATAGATGCACGGAATTAGCCTCCAATAGGCCGACACGGTATCTTTCGCGATTATCATCGCCGTCTGCACTGACGTGAACTGATAGCCGGATCAGCGCAGAGCCTTTTAAGAAATCAAAAGAGACGTTTAAGATTGTCGCATCGTGGAACCCGTTGGGAAGCGACAATTCGATTTCATCAAAAGTCATTGGCGTGCCCCCGTTGATACGCGGCTCACCACCGAAGCATCGGTTGTGGCAGCTTACAAGCTTCGCCGCCCGAAAGCAGCCCGAGCGCTAACCACCCGACCACGCCGTTCCCGGGCCGTCAGATGGCGTGGAGGACACTTGAACGCCGTTAACGCCGAGAATGCCTTGGGTTGGCGGCTAAGCGACCGACCGCTTCAAGAATGGTGATCATGGACAGCTACCGGGCCGCTTTCGCAGTCTCAGCTCGACGATTGCCGTCCCAACTGCATCCCTATCAGGCCCGCAGGGGGCACAAAAACGTGCCGTGGATCCGGCTTGCGCAGATAAGATGAGATAGGCAAGGGCGTCTCGGGGCTGGAGGATTTACTGGGATGAGGGGCGGGTTGAAGCTGGCGGCCATGATCGCGTTGTTCACGGCAAGCGGCCTGAGTGCGCAGGGGTTGGTGCCGACAATCATCGGTCAGGTTGTGGCGATGCAAAGCGGTCGCGGAACGCCGGGGCACTGGGTCTACGACACGAACGCTGATTACGCCGTGTGGGATGCCTCTTCAACGACCGTTGCCGGCAGCGAAGTTTCCTTCGTTGGGAAAAGCGTGGCCCTTGATCGGGCGCCACTCATTCCGCAGTCGCTCTATGAAACGGATCAAGATTTGATTGCCGATGGCAAAGTGTGGTTGCCGAAAGGTGGCCTCCTTGTGAAGATGGTCGGTGGCGAGGATGGTGGAAACTGGTTTTGCACCTGGCGCTTCGAGCAAATTGCGTCGGCAACTTCTGCGGAGTTCCCAAAGGACGAGCGAGAACTCTGCCTGCAGACCGATGGCGCAGACCATACAACTGCTAATCGGCTAGAAATATCGCTGTTTCCTGCCCTGCTTACAATTCTGCCCAGCGTGCGCGAGGTGCGCATCAAGAATCTCAATTCGGTTAATCTACATGAGACAGACAGCGATGCCTTGCCCTCGCGTGTAGATCTGAGAATCTTCGCCGAATGGCATAGCCGCAAAGGCGGAACTATTTGCCTTCATGGCAAGATGGACGCTGTGGAGGCTATAAAAGAGCAATGCTTTGATGGGATTGGTCAGAGCATCGAATATGCTGGAGGTCGTTACACGTTGACCGCAATGGGTGAGGACAATAGCTTCAAAATACGTATCGACCGCGCTCTGAGCATTCGTGGGCTAGCCCCGGAGCGACGATGATTGGTGGCTAGCGGTCGTTACTTAATCATCAAGTTCGACGCGAACGCACGACCGAAACACACCAGTCGCGCCTTCCTCTCGGTGCCAAATTTCCACCACCTTATAATAATTGAAATATCCGCCCATTTCTTTGGATATGGTTTCACCGATGCGAGGAAAAAATGAAAACTCCCCGATAAAGAGCGCCTTCATTTCATCTTTCTCGTAAACTTCGACGCTTGGCATGGCAGCCTCCCGAGGCCGTTTTGGGCCATCAGCGCGATGTCTGCAAATGGGATCAGCAACGAGCTGCGGAAATGGCAACAAATGGGGCGTCAGCGGACTCTGCCGCTCGCGCGTATCCGGCGAACGGCCCAAACGGTGATCGGTACGGTCTCGCTCAGGAAGATGAGAACGCGCTGAAACCAGGTTCTTCCAGACACGACAGCAATCGCTCCCGTAGCGAGGGAAAAAATCACCCAACTATATTCGTAGCGCCAACGCATGGCGGCATGCATGGCACCCATTGCGAACGGCAGCAATCGGCGTTCATGAATGGGGCCGGGAATTACTTGAACTGGGGCGATAGCCGTCGCTACAGTGACTGCTCCGAAAACGGCAGCGGAATGTCGTGTTCAACCAAAACCGATTTGTAATGGCTCAACAGGGAATGAAGCGCGTTCCGAAGATCATTGCCCTCCTCGAAACCCGGCGATGACCTCCCCATTTCCTTACAGGCCGCGTCGGCCCTTTGACAAAGCGTGTAGAGGGTGTCGCCCTGCACAAGAACGCCGGGGAACTGTCGATCGGGATGACGCATTACTGCCGCGTTGGTGCGGTCTGACAAAATCTCCACATTCTCTTTGCGCATCGCGACCACCTCGTTGCGATCGTTGTGTGTCCGCTTTCAAGAAGATCGGCAAGGGCGCTGATAGACCGCAACTGGGGCGGCAACGGCCCGTCTGCTCATCTCACCAGAAGCGGACAGACGGCAATGCCAGCATCGCTGCCCGAAAGCGGTCCGACGGCAAAGCCGCAATTGCAGTCGTAGCGCGGCTTACAAGCCGAGCCCCCGCTCCCGCCCGAGCATGTCGGCAAGCGCTATGCCGACGGTGCGAGCACGTACCTGTTCAGACAGCTCGCGGGCCATGCCGCCATCGATGCTATGGGCTGACCATTCCGGCGACCATTGCCGGCCGAGGCCAAGCTGGTCTGCTCGCCTGGCGAGCGCGCTGCCCATCGTCGGATCCCTCTCGACCGCCCTTGCCATATTGCCGAGGCGCCTGTCGGTCGCGTCGCGTTCCTCGGCATGCTGCCAGCCTTCGAGGTTCTCGCGCCTGGCGCGCAGCTGCTGCCATGTCTGGACGAAGCGATCGGCGCGAAGCTCTGGGTCGGTCCTAAACTCCGTCTCAAGCTGCATGGCGCGCATCGTGGCGGCCGTGCGACCGACTGCGGCCTCAGCAACAAGCGCCGGCTGGGTAGCCAGCGCCTGCTCCAGATCGTAGGCCGCGCGAGGCTGGATGTCGTCGAGGATACGAGCGGCGGCAAGCCGCGCTGTCTTTTGCGCCTCGGGTTCGACCCCCGGCTCCCCCATCCGCATGCTGTCCTGCCGCGCGCGCGCATAGCGAATGACTGCGGTCTCCAGCCGATCGGCCTTTTCCCGTGACGGCTGCTTCTCGGACGAAGGGCTGGTGCAGATCTGCTCTATTGGCGCGATGCTCGCGTCGGGAGCCTGCCTCGTGAGGCGCAACCCGTCGAAAGTCCGGCCTTTGGGCTGCCGTGCCTCGATCTCGCGGCCCGTGCGGATGATCTGCCGACGCTCCGCGAAAGCGGGGGCGTAATCGCTCGCCATATCCTTGCCGCGCTCTCGGGCCAGCGTCCTGACAAATTTTCCCTGGTCGGCGAAATCGTCGCGACCGTAATGCAGATCGACGCTGTCGCGGTGACGGGACAGCGCGACATAGGTGGCATGGCGGTCCAGTCCCGGCGTCGCCAGCACGTGGACGCGATCGACGGTCACGCCCTGCGACTTGTGAATCGTCGCGGCATAGCCATGGTCGATGTCGGCGTAATCCTTCACGTCGAAGGCCAAGGAGCGACCATCGTCCATCAACACCGCCATGCGAGTGGTGCTGACGCTTTCGACGGTCCCTAGTGATCCGTTCTTCACGCCAAGCCCGCGTTCGTTGCGCAGGAACATGATCCGGTCGCCGCTGGCGAACAGGCGCTCGCCCCGGCTGGTCTCGATCCGATGCTCGATGCCAAGCTCATGATGTTGGCGGACGCGGTAACGGGCGAGCGTGTTCAGCTCGGCGACCTCGTCGCGGGTATGCGTAAGGATCATGCGGCTCTCGTCGGGCGTCGCCTTGCGCGCCTCGTCCCATCGATCGATCAGATCCTTGCGCGCCGCTTCCCGTGTGTCGGCGGCATGGACATGCCCTGCCTCGTTGTAGGCCCCGATCGCCTCACGAGTGCGCCCAGTTGCAAGCTGGCGCGTAGCCTCCCTCTGCCAGTCCTCACGCTGCCGACGGATAGCGGTGATCTCGACGCCGCCGTGCCGCTCGGCAATCGACCGGAAGGCTGCACCCGCCTCGATCGCCTGAAGCTGTTCGGGATCGCCGACCAACACCAGCTTGGCGTTGGCCTTCTCCGCCTCGCGGACGATCCGCTCCATCTGGCGGGAGCCGATCATGCCGGCTTCGTCGACCACGAGGACATCGCGCGACGAGAGCTGCTCGCGCCCCTGCCCCCATTGATGCTCCATGCTCGCAATCGTGCGTGACGCGATGCCTGATCCGCTCTCCAGATTCTCGGCGGCGATGCCGGAGAGCGCGAGGCCGATGACACGATAGCCCGCCGTCTCCCAGGCGTCGCGTGCGATGCCCAGCATCGCCGACTTGCCGGTGCCGGCATAGCCGATGACGACACCGAGATCCCTGCCGTCGGTCACATGCTCGAAGGCATCCCGCTGCTCGGCCGAGAGCGTCATGCCCTGCCGTGCGGCATGCGCCAGCGCGGCGCCGCGCTCCAGTTCGCCGACACCGTGACAGGAGCGATCCGCCATCGCGATGGTCGCACGCTCCAGCCGCTGCTCGGTCTCGATCATCGCACGGCTGGTGAAGCGTTCGTCGCCCCGCCCGTCCTTGCCCAGCGCCACGACCTCTGGCGACGCGCGCACCGCCGCCATCACCTGGTCGAACTGATCCTTCCCCTCGCTGTGGCGATGGACGAACATGGCGAGGTCGCGCGTGGTGAACGTCGCCTGCTGGTGCGTGATCGCGTCGAGAGCGATGACAGGGTTGGCGAGGATCTTCTCGCCATTGCTCCGCGCGATTGCCACATGCTCGTCGAGGCGTTCGCTGGGAAGGCCCTGCCCCACCATTCGCGAGGCGGCGGGGCCGATCTTGTGCTGGGGTTCGAGATCGATCCCTTGTGCTTCCAGACTGCGATGATCGACACGTGCATCGATATCCAGCTCGGCCAATCTGGCGTTGACGTGGCCGGCCCAGCGCTCGCGCCATTGCTCGAGCAGTGACGTCGCGTTCCAGTCGCGCACCTTGGGTCCGAAACCTTCTTCGCCGACGCTGCGCGTGGTCAGCATCACGTGGGCGTGGGGCTTTGGCTGCCCGTCCTCTCCTATGTCCCAATGGACGTTGAGATCGGCGATCATCCCCCGGTCGACGAACTCTGCCTTCACGAACTCCCGGGCTAGGCGGATGCCCTGCTCCCGATCCAGCTCGCGGGGGATGGCGAACTCGACCTCGCGGGCAAGCTGCGCATCCTTGCGGACCTCGGCCGCTTCGACCGCATTCCAGAGTTTCTCGCGGTCGGCGAGATGCTCGGGCGCGCCGTCCGGCAGCATCACCTCACTATGGACGACGCCGGCCTTGTTGGAGAAGTCGTGATCCCGGTCGATCCGCTCATCGTGCAGCCGCGAGGCCGAACGATAGGCGGCAGCGGCCAGCGCCGACGAGCCGTTGGCGCGGGAAATCATCTTCGCGGAGAAATGGTAGATCGCCATGGCGGTAATCCATCTACACTTCAACGAGCACGTCGGCACGACGTATAAGCGCGCCCTCAAATGATTTCATCTTTCTCGGGACTGGTCCGTCCCACGAGATTTCGCGGCGTTGCGACTGATCGAGCGCAACGATAACTGGTGCGTTCTCCCCATTCCAGCAGGAGGACATGATGCGCAAACCCCGCAATTACGACGCCGAGCTGAAAGCGCTCGACGATAAGGCCCGGCAGCTCAGGCAGAAGCGGATCGTCCAGCTCGGCGAGCTGGTCATCGCCTGTGGCGCCGATGGCCTGTCGCCCGAACAGCTCGCCGGTGCCCTGCTCGGCCTTAGGCAAGTGGATGCGAAGACGGCGGAGGGCTGGCGCCAGCGGGGCGCGGCCTTCTTTCAGCGCGCGCCCCGCAAGCCAGCTGACGGC